>JADMIO011089309.1_pt1 | contig 74907 bp, 55 predicted proteins | sample 8958161 | NCBI WGS metagenome assembly JADMIO01 (sample SAMN16585339, study PRJNA669376) | soil metagenome | isolation source: Crop rotation soil | place: USA: Cullars Rotation, Alabama | collected 2011 | reverse complement strand
CGCGACTTCAAGTCACGTGAATTCCAAGCTTCGGATCCCACTGTGCTGGAAAGATGCTTCTCGACGCCGGTGTGTCCATCGAGGTCACCGACGAGAACGGCCAGCGCGCCCTGCACGCTGCGGCATACGACAACGCGTTGAGGGTCGCCAGGCTCCTTGTGGACAGAGGAGCGGAAATTGACCCATACGACTCGGTCCACGGCAGCACGCCGCTCGGATTCGCTGTGTACGCCCGGCACACGGATATGATGGACCTTCTTGCGCGCGTGAGCCACGATATCTGGGAACTCACCTTCGTCGGGAAGATTGACCGCGTCCGGGAAGTCGTTCGCGAAAACCCCTCGCGTGCAAGGGTCGTGAGCGGAGGAAACACGCCACTGATGTGGCTTCCGACCGATGATGAAGGAAAGGCGATGGAATTGGCGGAGCTCCTCATCGCCAACGGCGCGGACGCGAGGATCAGGAACGAGGAGGGGCACACTGCGGCCCATCGCGCAGCCCGCATGGGGATGTTCGCGCTCGCCGACCTCCTGCAGAAAGCGGAATTGCGCAAACAACGTCCGTCGCTCGACCAGTATCAAACGATGGCCGACGTGCTGTTGGAGGCATATCGCTCCGGGACGCCCGAGGCGATGGAGCGTTTGTACCAGTTCAGCGGGAATCGTCGCTCGTGGGAATCCATGCGCACCTACCTGCAGCTGGACCTCGGCAAGCGTCCTAGCCTCGAAGGAGGTGCGCTCGACGTCGAACTCGATATCGATGATGCGCGGCATGCCGTCGCGAGAGCGCACTCGTTTGACAACTGGCGCGAGCTGGAAGCGTTCGTGTTGTCGGCCCAGGCCAGCGACGGGACGATCCTGGCGAAACCGGCGCACGTGTGGTCGCGTGGTGACGGCGCCTCGTTCAAGTCGGTTGGCTGGTCGCGGGAGGTCGATGCGCTGATCGAAATGTTGAAGCGTGAAGCGGCTCCGGGGCTGGATGCCGACAACGGACAGATGACCGACGCTGCGCTCGCGGAACTCGCCCAGGTGGAGAACATTTCGTCGCTCTCGTTCAGCGGCTCGAACGCGTTGACGGACGCCGGACTCGAACATCTCCGACAGTTTCCGAAACTCCGACATCTGGACCTCGGCGGGACAGCAATTACCGACAACGGTCTGCAAGTGCTTCGTGACCTGCCGTTCCTCGAGACGCTCTCACTTTCATGGACGCGAGTGAGCGACGCCGGAATGGAGTCCCTCCGCGACTCGAACAACCTGCGCCGTATCGATCTCGCCGGAACGAGGACGGGCGACGGCGCATTGCGGGTTCTCAGCGGAAAGCCTCACCTCGCCAGCGTTCGCACCGGCAACGGCGTCACCGATGCGGGTCTCGAACTACTCCACGATTTTCCGGTCTTCAAGTCATGGAAGGGCGGGGAAGTCAGCATGGGCCTGACGAGCTACGATGCGTCGCCCAACTACCTCATGCTGCGCGGTTCGTTCACGGACGAGGGCATGAAGCACCTCGCCGGCCTGGATGGTCTGTTCGCACTCAATCTCGATGCGAGCGAGCTCGGGATCACCTCGCAGGCCTTGAAGCCGCTGATTGCAATGCCGAACCTCGGCTGGCTCGCGGTCGACGCCAAGGATGACTGGATGCCCTACATCGCGGCGATGCGATCGCTCCGTTTTCTCGGTTGCCAGGACACCACGGCGGGAGACGACGGATTCGTCGCACTCGGGGAGTCGAAGTCGATTGAATACATCTGGGGGCGCCGTTGTCATAATTTGCGCGACGTCGGCTTCAAGGCCCTCGGCAGGATTCCGACGCTTCGCGCGCTCAGCGTCAGCTCCCTGAACGTCAGCGACGATGCTATTGCGTCTCTTCCCGATTTCCCGTCGCTCCGAGAATTGATGCCCATGGACATTCCCGACGAGGGCTATCGGCACATCGGGCGGTGTTCCAATCTCGAATCACTCGTATTGATGTACTGCCGTGACACGGGGGATCGCGCGACGGAGCACATTGCGTCCCTGCCGCGGCTCGCGAAGTACTTCAATAGCTACACGCACATCACCGATCGCTCTCTCGGCATACTGTCGACGATGGATTCGCTGGAGGAGGTCACGATCCACGGCTGTCCTGGCATCACTGACGCCGGTGTTGCCGCACTCGCGCGACTGCCGCGCCTTCGCAAGATTGATGTCAACGGGCAGAACGTCACGTCCGAGAGCTACGCTTCTTTCCCGCCGTGGCTACGTCCAAACACCAACTCAGGCACAAAATGATTCGGCGGTCATGTCTTCTTGCAGTGATAAGCCTTGCATCACTCTCCGGCTGCGCCTCGATCGGCAAGGTGATTTCGTCGATCCCGACAACGCCGGTGCCTCTCTCGTCCGGCTATCGCATCGTCACGCCGGCAACGGTGTCGGAAGCAACGCCATCGCAGATGCTGCAGCAGCTCTCGAGAGCCGATGTCATCTTCTTCGGTGAACAACACGACGACCCCGAAACCCATCGCGCCGAGGCGGAACTCCTCGACGCGATCGGGCGGTTGGGACGACCGGTAGTGCTCTCGCTTGAAATGTTCGAGCGCGACGTTCAGCCGGTTGTCGACGACTACATCAATGGCCGGATTACCGAAGCGGTCTTCCTGTCGAGAAGCCGCCCGTGGGATCGATACAACACCGACTATCGGCGGATGATCGAGCTCGCCAAGGAGAAGCACTGGCCTGTGGTCGCCGCGAACGTTCCCCGCTCGCTCGCCTCCGCCGTGGGACGTAAGGGACTCGCCGCGCTCGACACCCTGTCGGCGAACGACCGCGGCAATGCGGCTCGCGAGAACATCTGCCCGAAGGATGACTACCACGCGCGTTTCATGGAGTCCATGCAGTCGCACTCCGCCGGCGCCGGACCATCCAATCCCGGGGATTCCCTACCCACCGCCGTCGCAGAGCGTTTCTATCTGGCGCAATGCGTGAAAGACGAGACGATGGCGGAGTCGATCGTGAACGCTCGACTCGCCGCGCCCCGTGACGCGATCGTGGTGCACTACGACGGCGCGTTTCACAGTGACTATGCGCAGGGCACCGCGGCGCGCGTGAAGCGCCGTCAGCCCGGCTGGACCATCAGCATCGTCAGCGCTGTGCCGGTCGCCGATCCGGCGATTGCGCCCATCGTCACAGAAAGCGCGAAGGCGGAATTCGTGATCTTTACGCGCCGCTCGCCTTCGAAACGATAGCGGCCGCGCGCTCGCAGCGCGTGCGCAATCGCTGATCGCCGAGCTTGTCGGCGACATCGGCAAAGCCTTCGGTGGGTCCGTTCCAGAGGAGTGCGTCGACGTTGTTGAAGAGGCGCGCATCGGTGCGAAGCGTGGCGAGCGTCTTGAACAGCAGCGCGTTCGCCTGATTCTCGCCGAGGACGTCTGCGGGGAAGTCCTCGATGCGGCCATGCTTGTTCAACAGCCGCGCCGCCCCCTTCGCGCCGATACCCTTGATTCCGGGATATCCATCCGCCGAGTCGCCCACGAGCGCGAGGTAGTCGGGAATCAATTCCGGATCGACGCCGAACTTCTCGCGCACACCGGCCGCATTACGGATCGCCTGGCTCCTGCGGTCCACCTGCACGATGCGATCACCGACGACGCATTGCGCGAGATCCTTGTCGGGCGTCCAGATGGAGATCTTCTCGACGCGCGGATCGGCCGCCGCGATGCGCGCCGCCGACGCGAGTCCATCGTCCGCCTCGAGTTCGACCATCGGCCAGACTGCGACGCCCATCGCAGCAAGGGCGTCCTCCAACGGATGAAACTGCGCCCACAGCGCCGGCTCGATCCCCACGCCAGTCTTGTATCCGTCGTAGAGGTCGTTGCGGTACGACTCGATGACGTGATCCGTCGCGACGCCAAGGTGCGTCGCACCGGTCTCGAACATCTGCAGCACCGTGTTCAGCACCCCGAGGATCGCCGCGTTCGGCGAATCCTGGCCGTCGGCAAAACGCCGGGCGCCGTAGAAGTGGCGGAACAGCTCGTAGGTGCCGTCGATGAGGTGGACGATCATGTGCTCACATCTTGTTTCACGGAGTGGATCGAGACAAGATCACTCATCCTCCACCACAATCGCCATGCGTTCACGGTTTCCATCCGTTGTTTTCGTCGTTGCTGCACTCATTCCTGGAGTCGCGGGAGCGCAACTCGCTCCGACGCGCGCCCTCACGCTCGAAGGGGCAAAGAACATCGTAGCAGCCGCCGAGGCGGAAGCGAAGAAGAACAACTGGAACATGGCGATCGCGATCGTCGACCAGGGCGGCGGTCTCATCCTCTTTCACAAGGGAGACGGCACGCGACCGTCCAACGTCGACTTTGCACTCGCGAAAGCGCGAACCGCCGCAAAATTCCAGCGTGAGACCAAGGGACTCGATTCTGCGGTGACGGCTGGTCGCCTCCAGTATCTCGCGACGGACGCGCTTCCCATCGAGGGAGGCGTTCCGATCATCGTCGACGGGCAGGTGATTGGCGCGGTGGGCGCCAGTGGTGGGAGTTCGGCGCAGGATGCGCAGGTGGCGAAGGCGGGGATTGCTGCGCTGATCGTCAGGTAGCCCGGGTGTAGCCTAGAGGTACGTGATCACGTAGAAATACACGCCCTCGGGAGAGCGGATGTAGCAGAATCGCCCCACGCCGGGAAAATCCTGCGGCGGAAGGTGGATCTGCGCACGCATCAACTCTGCGAGCTTGGCGGTTTCGTTCACGTTCTGCACCGTGAAGTACACGCCCCACTGTGCCCTGATCAGACCTTTGGCAGGCGGGCGCACCAACATGCCGGCGATCGGCGCCTCCCTGCCGCGGCTGAAGGCTGTGTACTTGACGCTCCCCATTGGGAATTCCGTGGCCGTCCAGCCGAACAACGCGCTGTAAAACTCCCGGTCTCGCGGAACGTTCGGCGTGGAGATTTCGAACCAGCTCGGCGCGCCGTGATGCGTGCTGTCGACCTGGAAGCCTTCCATCGACTTGGGTTCCCAGATGTCGAACTCCGCGCCATTCGGATCGAAACACACTGCCATTCGACCTGCAATGCCGACGTCGAATGCAGGCATCGCGGTTCCGCCGAGTGTTTTCACCCGGGCGACCGCCTTGTCAGCGCTACCCGACTTGATCATCACGCCAATCCCGGGATTAGCTCCTTCGGGAGTGCGCGGGCTGATCGTATTGAAGATCCCGCCGATGTCCTTACCACGAACGAGGATCCGATGTCCCGTGCTCGGCATCGCGACGTAAGTCCACTTGAGGAGTGTGGAAAAGAACGCGCGCGACTTGTCAGGATCCGGCGTCAGGACGTTGATCCAGCAGAAGTCCCCGACACCGCGAACGCCTATTGCCATTTTCCTTGGTGGGAAGTGCGAAGTGATGTATCGTCTCGCCGTGCGCGGCTGTCGTCAAGCATCCAATGCGATGAAACAGGTGTCGATCCTAAGACGCTCGACTCACGGAATATCCCACGATCAGGTAGAATCCTTCCATGTCCCGATACTTTATCGTCGCCTCGCTCCTCTTGGGGGCCGCATGCACCACGAGCCAGGCGCCCGAGCCTGCCGCTCCCACCACCGCGGCAATCACCGCAGAAGACCTTCGTCATCGGCTTTTTCTGATCGCCGATGACTCGATGATGGGCCGTGAATCAGGATCGATCGGCAATTACAAGACAGCGGAATACGTGGCATCGGAATTTCGCCGCCTTGGGCTGGAGCCGGCCGGTGACAATGGCACGTATTTCCAGACCGTTCCGTTCTGGAATGCGGCGATCGACCCGAAGTCGCACATCGACGCGGGCACCGCATCGCTCGAGGTGTTCCGCGACTTCGTTCCGGCGAGCAGGGCCGCGCCACCGCGCCGCCTCGAGAACGTGAAAGCGGTGTATGCCGGCCCAGCCAACGATTCGACGAAATGGATCTCGGCCGAGCAGGCCGCGGGGAATGTGCTCGTGTTCGATATTCAAGCCGGCGTGTCGACGCGCGGTCTGCAGATCGGATCTTCACGGTGGCGCAATGCTCGCGCGCTCGCACTCGGGTCACTCGACATGATGGGGCCGGAGACAGTTGCACGGCTTCGCACAGGATCGCCCATCGCGGACTCCGCGAGAATCCCGACGTCGATTCCCCTCCTCTGGGTCTCACGCGCCGCGGTTGCAAAGCTCCTGCATGGCGAACCGTCGATGCTCACGCCGGGCGCGGTAGGTGCGACGCTGAACGGCTATTTCGACATCGCGCGCACGCCGATGCCATATCCGGCGAGAAACGTCGTCGCGATTCTTCGCGGGAGCGATCCCGCGCTGCGCGGGCAGTTTGTTTCCCTCACGGCCCACAACGATCACGTCGGATTCGATCATTCTCCCGTCGATCACGATTCGATTCGCGCGTTCAATCGCGTGATTCGTCCCATGGGAGCGGACAACCCGAATCGCGAGCCGACGGCAGCAGAGTGGGCAAAGATCCGCACGATCCTCGATAGCCTGCGCAAGGTGAATCGTCCGCGTCTGGACTCGATCCGCAATGGCGCCGACGACGACGGAAGCGGCACGGTCTCCATTCTCGAAATCGCCGAAGCCCTCGCGAAGAGCGGTGTGCGGCCGAAGCGTTCGATCATATTCGTGAATCACACCGGGGAGGAATCGGGGCTTCTCGGCTCCCGATGGTTCACCGATCACTCGACCGTTCCGACGGATTCTATTGTCGGAGAGATCGACCAGGATATGGTGGGCCGCGGTACGTCGAGCGACTACCCGCGGAACGGCGGGACGGTTGCGGCCACGCCTACCTATCTCGAGGTGGTCGGCGCGAAGCGGCTATCCAAGGAATTCGGTGATTCGCTCGAAGCGGCGAACTCGCGCGAGCCGCTCCCCTTCGTCTTCGACTACACGTTCGACGCGCCTGGTCATCCACTGCAGTACTACTGCCGGGCGGACCACTACAACTATGCGCGCTACGGAATTCCGGCCGTCGCGTTCTCGCGTGGCGAGCACCTGGACTACCATCAGGTGACCGACGAGCCGCAATACATCAGCTATCCGGATCTCGCGCGCGTCTCTCGAATGGTGTATTCGATGGCGCTCACCATCGCGAACATGGCGCACCGTCCCGCACTCGACGCGCCGAAGCAGACGAATCCGAACGCACCCTGTCGTCAGTAGCGCTTCGCTGGAAACAAGTTGCCGTCACCAACCGTAGGGAGAGACAACCAGGAGGCATTGTGTCCGGACAGGGATCGACAGGAAACGTCATTGCGGCATTGTGCAGCTTCTTCATTCCGGGCCTTGGCCAATTGTTGCAGGGCCGGCTCGTCATGGCGGTGTTTCAGTTCGTGCTCGCCGGCGTGCTCTGGTTCTTCCTGCTCGGCTGGCTGATCCACCTCTGGTCGATCATCGACGCAGCCACCTGGAAGTCAAAGGGCTGATTTCACACCGATGTCATCCTGAGCGAAGCGAAGGATCTGCACCTTTGGCTGGTTTCCGCATCACGTAACCAGCCATGGTGCGCTCGCAGCCGATGCCGTGGAAGAATGCGGAGCTGTGATTTCCGGCGACGATCAGGAGCGTTCCCCGCGGCGTGGCGTTGAACGCGCGCGTCATCAGTTCGCGGCCAATTCCTTTCCGCTGTGATTCGGACTCCACGAAGATGTCGGCGAGCGCGGCGGAGAGATGTCCGTCGGTCAGTACCCGCGCCGCACCAACGAGCCGGTCGCCATCCCAGGCGCCGATGTTGATGGAATGCTGCATCGCGCGCACGACCCGATCCCGCTCACGCTCCGCGTAGCCGAGGCGCAGCGCCAATTCGTGAAACTCGGCGGGATCGACGCCCGAGTTGGCGAAACGAATGCGTGAAAGGACGGCCCGCTTCGCCGCAATCTCGGACGCGTTCGGGACGTGCTTGGTGGGCGTGAGCTCCTCGATGTGCACATTCCGCGTTCGGCGGTGATAGCGCTCCCACGCGGAACCAATCGCGGCGCCGAGTGCGAGGCCACCTCCGCCCGACGCGATGCCAACGGCGAACACGACGACCAGAAATCGCAGGACACCGCCGGCCGCGGAGCCACCATCCTCGAAGCCTTCCCTGATGTACGGCCACGCGAACGGCGCTGACGCAAACCAGCCGATGATGAACGCGCAGAGGGCGATGGCGTCCTTGATGCTCGTGCGGCGCTGCGCGTAGAAATCGGACAAGTCAGGTCGACGAAGAATCGTTGAGGAGCAGGGAACAACAGGTCACGGCGCCTTCGGCCTTGGCGAGCTCCGTGCAATCGACGGGCATCACGCGGTAGCCGTGCTTTTCCAGCCGATCTCGCGTGCGTGGAAACTGCGTCCCGTGTATGAGTACGTCGCCGACACGAAGCGCGTTGGCGGCGAATGGTTCCTCTGGATCGATCGGCACAACGGTCACGTCGCCGATCGTTCCAGGCGACAGCCACGTCGGATTCACTAGCAGAGTTTCGTCGTCGAGCGCCGTGGCGGCGCTCTTGAGATGAAGACAACCAGTGAACGGCACGGCGATCACGTCATAGCCAAGCGGGGCGAGCGTCGCCCGGAGCCAATCGATTCCTTCGATGTTGGTGCGCCCGGAAAGGCCAACAAAGAGCCGCCGCTTCATCCGGATCACGTCGCCGCCATCGAGTGTTCCCGGCGCCGGCATCTCGGCGAGTGTGCGATAGTTCGAAACGACAGTCCGCACTCCTGCGGTTTCCGCGCGGCGTGAGTCGGCGCCGGGGCGAGTGAGAATTGCGATTTCGTCGAGCACCAGCGCGATGTCCTCGATGAACACGCTGTCCGGAAGCTCCGGTGCGGCGGGTGCACGAACCACTGTGGCGCCGAGTGCACGGAGCGCGTCCTCGTACATCGCGTGCTGCGAAATTGCGCGATCGACGTCGATTGCCTCGCGCTGAAGGTGCGTGAGTTCACACTCCGCAAGCGCGGGACTGACGGCCCGCGTGACTGCGACGAGCATCAGGCGAACCCCGGCGGGTTTTCGTGCACCACGTTCAATGCGCGCTCCAGTGCGACGCCGACGCGCGCGATGTTGCCCTCATCGAACAGCCGGCCCAGAAGTGTGATGCCGTGAGGAACTCGGCGGGCAGGCGTGAATTTCGGAAGCGGGTTCTTGGGATCGGGCGCCCAATCACTCCGTGCTTCGCCCACATTGACGAACCCCGCCCGCATGGTGAGCGACGGATGTCCGGTATGATTCGAAATGGTGAGCATCTCGTCCCGCAACGAGGGGATGAACAGGAGATCGACCTGTGAGAAGATGCGAGCCATTTCGCCGGCAACCATTCTCCGCATCCTATCGGCTTGGACGAAATCGACGGCGCTCAGGAACCGCGCTTCGCGGAGGAGGTTCGGCCATGCATCGGGGACCTGCGCCTTCATCTCGCGCGCCCTGCCGCTGAGAATCAGGTCCTCGAACGAAGCGGCCGCTTCGCTGAACAGAATGTGATTCAGCGTGCTGTACGGCCAATCGGGAAGGGACACCTCGACAGGCTGGAGCCCGAGCTTCTTGACGGCATCGAATGCGGCCCGGTCGACATCGGTCGATGGCGCTTCATTCATCCACTTCGGGAAGTAGCCGATCTTCAAACCGCTCAATGAACCAGCAGCATCGAAATCGAGCTTGCTCGGAAGACTCGACACATCGCCGGCGTCCGCGCCCGTAATTGCCTGGAGCACCAGCATCGCGTCCTCGACGCTTCGGGTCATCGGTCCGAGCTTGTCGAGTGACCAGCAGAGTGTCATTGCACCCGTACGCGCGACGCGTCCGAAGGTCGGCCGAAGTCCGGTGACGCCACAGCGCATCGCGGGACTGATGATGCTCCCACCCGTCTCGCTTCCAATCGAGAATCCAACGAGGCCCGCGGCAGTCGCAGCGCCCGGGCCGGCACTCGATCCCGAAGCACCTTCCTCCAGTAGCCATGGGTTCATCGTCTGGCCGCCAAACCAGATGTCATTCAGCGCCAGTGCGCCGAGAGTGAGCTTTGCGATGAGTACGGCGCCGGCGTCGTTGAGTCGTTTCACCACGACGGAGTCAGTGGCCGGAACACGATTGCGGAACGGTTCAGCGCCCCAAGTCGTGGCGATATTCGCCGTGTCCAGAAGATCCTTCACTCCGTATGGAATGCCGTGGAGTGGACCACGATACTTGCCTGATGAGATCTCCGCGTCGGCTTTCCTGGCGGCGGCGAGCGCGACGTCGCGCGTCAGCGTGATCACGCAGCGAAGCTTGGGATCGAACCGCTGGATGCGCGCGAGGTAAATGTTGGTGAGCCGTTCGGAAGTCAGCTTCTTGGACTCGATCCAGCGGGAGAGCTGCGTCACCGGCGCAAAAGCAATTGCGTCGTCGCTCGTGGGGAGTGGTGACGCATCGGCCTTGCTTCGCACGAAACGGTCTCGCTCCGGTCCACCCGAAATTCCAGCGAGGAGCGGATTCCACCGCGTCGCGGGCGCAACGGCATCCTCGATCGCAAGCGTGCGCGGGCCGACGCGTCGTTCGAGCATCGGCGCCATCGACGATCGCCAGCTCGATGCAGCTTGCTGGCGCTCTGCGTCGGTCATCGTCACCTGCATCAACTTCTCGGCCTCGGAGAACGTTGCAGGCGTCACCTGCGGTCCCGCACCCGGCGCCGTTCCAAATGTCGGTGGCGCGCCAGGCGTTGTGGGCGCCGCAGTTTGCGATGAAGCCACGTCTGCACCCTCGCCGCGACAGGCGGCGACGGTTGCAAGGAGTCCGACGGGCGCTTTGATGAGGAACTGACGGCGAGTGTTCATTGGAACTCCGCAACGGAAGTCGGCGGGTCCAACCTATCAGCCGAACGCAGTCGCCGAAACCGAAGGGAGCATGGCGAGGAAACGAGCCGCGGGGCTACTTTCTTCGCGCAGTCCGGCCCGCACTAACGCACGACATGTTCGCCCTCCTCAAGTTCCTGCAGTCGCTCGTCAAGACGCTGCACTCCGACGGGACGCCCCACCAGATCGCAGCCGGTTTTGCACTCGGCGCCGTCCTCGGGCTCACTCCCATCCTGAATCTCCACAACCTCGTCGCGATCCTGCTCCTTGCGCTCCTGAACGTCTCGTTCGGCGCCGGCCTGCTCGCGATGGCCGTGTTCGTGCCGCTCGGGTTCATGTTCGATCCGGTGTTCGATCGCATTGGGCACGCGCTCCTGATCGACGCCGCCTCGCTGAGACCATTCTGGACGGCGCTCGACAATACGCCGCTCCTCGCGCTTGCGAGCCTCGGCAACACCGTCGTTCTTGGAAGCCTGATCGGATGGATCGTACTGGCGCTTCCCATCTACTTCCTGAGCCGAGTCGGCGTGGTGCACTATCGGACCACGCTCGCGCCGCGCGTCGAAAAGAGTCGCGTCTATCAAAGCATCATCACTTCACAGGCCTACAATGTCTATCGCTGGTTCCGTCCCTGACGCGGGCCAGCACGTTTCGCCGGAGGAGACGGCGAAACGTAAGCGCGCTCGCATCTTTCGCTGGCGCGCTATCGCGGCCATCGCCTTTGTCCTTGCACTACTCGTCGTCGGCTGGATCATGTTCGGCGACCGACTCCTCGCGCGCTCGATGCGCGAGGCCGCGTCGAGTTCACTGGGCGTCCAGGTCGATCTCGTGCGCGCACACTTCGATCCCATCACGCCGTCGCTCGAGTTGCAGGGCCTCGCGATCGCGAATCCGCTCGACTCCACGCGTAATCTCATCGAGATCCCGAGGGTCCGCGTCGTCCTCGATCCTACACCATTGTTCGTGAAGAAGATCTCGATCACCGAGCTGACGATCACCGATGTGCGCGCGAACACCCGTCGGGCGAAACCTGCGCGCGCGCTGGCCAAGAATGGGTTCGCCCTCAACGCCATGCTCGCGGCACGCCAATTCCGGTCGCAATTCGATGTGCCGCTTTTGTCGCTGACGCCGATCGACACGATCAAGGCCATTGCGCTCGATCCGGCCAAGCTGAAGAGCGTGAAGACCGCGCAACTCGTCATCACACGTGCCGACTCCACGGAAAAAGCACTTGTCGCGTCCGTCCAGGGTTTGAAACTGAAAGAGACCGCCGACTCCGCCGAAGCGCTTCTCCTTCGGCTCAAGGGACAGTCGCCGCGAACACTCGGACTGGTCGGAACGAGGAATGCGGTTTCCGACGTGCGTCGCCTTGCCGCGCGGGTGGATTCTGCGAAGAAGAGCATCGAAGCGCTTCAGGCGTCGGCGCGACGCGGTGTCGACTCGCTCCTCGCGGGCGTGCACGCTGTGGACGACGCACGAAAGGCTGACTACGAGTTCGCGAAGGGGCTGATGAAACTGCCGACCTTCGATGCCCCGAACATCGGTCCCGCGCTGTTCGGCCAACCGAGCGTGAGCATCGTCGAGAAGGCCATGTACTGGATGGTCCTCGCGCGACAGTACGCGCCACCGGGACTCCTCCCGCGGGAAGAACCAGGGCCCAAGCGCCTCCGGCGAGCAGGAACCACAGTTGTATTCGTGACGCCGAAGAGTTATCCGCAATTCCTGCTGCAGAAGGGCGCCATCTCGCTCGCGCTCGACAGCACGGCTGGCTTCGGCAGTGGCGCGTACAAGTTAGACCTGCAGAACATCACCACCGAGCCGGCCCTCGTGGGCAAGCCAGCTCGATTTGCACTGAATCGTCTCGCTGCGGCGGGTTCGGGTGTGGACTCACTCGCGGTCACCGGAGTGATCGATCACACGCGCTCGAAACCCGTCGAGACTGTCGACGTTCGAGCGGGCGGTGTGAGATTGCCGGCTTTTCCGCTTCCTTCCACGCCAGCACAGATCGCGCTCGGTCGAGGCACAAGTTCGCTGAAGTTTTCAAGCACAGGTGATAACATCAACGGCAGGTGGTCGGTGTCGGCGCCGGCGGTAACCTGGCAAGTTGATTCAGCCAAGCTTGCCGCGATGAGCACATTGGCTCGGCTCGTTACCAGCGTGGTCACCGGGATTGGCAATGTGACCGTCGATGCAGATGTGGGAGGGACGATCAAGGCGCCAACGCTGAGTGTTCGCTCGAATCTGGATCGCGCGGTGGCCGACAACATCAAACGCGTGGCAGGCGAGCAGATCGCGCAGGCAGAAACGAAAGTTCGTGCACGGGTTGACGAGGAGGCGGAGAAGGCCATCGCACCGATGCGTGCGAAGGTTGCGGAAGCTCAGGCGGAAGCGGAAAAGCGTGTGAAGGAAGCGAGCGATCGTCTCGACAAGGCGAAGGCGGATCTCGCGTCACAGTTGAAATCATTGAGTGCCGGACTTCTTGGAGGGTAGCGTGGTCAAATTCAGTCGGTTTGTCGTTGCGGGAGCGTTCGTCGCCATCAATGCCGCCAACGCACAGTCACCGCGATTCGAGATTTTGTTCAGCAAGAGCGCTCATGCCGAACCGATCACGGGTCGCGTGTACGTCGCAATCAGCAAGACCAGCGACGCGCAGCGAACGCCTATCTCACAAACCGGCGAAACCGGCGTGCCACTCTATGGCGTGAACGTCGACAATCTCGCCGCCGGAAAGGGCGTGATCCTCGACGCCGCCACCTTCGGCTATCCCGTGCGGAGCCTGAAGGACATTCCTGCCGGAGAGTATTGGGTTCAGCCCTTCGTGAACGTCTACACGAAGTTCGTCCGCGCCGACGGACACACGGTGTGGCTGCACATGGACCAGTGGGAAGGGCAGAACTGGAAGCGTTCACCGGGAAACATTTTTGGCGAGCCGGTGAAGATCACCTTCGACCCCAGGTCATCCACGCCCATCAAGCTGGTGGCGGACAAGGTGATTCCGCCGGTCGTCGTGCCCGCCGAGACGGAGAATGTGAAGCGCATCAAGATCCAGAGCCAGGTGCTCACGAAGTGGTGGGGGCAGCCGATCTTCCTGGGTGCAACCATTCTCCTGCCAAAGGACTACGCAAAACATCCCGAAGCGAAGTATCCCATCGTGTACAGCGAGGGACATTTCTCGCTGCGCGAGCCGAGTGTCGGCAATACACCCTACTGGAATGCCGACGGCACGCCGCGGGTGATCATCGTCACGATCCAGCATCCGTCGCCGTATTACGACGACTCCTATGGCGTGAACTCGGCGAACAACGGACCATATGGCGATGCGATCATGCAGGAATTGATTCCCGCCGTGGAGTCGAAGTTCCGCGTGATCGGCCAACCGTGGGCGCGTTTGCTCACCGGCGGGTCGACGGGCGGGTGGATCTCACTCGCCAAGCAGGTGATGTATCCCGACTTCTACGGCGGCACGTGGTCGCTGTGCCCCGACGGTGTTGATTTCCGCTATCACCAGATCGTGAACATCTACGCCGATACCAATGCCTACTGGCTGAATCGCGGCTGGATGAAGATCGATCGGCCCACGCAGCGGCGTCCCGATGGCAACATCACCGCGATGATGAAGGACGAGAACTGGTACGAGCTCGCGGTTGGCGACCATTCACGCTCGGGTGGCCAATGGGATATCTGGGAGGCCACTTACGGTCCTGTCGGTGCGGACGGATATCCGGCACGTATCTGGGACAAGGAAACGGGCGTCATCGACAAGAAGGTCGCGGAGTACTGGAAGGAGCACTACGACCTGCGCAACATCCTCGAGACGAAGTGGGCCACGCTCGGTCCGAAGGTGGCGAACAAGATCAACGTCTATGTAGGTGACGCCGACTCGTACTTCCTGAACATGGGCGTCCACATGCTGGACAACTATCTCACGAAGACGACGTCGCCGAAGTGGAGTGGCGAAACAATTTTCCAGCCGATGGCGCCGCACTGCTGGGGACCGCCGATGCCGGAGCTGATCGCCAAGATGACGACGCACATGGAAAAGACGGCACCGGCGGGGGCGGATCTGAAGAGCTGGCGCTACTGATTTGCGTCACTCTCCGAGATTGCTGCCCGCGATCGCGGTCGCGTGCATCTCGCTATGCCCCGGCGTTGCACGGGCGCAGGGACCGATTACGCTCGTGGCAGGCGCTACACCGTACGTGCTTGTCGCGCCGGGCGCCAAGCTCGCCGTGCCCATCGCGCTGGAGATGAGTGCGGCGAGTGCGGGAACGAATATCGCGAGCCTCGCGAGCTTCGCCTCGTGGGGCGGATCGCGGTTGACCCTCGACTCCATCAAGGCCGGCACGTTCGGAACCGTCGCCGCCACGGTGTCTCCTGGAAGCGCCGCGTTGACGCTGTCCAGTAATGTCGGCACGCCGACCGCAGCAACGATTGCCATACTCCATTTCACCGCCGGATCATCGTTGGGCGGTACGCGAATCGTGGCTACGGCATCGACGGCGATAGCGCAGGATGGCGCGAGCATCCTGTCACGAGTGCGGTCCCGCGGAATTGATGTGTGCATCGCGGCGACGGGGAAGTGGGGCGATCCCACAGGTGACAACGCCGTCAACATCATCGATGCGCAACAGATTGCGCGCTACAGCGTCGCCCTGTCCGTTGGAAATATCACGGGCGTCGTCAACCAGGGTGATGTCAACGACGACGCGGTCGTGAACGTCATCGATGCGCAGCAGATCGCTCGTTACAGCGTGGGATTGGCATCGAGCGCGCGAATCAACACGACCCTGCTGGTTCTGCCGAGTGTCGCGAGCATATCGATTGCGTCGTCGTCGAACTCGGTGAACGTCGGTCGCACGCGGTCGCTCACAAGCACCGCGCTCGATGCCACCAGCAGTGCGCTTGGGGGTTGTGCGCCGACGACATGGACGACGAGTGACGCCTCGGTCGCGACGGTGAACGAGACCGGAACCGTGACGGGCATTGCCGCGGGAAACGCAATTATCACAGCGAGCGCCGGCGGGCGAACAGCAAGTACCACGGTTTCGGTATTCGCCCCCGATCGGTTGCAGTTCTCGGTTCAGCCCACGTCGCAACTCGCGGGCGTCGCGCTCGCGCCAACCGTGCAGGTGAGCGTCGTGTCATCGACAGGCGAGATCCGCACGGGATCCGCCGTGAACGTCAGTCTGTCCCTTGGTTCCACGACACCAGGACCGGTGCTCGCTGGCACGCTCACCAAGCCGACAGCCGGCGGTATCGCGACGTTCAATGACCTTGCTGTCGATCGCTCGGTGACGGGGGCGGTGCTGGTCGCTCGCGCGTCGGGCTTCGATAGTCTGGTCAGCAATGAAGTGAACATCGTAGCACCACCGGTTCTCGTCGACTCGACGGTGCTCCGGCTGACGAGCGACGCTGCGGCACGAGCGGCGGGGAGCTTTGTCTTTCAGGCGGCAACCTCCGCTCCCACAACGGTGAGAGTCGGCCAGGTGCTCGTCGGCGCCGAAAAGGGCGGATATCTGGTGAAGGTTACGGGTCTGACACAGACAGGTTCCGTCATAACCGCGACGACGACGCCGGCCTCGCTGACGGACATCGTGAAAGACGGCGACATCGACGAAACGATCTCCTTCGACAACTCACCTCGCGCCGATCCGGCGACGCACTCGCAGTCGGGTGCCAGAGTGCGTTTGCTGCGTCTGGATCCACCGCGAATTGCGAGCGCCTTGCAGGGGGTCACGATCGACGAGAACAACGTGATACACCTCAGTGATGTCGTGCTCCTTGACGACGGTACGAACAGGATCACGGTGAACACGGGGACGATGCGTGCCACGCCCGTTCTGACGCTGCGCACTCGTATCAGGGATTTCAAGCTGACCAGCGCCGAAGTGCGCGCGGGCGGGAGTTTCGTTTTCTCGGGGGACTTTGCGGTCAAGACAAGGCTGCTCACGATCCAGCCGAAGAAGGAGTTCATCATTCTCCAGCAGAGTGGCATTCTCCTGATTGGCGAAATTCCGGTGCCCTTTACGAGCGAGGTGCCGATCGAAGTCGGACTCAAGCTGACGCTATCGACGCCTAGTTCTCTCGTCTGGCCTCTGAACGTGGGAGGAGGCGGAGAATTTGTTGCCCAGGCACAGTATGACGGGACGCGGTGGACGGGCAACGTTGCCGGATCGACTTACGTTCCAGTCCCCACGGTCGCCTCTCCGATCGTGGACTTCGAGGCGAAGGCGAGACTGTACTTGGGTGCCGCCATTAAAGTCACCTTGGCGGGAACGGTATCCACTGGTGTGAAAGTCGAGCCGTTCGTGGAGGCCAAGGCGGAAATCGACCCGTTGGCGGAAACACTCACGACGAGCTGTGAGTCGGGCATTGATTTCACCAGCAACATTGACCTGAAAGTCGCGTGGTTCAACGTCCCGCTGTATAGCGATGCAGTGACGGCGCTGAAGACGACCTTTCCGCAGTGCGCGTCACAGCGTCCGCTACTCCCGCCGACAACGTTCGTGGTCAGCCAGGAGAGCCTCGCTCTGACGGTACAGGATACCGCGGTGCTGACGGCAGTCTCGAAAGATGCGGACGGTGCGATACTTCCCGCTCGACACACGACGTGGACGTCTTCGAATCCGCTGGTCGCCACTGTTTCGGCGCTCGGCACTGTACACGCTGTCGCGCCCGGTACTGCAACCATCACAGCTGCGATCACGGGACGAACCGCAACGTCGCTTGTTACGGTGGCGGCGCCTGTGGTCGTCGTCGGATCCTCGCTGGTCGCTGGTTACCAAGGCACCTGCGGACTGAGTCCGGCTGGCATCGCGTACTGTTGGGGCACCATACCGGTCGGCGACGGTACAGCCGGACCCGCGAAGAACACTCCCACACTCGTGAGTCTGGACCTTCAGTTTGGCGCCTTGGCGCCAATGGGGAATTCGATCTGCGGCCTGACGCGCGGCGGCGATGCCTACTGTTGGGGATTGAACATCACCGGTCAGTTGGGAGATGGAACGATGGAGGACCACTTCACCCCGTCCAAGGTGGTTGGAGGCCTGAAATTTTCCTCGATTGCGGGGGCAGGAGTTCTCTACTATGGACATGTGTGCGGACTGACCCCCGCTGGACAGGCGTATTGCTGGGGAGAGAACTGGGATCCGACGGTTCTGAATAGCTGGCTCCCGCGACTCAACGCCCAGGACTTGACCTTCAAGTTGCTCGTTGCAGGTAGAGAGCACGTCTGCGGACTCACCAGTACAGGTGCGGTCTATTGCTGGGGGTATGGCCATCAAGGGCAGACGGGAAACGGCACAAAGTGGACTGGGTGGACGCCACCAACCCAAGTAAGTGGCTCACTGATCTTCACCGCAATTTTCGCTGGCGGCCAAGGTACGTGCGGGTTGACCACTACGGGTGCCACGTACTGCTGGGGTGACAACCAGGCCGGTAACCTCGGAGATGCGGCAACGGCTGGAAAAGACCACTATGAGGGGATCGTCGCGATTCCCACTCAGGTGCTCGCGGGATACTCGTTCGTGACGCTCGCGCTTTCGGAAGCGCATTCGTGTGGGCTCACCAGCACGGGTAAGGCCTACTGCTGGGGGTCGAACTTCTACGGCAACCTCGGCAACGGAACCTCGGACTGGGCCAGCTACACGCCCGTGCCCGTCAGCGGAGACCACACCTTTGTCAGTCTCACGTCTGGTAGCGAGGGCCATCAGTGTGCACTGGATACCGCGGGGAAGGCGTTCTGCTGGGGGTCGAACCAATTCGGACAACTCGGTGACGGGACGTTCATCGATCGCAATGTTCCCACGCCAGTCAAAGGAAGCCTGACGTTCAAGGTGCCGTGAACAGCCGCGTGTGATTCCGGTCACGCGACTCCATCGAATTGTGGTCGCGAATTAACACCGGAAGGTGATGCTCGTCTCCTCGCAGAACGCCGGTCGGCCGTTCGCGATCGACGTTTGTCACCCGCACGGAGCGCGAGCATGAACAACGTGGGTCGCTGGGCAACGATCACGACTCTCGCGGCGATCGGTTGTAGCGACGGCACGACTGAGCAGACGCTGCCGACCGCAACAACACCAACGACACCCAACGCCACTGCGGTCGCGAGCGTGACAGTCTCCCCGGCGACGTGCACACTGAGCGTTGGGGGCTCGTGCACTGTCGTCGCCACCCCTCGGGATGCATCTGGGAATGCGTTGACCGGCCGAACGACCGCATGGACCACGAGCAACGCAGCCATCGCCACTGTGACCTCCACCGGTAGTGTAACCGGCGTCGCTGTTGGTTCTACGACGATCACCGCGACGAGTGAAGGAAAGACCGCGGCCGTCGACGTGACCGTGGCAGCGACGTCGGCCACAACCGTGTTGGTGCAGGTCGATGCGAGTGCGACTGGTCCGGTCCTCGCAGATCTCCTCGGCGTCAACAAAACACCAAAGTTCAATTCGCAGACGCCGGGCATCTCGTACGATGCATCGGCGCTCTACACCGCATTCTCCGTTTCCCACGCGCGCGCGCAGGACGGAACCGTCGACAACTGCGCCATCTACACACCGGCCACCAAGGTGAACGTCGATGCACCGTCGACACCCATCCTCGGCTGCACGCTCACGCCCAACGGCGGACCTCCGCACTTCAGCTGGACGCCTGCGTCAACGGCGGATGCGGACCTCAACAACCCGGCCAACTACAATTTCACGGGCGTCGATGAAGCGATGGCGACCGCCACGGCAACCGGTGCGAAGTTCTACCTGCGCCTCGGCGATGCCTACAACGGTGCGAATGATACCGCTGATCCCATCGCCTTCGCGAAAGTCTCCGCGAACATCTATCGACATGTCATTGGACAGTTCAAGCCAGGCGCGATTTCGGTGGACCCGGCGTTCGTCGAGGTGATGAACGAACCCGACGGCGTCTTCTGGCGAGGGACTTCCGCGCGATTCGATTCCGTCTTCACCGAGATTGTCGCGCGCGTGCGTACGGCGGCAGCCGCGGCCGGAAAGACCGTGATCGTGGGTGGGCCCGGGTTCACCACCAACTACCTCACACAGCAGAATACCGCCACGAACGTCGCCAACAACTTCATTCGCGCGGTTGGCGTGGCGAACCTCGACTTCTTCGCCGTTCATCACTACGGGAGTTGCGCGAGTGCCACGCTGAGCGCGGCGGCAGCGTTCCTCCGGAGTTCGCGTGCCTATGCCGACGCACAGGGCTTCACCGGCAAGCCGATGCAGGTTGGTGAATGGAACATCGGGCTCGGGATGCAATGTGGCGAAGCGCAGTACGCCGATCCTCGCATGATGTCCTATGCGAGCGGCGTCCTCACACTGATGCAGGACCCGGCGCAGCGCATTCGTGCGGCCGAGTTCTACGCCGGCGTCACGGTGATGTCGGTGTTCGATCTCACATCCGTCGCGGGAAAGGCACGCGTGAATCCCTCCGCGTGGGCGTACTGGGCTCACGCTCGCCTGAAGGGCGCGACGTCATTGTCTGCGCAGGTGTGTCCGAACGGAACGAACTGCGTGAACGGCTATGCCGCGGAGTCGCAGCCTCTCCTGGCGCTCGGTGGCGTGTCGAATGGGGTGCGATACGCTGTGGTGACGAATGACGGGGCCACGGCCGTAACGTATCTCCTTCGCGTCAAGGGACTAAGTGGCGCGTCGGTGAATGCGACCATTCTCAATCCGCCGCTCGCCGTGCAGGAACTTCCGGTGTCCGGGTCGCCGCTGAAGCCATCTGCAGCTGACGTCGCGGCACTCATGACCATGCCGACGTCAGAATCCCGCAACGCACTCGGCGTGAGCGGTGGTCAGGTCGAGATGACGCTGACCATTCCGGCTCACGCCGTGCAGGTGATCGAGATTCGGTAACAACGGAGGTGCAGATCCCTCGACACGCTTCGCTCGCTCGGGATGACAGACTTTCATGTCATCCTGAGCGAAGCGAAGGATCTGCACCTTCTGCAGTTACCGGGGGTTGTAGCACGCCGGCTTGGCGGCCGTCGATCCAGCGGGCGCCCACGTGTTGTCCGCCGGATTGTGATCGGGGAAGCGACATCCCGGATCGAACGTGATTCGCTCGATCTTCCGCGCGCCAAAGTTCAGCGCGGCCTTGAACGTCTTGCTCCCATTGAACCACACGCTCGCCGGCCACGTGACAGTCGCCGTCACACTGTCATTCATCACCGCGTTCGGCATCTTCTTGATCGCGGGCCCCTTCGGCGCGAACTGGACGCGGAGGATTACCGGCGATGGCATCTGACCGTCCTGACGCACGGTGACGGTCGCCGACGCCGCGTTCGTCTGCACATCCTGGATCGATCCGTCCACGCTCTCGGTGGTGAAGAGCCAATAGTTCCAGAACCAGCCGAGGTCCTGGCCGAGCGCGCGGCTCATGAAGAACATGTAGTCCCACGGCGACGGATGCTTGAACATCCACGCCTTGCCGAACTCCGACTGCGCGCGCTGCACGGCGGTGTCGCCAACGATGCCGCCAAGCATCGAGAGCATCAGCGGCGTCTTGCTGTAGGTCGTGAAGCTGTAGAACCCCGGGCCGCCGTAGTTGGCGTTCCACATCATCGGTGGCTCGGATTCATTGCCGCTCGTGTTGCCGTACGACTGTCCGCGTCCGTCGAGATTCGGCGTCTGATTGGCGCGATCCGCCGCGGAAAGAATGTTCGCGTACTGATTGAACCCCTCGTCCATCCAGCCATACCACGTTTCATTGTTGCTCACCGTCATCGGCGCCCACTGGTGGAACGTCTCGTGGTCCGCCGCACCCTGATTGGAGTTGATCACCATCGGGTATTCCATGCCGGCGCTCGGCCCATCCTGCAGCGTGAGCTGGGGGAACGAGTACGGGAACCAGAGCTTCGAGTAGAACTCGAGTGCGTGGCGAGCGAGAGGACCGGCGTTCGCATACGCCGCCGCATTCCCAGGCTGATAGTACATGTTCACGGGAACTCGGCTCTTTCCGGGAATTGTCGCGCGGGTCGCTTCCCACACGAGCTTCTTCGCCGTCACCCACGCAAAGTCATTCACCGTGTCGGCTACGAAGTGCCACGTGAGTCTGTCGCCTGCGGCGGTCGCCTGTCCCGGGCCGACTTCACCGGGACCCACGATCATCGTGTTCGCGTCGGACTCGAGCACGTGCGTCAACCGCTCCCGCGCGGCAGGCGTGAGCACCTGCTCGGGGTTCTGGAGGATTCCCGTACCGCCCACGATCCACCCGGCAGGAACGTCGATACTCACGTCGAACTTTCCGAAGTTGTTGTAGAACTCGGATGGTCCGAGATAGAGCTCCGGATCCCAGCCGCGTAGGTCGTCATACACGGCAACGCGGGGATACCACTGCGTGGGCTGATACAACGTGTCGGCCCAGCGTTGGATCATGCGGTGATTCGCGCCCGGTCCACCCGGCACTTTGTGGTTCCAGTCGATTTCCAGCGTCGCACGACCCTTTGCGGCGATTGGCGCCATCAGCGCGATCGTGGCACGCGAGGTGGTTCCGCCAAGGAGGCGGTTCTCCGTCGCGGAGGCCGGCGCACCACCGCGGCCACCGCCACGACCCTGCGGAGGCGGAGCAAGGTTCACCGGAGCGCCGTTCACCGTCATCCGTGTGATGACAAATCCGTCCGTCTCTTCTGACGGAATCCACGGTGATGCATGCGGACTTTGGAATCTGAAGAGATTCATGTCGAGCCGCAGCACGATGCTGGTGAGTGAATCCGCCGTGTTGTTCTGCAGTGCGATGGTCTCGCTCCCCGTTATACGGGACGTGGCGGGATCGAGGCGCGCCTTGATCGTGTAGTCGGTGCGCAACTGTGCGTAGTTCCGGCCGGGACGCCCGGTGGAATCTCGCGTGCCGGCCGCGAAGGCCTTGCGAATCGTATTGGTGATCGGGATGTCGCGCCGCACGGCACGGTCCGGAAGTGCTGGCTTGCTTTGGGTCTGGGCACGAACCGCCGTCGCGGTAGTGGCGATGAGCAGGGCGGAGCGTGCGAACGATCTGATCATGAGGGAGCCTCGACGATGAAACGATAGAAACACACTCGAAAGTACAAGCATGCGCTCCGGCTCGACAAACCCGCCCATTGTGAGCGCGGGACAGCCGCCGTGTATTGCACGCGAGCATTACGCGCCGTAACGTCTCCCGCATCGGCCGCAGCCGAAAACCTTGCGGCATCATCCGGAGACAGAAATATGCGTTTGTTGCGATTCGCCGTCCTGTCCGTTGTCCTTTGCGCGGGCGTTGCTCGTGCGCAGGCCGCGGATCCATCAGCTGACATGCGTTGGCGTCACATCGGTCCCGTTCGCGCGGGCCGCGCGCGCTCCATCGTGGGCGTGCCGAGTCAGCCGAATGTCGCGTATGCGGGCTTTGACAATGGCGGAGTGTGGCGGTCCACGGACTACGGCAACAACTGGGAACCGCTCTTCGACTCGCAACCGACGGGCTCGATCGGCGCAATCGCTGTCGCGCCCACCAATCCGAACATCATCTATGTCGGCAGCGGAGCGGGCATCGTTCGTCCCGATCTCGCCACGGGCGACGGCATGTACAAGTCGACTGACGCCGGCAAGACCTGGACGCATCTCGGTCTTCGTGAAACGCAGATGATCGCGTATGTCGACGTCGACCCGACCGATCCCAATCGCCTCTTTGTCGCAGCGCTCGGTCATCCATATGGTCCGAACCCCGAGCGCGGCATCTTCCGATCCACCAACGGCGGCCAGTCGTTCGAGAAGGTGCTCTACACCGACGAGTACACGAGCGGCGCTGACGTCCGCATCGATCCCGGCAACGCGAACATCGTGTACGCCACGATGTGGCAGCAGCAGCAGAGCTTCATCGAAGGGCAGGGCTTCGGCGGCACCAGCGGCGGCATCTACAAGTCCACCGACGGCGGAAAGAACTGGAAGAAGCTCACGGAAGGTCTCCCTCCCGTCATCCAGGCCAACCTTGCCATCGCGCCGAGCAATCCGCGAACGATCTATGCGACGGTCGCCGGTGCGGCCGGCAACAACAGCGTGACGGGTTCCGTCGCGATGTACAGATCGAATGACGGTGGTGAGCACTGGGCTCTCGCGAGTGCCGGCGCCGCTGTCGCCGATCCGCGGCCCCTCAGCCGTATTGGCGGTGGCGACCTTCCCACCATCACGGTCGATCCGACGAATGAAAACGTCGTCTACAGTGCGTCGACGGTGATGTGGCGCACGGACGATGGAGGAAAGACATGGACCGCCGTGCGCGGCGCGCCCGGCGGCGACGATTACCAGCGGGTCTGGGTCAATCCGAGCAATTCGAACATCCTCCTCGTTGTCGCCGATCAGGGCGCGGTCATCTCGGCGAATCGCGGCGTGTCGTGGAGCAACTGGTACACGCAGGGTACGGCGGCGATGTACCACGTGACGGTCGACAATTCGTATCCCTACAAAGTTTGCGGCGGCCAGCAGGACTCCGGCTCCGCGTGCGTGGACAGTCGCTCAATGGACGGCGAGATCACCTTCCATGATTGGCATCCTGTCAACATCCAGGAGTACGGAATTGCTGCTCCGGATCCGAAGGATCCGAACATGGTGTTCGGGAGTGCGCGCAACAGCGTGTCGCTCTACGATCGCCGGACGGCGCAGACGCGCAACGTCGGTCCGTCAGCCGAACAGCGCGGCACCGAGTTCGGACGCAACGTGCGCACGATGCCAATCATCTGGTCGCCGGTCGAGAAGGACGTTCTGTATTACGCGTCGAACGTTGTGTGGAAGACCACGGATCGCGGCAACTCGTGGACGCGCATCAGTCCCGACCTTGCTCGCTCGGCGTGGGCTGTGCCGACAACTACCGGCAAGTACGGAAGCGGCGTCACGCCCGCGCCACTCGGTTCGATCACGGCGCTCTCGCCCTCACCTGTGAAAGCCGGCGTCATCTGGGCAGGCACCGATGACGGCAATCTCCAGGTCACCACGGATGGCGGAAAGAAGTGGACCAACGTCACGCCGGCGAACATCAAGCCGTGGACTCGCTTCTTCAACATCGACGCCGGACACTTCGACGCGAATACCGCGTACGCTGCGGCAAACACGCTTCGCCTCGATGACCTGAATCCGCATTTCCTCCGCACGCATGATGGCGGCAAAACGTGGACGGAAATCAACACAGGAATTGCCGGTGGCGCGGTCGCGAACGCCATTCGTGAAGATCCGCGGGTAAAGGGACTTCTCTACGCCGGCACCGACACGCAGCTGTGGGTGTCCTACGACGACGGCGATCACTGGGAATCACTGCGCATCAACATGCCGGCGATCAGCGTGCGCGATCTTCAGGTGAAGGACGACGATTCGTGCATGTGTGCGGATCTCGTGGCCGGAACACACGGCCGCGGCTTCTGGATTCTCGACGACCTTACACCACTTCGTCAGGCCGCAGCAATCCGTCAGGCCGCGTCGGCGAAGTCGGCGTACCTCGTTAAGCCGGTCACCGCCGTGCGGATTCGCTTCGCCACTAACGAACCCACGCCGTGGCCACCCGAAGTGCCGGCTGGGCAGAATCCGCCGCCGGGCGCGATCCTCGACTACTACCTCGCCTCGAACGCGAACGGCGCGGTGAAGATCGACATCCTCGACAAGAGCGGCGCAGTGATTCGCAGCTACACGAGCGACGATGCGCCGCCCAATCCGGACGCCGGGTTGGATCCGGTCGCGTACACCAAGGTGTGCCAGCAGACGCCCACCGCGCCGCACTGTGCGTTCCCACTTCACTGGGCCGCGCCCACGCCGTTCGTTGCGACGACAGCAGGCATGCATCGCTTCTCATGGGACATGCACTACAACCCGATTGTCGTGGAAGGCGTGCAGCCCGGCGAGCCCGCGCAGGGTGCTGTGCCACATCGCACGTATACTTCTGTCAATTCACCGTGGGCGCCGCCCGGCGAATACACGGTGCGTCTCTCGGTCGACGGGAAGACATACACGCAACCGATCACGCTTCGCCTCGATCCACGGGTGAAGACGCCCGCGCCGGCGCTCAACGCGCTCGCGAGCACCACGAAGGAAGCCTACGTAGGCGCGCGCACGCTTCACGAGCAGTACCTCGAGGCACGCGCACTCTCCGCAAAGACGTCCGACGCGGCCATCAAGGCGGAGATTGATTCAATCGCACCACCGCCGGCTCGCGGCGGGCGCGGTGGTGGACGTGGTGGTGGCGGCGGCGGCGGTTTCGGACGCGGTGGTGGTCCACCGGCTCCGCCGACGCTCGAGAGCGCGAGCAATGCGCTCCTCGCCGCGGCGATGGCACTTCAGAATGCGGACGTTGCGCCCACGGCGGGTGACCTCGCTGCACTGAAGCGCGCGAATGACAACGCCAAGGCAGTCAGTGCGCGCTGGGCAGCCATCAAGAAGAAGGTGAAGTAGGCCTACTTCCGATCGTCCTTGTCCTTCTTGCCGCGTTCTTCCCGGTCTTCGTCAGCGATATCGACGGACATCGGGAAGAACAGCGAGCGTTTTACGGTTGGATAGGGTGTCTTCCAGCCCTTTGCGTCGTGCCACAGAAGGCGATTCAACGCCTCGCTCGGCGCGGCATCGGGGTCCCTGAAGTTCATTCGCGCCGATGCCAGCGCCGCACTCTTCCGCGCCGCTGCATCGGGGCCCGTGATTGCGCCCACACGACGATTGCGTTCGAGCAAAGACTGTTTCGGTTCGATCGCTGAGTATGGCGCGAGATTCGGCGTATTGGTGAAGCTCGCGCGCATGTCCGTTGCGACGAGGTCGAAGATCGACATCGCCGGAAGGCCGAGTATCAACTCGATGGTCTTCACCATGCTTGGCTGCGCGTAGAACGTCGAGTCGACACTTCCGCGCTTCGAATAGGGAGAGATTGCCAACGCTACCGTGCGATGTCCATCGATGTGATCGACGCCGTTCTGCGCGTCGTCCTCCACGACGAGGATCGCCATGTCCTTCCAGAACGACGAATGCGTCATCCCCTCCACAATCCGGCCGAGTGCGAGATCATTGTCTGCGACGCACGCCTTTGGCGTGCACCAATCAGCGCTCGTTCCCTGCGTGTGGTCGCTCGGCAGGATGACCATCACCAGGTTCGGCATGGAGCCGGCCTTCTCCCATTGCCCGAGATGGTAGAGAATGTCACCCGCCTTTACCACGTCTGGCGACTCCTGCGTCCACCCGGGATACTCAGGGACCAGGAGCCTGTCGAGCGACGGGATGTTCGAGTGCGTGTCGTAGTGGTCGCGCAACATCTGCCGATGGTACTCGAAGTCATTCGGACGGCGCATATAGCGGGCGAGCATCGTGTCGCGCACTGACGCGGCTCCCGTCTTTGGCGACGGAGCATATTCGCCGAACACCGTGACCGTCTTGTTCTTCGCGATTGCGCTTTCCCAGATGAAACCTCCCGCGGAATACGCGAGCGGATCCTCACCTTCCGACGGATAGCTCCGGCCGAAATACAATGGCCACATCGGATAGTCCGTCTCGTTCGCCTGCGTGAGCCACTGGTGGCCATCGGCAGAGTTTCCGCCCGAGGCAAAGAAGTGATCGAGCGTCACGAACTGCTCCGACAACGCGTGCGCATTCGGCGTCACGTCGCGGCCGTACATCGTGAGTGAGCTGTCGCCCGCGCCTCGACCGAGGTCGCCGAGAATCTGATCATACGTGCGATTCTCGCGAATGATGTAGACGACGTGCTTGATCAGGGATGGTTCGCCCGGCTGCGACGGAATTGCCTGAGGTGTTGTACTGGCAACACGCGGCCGCTCGGCCTGCGACGTAGCCAGGTGGAGTCGATTGTTCTGCGCAACGGCGGTGGTGAAGGCGTTCAGCTCGGCCGCGGTCGGAATCGCGAGGACGTTCACGGATCCGCGAACGGCGTGCACGTAGCGGCCGCGCTTTTCGCCGCCGGCAGAACCCTCGCCAGATCCGACGCCAAGGAGCGCGCCAATCGCCAGATACTTTCCGTCGGCACTCACATCGAGGCTGTTTGGATACCACGCCGCTGGAATGAGTCCCGTCAATTTCGGATTCGCCGCATTCGCTGAGACGTCGTACGCAGCCACTGCATTCACTCCGCCCAGCGCGACGTACAGCGTGCGTCCATCCGGACTCACCGCGAGTGCAGTTGGCGCGAGACCCGTCTGCCGTTCCCTGAACGGTGCAAGCGCGAATCGCGAGACGGCATCGTTCCTCCGCGTATCGATCACCGTGATGGAATCGGAATTTCCTTCCGCGACGAAGAGTTTCCCGCTCGTCGCGCCCAGTGCGAGCGCGGTGGGATGACGCCCCGACGGGATGTCGCGCTCGATCTTGCCCGACGCGAGATCGACCTTCGTTACCGTCCCGGGGAGCGCGATGCCACGTGCGTCGACGCGTACGGCCTCGGCGCGAGGATCGCAGCATTGGCGCGCCGATGGCTGTCCCCCATTCGGTTTCGCGCCTCCGAGAATGCTGACATAGGCACTGCGCGAATCCGCGGAGATCACTGCGGCGATCGGTTCGACGCCGAGTGGAACGGTGCGTATCAGTGCGCCCGTTTCCGCGTCGAGCACCGCAAGTCCGTCGTTCGCAGGGAGGGGAAGTACGGCGAGACGTTTTCCGTCGGCGCCCGCCTTCGTCGCGATCGCCGGCGCGCCCGCCATGTAGTCACCGAGCCCGATGGAGCGCCACTTCGGAGCTGCCGTTGTACCGGCAACATCGGCGTCGATGGCGCTGAGGTATGTCACCGCAGGTTGACGCGGAGCGGCTGCCCCGGGAGTCGCAGATGTTGCCGGAAGTCGTCCGACTGAGGAGACGAACACGCGGTGCGTGACGGGATCGACCGTGACGCCGTGAACGCCCGGTGCACCATCGAGCCGAGTGCGCGCCAGTGTCTCGTTGTTGCGCCATCCGAGCCGGTAGGTGTTGCTCGGCGCGGCAACCCACACCTCGTCGGCCGTGCGGCCGAACCGAACTCCGGTGACGCGTCCGTCGAAAACACTCTGCACTCCCGCTGGCGAGACGCGTTGTTCCGTCGCGATGACGCCGGGATCGGGCACATTGCGGTGCGGCGCTTGTTGCACCTGGAGCAGGGCGATGATGGCGAAGTGAAGCATGGCGGTCGTCGGTTGGTCGTTGACGCCCTATTGTAGCACAGAATCCGCGCTCCGGCGCCCGAAGATTAAGTAATCGTTACGGTGACGAAACAGTCTGGCGCGCTCTTCTGGTCAACACGAGAATGGAGCATGCGCACATCGATCAGGCGGGTCCTCTTCGCTGTAGTCGTAACGCTTCCGCAAACGGCCGGCGCACAGGCCGTACATGGGACGATTCGCGATCGCACTACCGCGCCGTTACCCGGCGTTGTGGCGCTCCTCCTCGATAGCACTTCGCACGTTGTGAGTCGGCAACTCTCCAATGCGCAGGGTGGCTACCGGCTCACCGCCCCTGCGCCCGGCGCGTACAGAATCCAGACAAGGCGAATCGGCTATGCGCCGTCGGAGTCCGAGACGCTCCTGCTCGGCCCGGGACAGGATCTCACCCGCGACTTCCTTTTGTCCGCGGTCCAGATCGCGCTCGATACCGTCCGCGTAGTGGGGAAAGCAACGTGTCGTGTCGATCGGAGCACGCCGGAGACGTTCGCCATCTGGGATCAGGTGCGCACGGCGCTCACCGCCACGTCGATCACTGCCACGGATCGCAGCATGATCATGACCACCGTGACGCGCGAGCGATCGATCGATGCGGAGTCCGATCGCTCGACGCTGGTTGCGAGTCGTGTTCTCTCGGGACGAATCGGCGAACCGTGGACGTCGCTCTCCGCGGACAGCCTGCATCGCATCGGCTTCATCAAGACCGATGGTGAAGTTGCGACCTACTACGCGCCAGGACTCGACGTCCTCCTCTCGGACACATTCCTGACGGATCACTGCCTGCGCGTCGAGATGGACGAATCGCGCATCGCGATCGTGTTCGAGCCCTCGCGCGACCGGAGCAGGATTCCCGAGATCTCGGGGCGCATGACGCTCGATCGCGCCACGCTCGCCCTTCAGCGTATGCAATACAACTACACCAACGTGCCGGCGCTGCAACAAAAGGCGGGCGGCGGAATGGAATTCGCCCGGCTCGCGAACGGCGCGTGGGTCATCACGAACTGGAACATCCGCATGCCTGTCATCGACAAGATGGCGGTCTCGCAGGCGACCACCCGCACTCGGACCATCGGAACGCGGACTGACTACTATATCGCGTCATTCCATGAGCGCTCGGGAGAACTCGCGCTCGCGCGACGCGATGCCGACACGCTCTGGAAACACGCGGCGGCAGCTTCGGTGAGTGGCGTCATTCGTGATTCGAGTACCTCGCGAGAGATCGCGGGTGCCTACATCGCCGCGCTCCCGTCGTCCCGCGCGACTGTCAGCGACTCGGCTGGCCATTTCCGTCTCGACGGGCTGATCCCCGGCGAGTATGCCATTGAGATCAGCACACCCTCGCTCGACTCGGTCGGTACAAAGCATCGCGTGCGACTGGAAGTCGCCGACTCCACTGTCGTCGCATTGGTGGCCCCGAACGCTCGTCAGGTCTTCGGTAACCTGTGCGCTCCGCCGAAGGGGAATGTGGCGATGCTCGTTGGCAAGGTGACGCGGAGCAATGGCGCTGCGCCGAACGCAGTAGTGACTGCGGAGTGGGGTGATACGCGTTCGCCGCGAACGCGGGCCTCCGTCACTGCCGACGGTGCGGGGACTTTTCGGTTCTGCAGCATTCCGCGCGACGTCGAGGTCAGTCTTCGAGCCGCGCTGGCAAACGACGTCTCATCGGTTCGGACCGCGTCGATACCGAGTGATCGCCTCATGGTGACCGTCGAGCTTCCTCTCACGGAAACTCGCGTGAAAACGGCGACGCTGGCAGGGCGTGTCGTCACCGACAGCTCGCAGCGGCCGCTGGAGGGCGCTGAAGTCGCGCTCACCGACATTTCGACGACGTCGCGCACCGATGCGCGCGGTGGGTTCTCGCTGGGTGACATTCCAGCCGGAAACCATCGTCTCCTGGTGCGTCGCGTCGGATACAGTCAGCTCGACACGACGATGGCGTTCGGGGAGGGCGCGACACTCAACCACACCATTCGGCTCGACAGGATCGTTGCGCTCGATTCGGTGAAGGTCGTTGCCGACCGCACGATGAAGACATTCGACGAGAATCGGAATCGCGGCCTCGGTCACTTTCTTGACCGCGCAGAGATGGCGAAGAAGGAGGGACAGTCCTTTGCGTCGGTTCTCGCGGAACTTCCGGGAGCGGCGATAGCGGGAGGGTCGGGCGGCTACAACTGGCTCATATCGAAGCGCGGTCCGAGGACCATCAGTGGCGAAGGAATGACCGTGGGTGATGCCAATGACGTCATTCACGGGTCAAAAGCTGCTTGCCATCCACGTGTCTACATCGATCGCATGCAGGTCTTCAGCGGCCGCGCAGGCGAGCCGCTCTTCAATCTCAACAGCATCAGCCCGGATCGCATCGAGGCCATCGAGTTCTATGCGGGAGTCGCGGAGACGCCTGCCATGTACGCGGGAACCAACGACGCTTGCGGCGTTCTCGTCATCTGGCTCCGCCGCACATTCGACGATCCGGAAAAACCCGAGAAGCCCTGATCGGAACAATGCGCTCAACTCGACTACTCGCAGTTGGAGTGATGGCGCTATTGACGCGGCCGCAGGTGTCACAGGCCCAGGTTACGACGGGACGGAGTGTCAAACCGCCGTGCAGCACCAGCGCCGCTGAAATGTGGGACAATGTTCGTTCCGCCCTGATGGCCACGCGCATGACAGCTGGCGACACCTCGTTCGCGCTCGCGACTGTGTCGCACGACAGGGTCGTTGAGCCGACGACTCTCGCGCTGCTTCCACTCTCCGTTGACAGCCTTCGACGGGTTGGCATCATGGGTACGCGCGCGGAAAACATTGCGACTTACCTCGCCTCAGACCTGCAGCTTCTCTATTCCGATGATTTCGTCGCGACGCATTGCTTTCGTATGCGCAACGACGGGACGCTCACGTCGATCGCCTTCGAGCCTCGGGCTGCGCGTCGTGATCTGGCGGATCTGGCAGGCGAAGCGACGCTGGACCGTTCATCGTTGGCCTTGCAGCGGCTTCGATTCATCTATACGAACCTTCCGCTCCCCAAGGCGCAGGCAGGCGCCACATTGACGTTCGCCCACGTCGGCGGAGGCGCCTGGGTCGTGACGGATTGGAGAATCCGTGTTCCTTCGATCGAGAAGAGCCGAGCGAGCGCGCGGAGCAGTGGATTCGTCGTGCGGTCGTTCGAAGAACGGAGCGGTGAGTTGGCGTTCGTAGTCCGTCGCGCCGATACGCTTTGGAAAGGCGCCCCATCACTCCTTGCGAGCGTCTCGGCGAGCGCTCGGGCCGATGCGGCGTTCGCGGCGTCCACGCAGAAAAGGATGCCGATCGACAACACACGAGGTCGCGCTCGCATCGTTGCGCTCCCGGAATCGACGGCTCTCCGGGCCAGGCTATCTGGGCGCGTCATCGGCGACTCGCTCGGTGCCCCGCTCGCCAGCGCAGAGGTCTCGCTGACCGACATCGCCCTGACGACGAGGACGAACGCGCAGGGGATGTTCACTCTGACCGACATTCCAGCTGGAGAACACCGGTTATTTGTGCGCCACATTGGCTACACGCAATTGGACACGACGCTAGCCTTTGCCGATGGCATGACGCGGAGCCATGCCGTTCGCCTCGATCGCGTCGCCACCCTCGATTCGGTTCGGGTCGTCGAAAAGGCGTTTCTGCGCACGTTCGAGGAGAACCGGAATCGCGGTTTGGGGCACTTTCTTGATCGCGCAGAGCTCGCAAAGAAGGAAGGCCAGTCGTTCGCATCGGTCATGGCGGAGATGCCCGGTGCACGAATCCTCGACGGGCGAGGGAGTTACACATGGCTGCGTTCGACCCGGGGTGGAATGACCATGAGCGGAGCCGGACTGACGATGGGCGATGGTAACGACGCAATTCACGGCGCAAAGCCGGGATGCCATCCCCGCGTCTATGTGGACCGCATGCAGGTGTTCTCAGGACGCGTTGGTGAGCCCTTGTTCAATCTCAATTCCATTACACCAGACCGGATCGAGGCGCTGGAATATTACGCGGGCGTTGCCCAGGTACCCGCCATGTACGCGGGAACCAACGACGCTTGCGGCGTTCTCGTCATCTGGCTCCGCCGCACATTCGACGATCCGGAAAAGCCCGAAAAACCGTAGATAAGCGGTCGGCAGGGGTCTGGCATCGAAACTCCATCAGCACCCACCATCATGGAGATGCGCCGATGACGAAGCGACCGACCTTCCTCGTACTCGCAGCCGCAGTTTTCCTCACCACGGGCGCCGCCGCATTTGGTGGATGGGCGCTCGTGAGCGTTGAGGACATTCCCGAATACCTCAACGCCACCAAGCCGTACGAGCTCGCCTTCACGGTGAAGCAGCACGCCGTGACGCCCCTCGCTACCGTCCGCCCACGCGTCGTGATGAAGGACGGCACGACAGAGACTTCGTTCGACACGCGCGCCGTCGGCGCCCCTGGGCGCTATGTCGCGTCCATCGTCGCGCCGAAACCGGGCCACTACTCCGTGCGCATCATGAGCGGCTTCGGCAACAGTGAAAGCCCGACCATTCCCGTTCAGGTCCTCGCAGCGAACGCGCCGGCGCCAAAAGCGATGACCCAGGTTGCACGCGGAGAACAACTCTTCTTCGCCAAGGGATGCGCCTCGTGTCACGTGCGCGGTGACGTCGGCGGCGACGGGTGGAAGTTCGGGCCGGAACTCACCGCGAAACGCTTCGTCGCCGACGTCGCCGCCAAGTTCCTTGCCGATCCCACGAAGGGACCGCTGGTGGGCTCCGGTGGGAATCCCAACAACCGTATGCCTCAGCTCGACCTGAAAGCCACTGAAATCGCCTCCCTTGTGGCATATTTGAACAGTGAGGGGCAAGTTTCAAAGAGCCCCTAGGCACTCGACCCCACTCGATGCGCACTCTCCTCACCGCCGGCCTGCTGTTCCTTGCTGCGTGCAGCTTCTCGCTCGGCCCATCGGGCGAAGAGGAGAGTGCGATCGGTGTGTATACGCTCGACTCCTACAGCGGCATCAAGGTTCCGCGTGCGGTTACCGACTCGGCCTTCTGCCCCATCGCGGGAACCGCCAACCAGGTGAAGATCGACAGCATCGCCAGTGGCGTCCTGTCCGTCGGTCCGGAGTTCGCGTACGGTTCCACGCTGACAGTCGTCGGTCGCCTCTACCATCAGGTCAACGGCTCGTGGATTCTCGACGCGCCCAAACTCCAGACGTGCTCCGGCGGCTCCGGTGTCTGGCGCATTCACGACCACAAGCTCGAATTCCTTGCAAACGTGGACGTGCTCGGCCACCTGAGTATCTGGCAGGCGGTGGGGAGCACGCCGATCTCCGTGGGCCAGACGATCAACGTCGGTGTCAGTACGTTCAAGAAGAGCTAAGGAGTTCAGCGCGGCCCCGAACGAAAGACGCCGCGGCTCAGGCCGCGGCGTTCTTGTTGGATGGGGCGCCGATTGATCTCGCCGGCATCGCGTCGTTACGAATGATCAGGCGACTCGAAGTCGCCGCCGCACAGTGACAAGCGCAACAAGTCCGCTGGCGACGAGCACCACGGTGCCCGGTTCCGGCGCAGTCTGCAGGTCACTGATCTCCATTGCGCCGGCGAACTGCGTTCCGTTGCCGTCCATGAAGAGTTGCGTCTGCACTCGCGACGCGATTCCCTCGTAGGGGTCAGTCAGAATCACAGGGGTCGGCCCCAAGGCGTAATAGAGGACATTTACATCGTGAAACAATGCTGGTCCGAATGGTCCGGTCAGGGAGGACACCCCAGTGCCGACTACCCCATCTATCGTGTTGTTACCCGGGCCGAAGCTGAGGCCAAAACTGGAGAGTCCCCAGCTATACATGTCTCCGTCGTTCCCGTTCGTGCCTCCGATATAGAACATCTTTCCGCCACCGAGCACATAGTCATATGCCTGCTGCCCGTCATAGGAAAAGCCGGCATTGCTCACGATGACCGCGTCGTAGCCTGCATACGGAATGAATTGCTGTCCCGTATAACCCACCACCGGGGGTATCGAGTCCGCGGTGACGTTCAGGCCCTTCGAGTTGAGAAAATTGTAGAACGTGCTGTTGAGCGTGAGTGACGTGCCGCTGGAGACGAGGACGTTGCTTCCACTCCCAAGCCCGAACCAGTCGACGACATTGCTGACGAACTGCTGCGCGTTGGGATTGAAGTAGTCCGGATACGTGAACCACTCGTCGTAGTAGGTCACGATCTTTCCCTGCGCTTCGAGCCGGTGGGGTGCGAGCGCGGTTGCTGCCGTCGCGAGTATCGTCAGGGCGCACCGCTGGAACGTTCGCATATCCGAAAAGGGCTGTGGGGAGTAAACAAGCGAACAGCAAAGCTGGGGCCGATGGCTCAGCGACAGTTATCTCCTTCATTTACAAACATTTATGCACTAGCGACCTCTTCCGAAACATGTGGTTGCCGCGCAATACCTGTGGCATCTATACAACAGTTTCCGGCGCCGCGCGGCGAGATGACCAAGCCGGCATCCACCGATGAGGATCACGCAAACAGGTCCATGGTGAACGGCGCGTCCTGCGAACGCACACGCACTCCAAACCGTATATTCGTCAGCCTCACGTCACCCTCTCCCACACAAGCGCAGTGACTCACACTCGTCGCGACTTCCTCAAATCCTCAGCCGCCGCTGCCGCCACCGCGGCAGTTGGTTCGAGGATCCTCAGGGCAGGCGATGCATTCGCCTCCAGTCTCCCCACCGCGGGAGATCCCGTCATCAAGGCGCTCATGCAGGTTGCCATCGACACGGCGAAATCCGGCGGCGCCCACTACGCCGACGTCCGCGTGTCCGCGAGACGACAGCAGAACGTCGGCACGCGAGACCGCATCGTCACCGGAGTCGGTGACACCGATACGGTTGGACTTGGCGTGCGCACGCTCGTCGACGGTGCATGGGGTTTCGCCGCGACCAGTGATCTCACCAAGGATTCCGTCGCGAAGGTCACGAAGCTAGCGCTCGAGCAGGCGAGGGCCAATCGGGCCAGCCAGCTGAAGCCGGTGATTCTCGCACCAACACCCGGCAATCAGGTCGGCGAGTGGACAACGCCGTTCAAGACGGATCCCTTCACGGTCTCGATTCCCGAGAAGATCGCGCTCCTCCTCGCGGCAAACGAAGCGGCGTTCAAGGTGAAGAACGTTCGCAACGTGCAGTCGAGCATGTCGTTCCTGAAGGAAGAAAAGAACTTCATGAACACCGACGGCTCGTACACGGTGCAAACCGTCTATCGCACGCAGCCGTCGATGAGCGTCACGGCCATCAACGACGACCGCACCGATTTCCAGTCGCGCGCCAGCAACGACATCGCGCCGATGGGACGTGGTTATGAGCACGTGATCGAGGCGAAGCTCGCCGAGAACGCGCCCCGGTGGGCGGAAGAAGCGGTGCAGAAGTTGTCGGCCAAGCCGGTGGAACCCGGCCGCTACGATCTCCTCCTGCATCCGTCCAACCTCTGGCTCACGGTACACGAGACCATCGCGCATCCCACCGAGCTCGATCGCGCGCTCGGCTTCGAGGCCAACTACGCCGGCACGTCGTTCTGCGCGCCACCGGACAAGGTCCTCGGCAAGTTGAAGTTCGGGAGCGACATCATGAACGTCGTCGGCGACCGCGAGCAGGAAGGGTCGCTCGGCCGAGTGATGTGGGACGACGAAGGCGTCAAGCCCGTGAAGTTCGACATCATCAAGAACGGCGTGTTCGTCGACTATCAGACGACGCGCGAGCAGGCGAGCATGCTCGCCGACTACTACAAGAAGGCAGGGAAGCCCGTTCGCAGCTACGGCTGCTCCTATGCGCAAAGCTGGGCCGACGTGCAGTTCCAGCGCATGCCGAACGTTTCCATCCAGGCCGGCAAGAACGACTATGTGTGGGAAGACATGATCTCGCAGATGGACAAGGGCATCGCCATCGTCGGCGACGGTTCATTCTCCATCGACCAGCAGCGCTACAACGGACAGTTCGCGGGCCAGTGCTTCTATGAAGTGAAGGGCGGCAAGATCGTGGGCATGCTGAAGGACGTCGCGTACCAGTTCCGCACGCCGCAGTTCTGGGGCTCCATGAAAGTCATCGGCGGTCCCCGCAGCTATCACCTCGGCGGCGCGTTCGGCGATGCCAAGGGCCAACCGGGGCAGAGCAACTCCGTCAGCCACGGATGTCCGCCCGCCCTCTTCACACAGACCAACATCATCAACACGGGACGCCGCTCATGAGCAACCGCGCACCGAATTCGCTTTTCGCCGCGGTCGACATCCTGTCCCGCGCGCAGTGTCAGGACATTGCGGCCCGTGCCATCAAGAACTCGCCGGCCGAAGAAACACGTGTCACCGTGAGCAGCAATGCGCGCGCTGATACGCGCTTCGCGCTGAACCAGGTGACCACGAGCGGTGAGAACCGCGACAACGTCGTCACGATCACCGCGTTCGCCGGCGGTCGCTCGGCGAGTGTGACGACCAATCGTCTCGACGACGCGTCCCTGGCGGCGGCAGCAAAGCAAGCGCATGAAATCGCGCTGCTCGTTCCCGCCAATCCAGAGCGCATGCCGGAACTCGGCGCGCAGGATTTTCCAACGCTGAAGAACCGCGAAGTCACGCTGCCTACGCCGACCGAACGTGCGCTTGCGGCGAAGAAGGTTACAGACCAAGCCCGTGCAGCCGGTTGCATTGCCACTGGTTACATCGAGTGCAGGGCAGGAGCAAATGCACTCGCGAACTCGAAGGGACTGTTTGCGTATGATTCGCGCGCTGTCGTCACCATGACGGCAACGGTTCGCACGCCCGACGGAACGGGAAGCGGCTGGGCGTGCAGCGACGGCGATTCATTCGCCGACATCGACGCACAGCGCGTTGGACAGGTTGCCACGGACAAGGCCGTGAAGTCGCGCAATCCAGTAGCCATCGAGCCGGGCCGCTATGCGACGATCCTCGAGCCAACGGCAGCCGGCAATCTCATTCAGCTCATCCCGGGTGCCATGCAGGCTCGCAGCGCCGATGAAGGACGCTCGTTCTTCTCCAAGCCCGGCGGCGGCAACAAGCTCGGCATGAAGGTCGTGGACGAACGCGTCACGCTCCTCAGCGATCCCGCCGATTCGCCCAGCACCAATGGTGGATATGACGGCGACGGTATGCCGCTCGAGAAAGTCGTCTGGATCGAGAACGGCATTGTGAAGACCCTGAACTACGATCGTTTCTGGGCGCAGAAGCAGGGCGTGAAGCCCACGCGCGGTGGTGGCGGTGGTGGACGCGGCGGTGGTGGCGGCGGCGGCGGAAACAACCTTCGCATGCTTGGCGGAACCAGCTCGGTTGCCGACATGATCAAGAGCACCGAGCGCGGTATTCTCGTCACGCGCTTCTGGTACATCCGCGGCACCGATCCGCGCACGATCAGTTACACGGGTCTTACGCGCGACGGCACCTTCCTCATCGAGAATGGAAAAGTCACGCACCCGATCAAGAACTTCCGCTTCAACGAGTCACCGATCTTCTTCCTGAACAACCTGGAGATGCTCGGCGCGTCGGTGCGTGTGAACACATCCGAGAACCTGAGTGCCGGCGGTGCGACCTACATGCCGACCATCAAGGTGCGTGAGTTCACCTTCAGCTCACTGTCCGACGCGGTTTGAGGTTATCGGAAGCACGAGAGGGATCTGCACGGATGCTCTGTGCAGATCCGCTCTCGGCGATCCTGAGCCGGTTAAGGGGGTTGGGGTTGGGACCAATCCCGACCACGACGGTCGAGAATAACAGTGGCCTAACCGCTCCTCTTTGAAACTTCTAATACAGCAGTCACGTAGGGACTGTTGTCGGCACGGTCCAGCGTGCGCTCGCTGATGGGGCACGCCGTTCGCCTGAACAACGAACCTCGGGACCGCCCGGCCGCCAATCACCCCTGCTTGTAACTGGGTACCGGCGAGGAGTTACTCGTCAGCTCTGGCGAGCAACGCAGACATTGCACCGGGAGTGAGCACCCGGTGCCAGACAAACCGGAGAGAAAACCGGGGAAGGCAAGTCCGGAGAGAAAACCGGCAACCAAGCCGAATTGCACCATGGCAGCACTTGGCGGGAGGTATGGGACACCCGTAATGGCACGTCCTGTTACTCCCGGCGCAATTCGCACCTTTGCTCCGACGCGCGCGCCGACGCAGCACGCGCGTTCAGTAGATGGTCGCGTCCACACGATAGGCCCATTCCGGGCCGTTTCTATCGCAGGACAACCATTATCTCAAAGGTGAACACAATGAAGTCGCAGTACCAGAACGAAGAACAGCGCTTTCGGCGCATTGACGCGTGGAGTGTCGTCAACCCGACGCTGGTCCCTCCCGCGGAGGGAGATCCCGCCACCTGGTCACCGCTCACGCGGATGCGCCAGGGGCTCAACATCGTCGCTGCTCAGATGGCCGGGGCGGCGGTGCAGCAGGAAGTCCATGGCGCGGCATGCAAGCTGTCCGCCTCGGACGAACCGGCGCTTCGCGCCCACCTGCGCGACGAGCTGCGCGTCGTCACGCAGATGGCAAGAACGCTCGGCAAGACGGTGCCCGGCATCACCACGTTGAAGATGCCGAGCTGGTCGTTGCACTCGGAGTCCCTCATCAAGTCGGCGGACGCGCTGATCACGAGGGCTGCGGTGTACGAATCCGTGCTCGTCGAGCACGGGCTGGCACCGGATTTCGTAGCGCAGGTTCGCCAGGCCATCGCGGCACTCAAGGCGGAGGTCGACGCCCGCGGAGTCGCACGATCGCGGCAGACGAATGCGACGTCCCAGCTGGAGGAATGCGTCAAGCTGGGCCGGCAGTACGTGACACAGATGGATGCACTCATCAGCAAGGCGCTCAGGCTGGACGCGCCGAAGCTGCGCGAGTGGAAGAGCGTCAAGCGCGCTGTCATCAAGGGCGTTGCCGGAAGTGTGAATTCCGGGGCCCCCTCCATGCTCACCGCGTCTCCGGGGACGACACCGGCGCTCGTGTCAGGACCTTCTGGCGAGGGTGGGGCGTCCGACGCCAAGGCCGCGTAACGCGGAACTGACGGCGGATCAGGGATGAGGGAGCGGGATCGCCTGGCAAGCGATCCCGCTCTTTCATTTACCCACGGCCAGCCGAACGTCACGTGCGGCCATGCGGGCAGCCGAGCGGGCTGGGTATGCCATCAGAAGCCCGGCACACACCTGCGAACTGCGGCCTGCCCGCTAAGCGCTGCGACCATGACACGCCGCCGGTAAGGACGTAGCGCATTCCGACATCCGCACCGCGCACGGCGGTCCGCCACTCGCTCCGTCCAGCGCTACGATGCTGATGTGACGTACCGCCAGACACGTTCTCCGAGTCGTCCCACCTGCTCGCCGAGGGTCCCGACATGGCCGCCGAGTCGGCGGACACGCCGGCCGAGTCGACACACAGGTTCGCCGCGTCGCCGGACACGTCCGCCGCGTCGCCGTTGGTCTGGTTCCCAACCTGTTCGGCCGCCGCCGTGGAGATGCATCGCGTCGCCGGGAGCGAGCTGGGTTTCTGCTTGCAAGTTTGTATACAGTGCCATAGTATCAGCGGAAATCTTCGCGAAGAGCCATGAAACGATCACTCATTGTGGTATTGGCAGGGTGTCTGGCCACGACCGCCGGATGCGGTGGTGCGAGCGCAAAGCGGAGCACCCTGCCGGAACCGTGTAGTGGCAACTACATCGTCACCATCCACAATGCGTCTCAGATCACGTGGGATGCATATCTGTACAGCCGCAAGGTTCCGTCGGGCCGCAACATCGGCGTCGCACGCCCCGGCGACACCGAGCTGTCGCTCGCGCCATTGGCGGATGATGACTCCAGGCCGCGTATCGAATTGCGATCGAATCCCATTCAGAACCCTGACAAGAACAGTCCCGACTACAACAAGGTCGCCCTCTATCCGCAGCCGAACGAAACGTCCCAGAATTGGAAGTGCGTTCCCCGTTGACGCGTGTCCGGTGGTCATTGGCGGCAACGGCGGCCGTCTTCGCGCCGTTTGTCGCGTATGCCCAGGGCACTGTTGTCGGCATCGTGACCGCGCGGGAATCTGGCCGTCCGCTTCCATTCGTCGATGTGGAGATCCTCCGTGGCGGATCGTTGGTCGGCGCCGTCCTCGGTAAGGCCGACGGTGTGTTCCGGATCGAACAGTCCGCGGCTGGTGGAATCACGTTGCGAGTTCGGCGACTTGGCTACGTGCCGTCAGCCATAGAGGTGCAGGGAAAGGCGAACGGCGTGGACACCGTGCGAGTCAGCCTCGCCCAACTCACCCTCAAGCTCGACGAAGTGCGCGTCTCGACGATGGTGTGTCCAAACGCGAAGGCGGGCGTCGTCGACACAGCTGTCCTCGCGATCTTCGACCAGATGCATCAGAACGCCGAACGAAACGCGATTCTCGTTCGCGAGTTTGCGTTCACGGCAACCATGGAGCGAAAGGTCTCCGACCTCACGACCGAGCATGGAAGTCGCAGTCAGGCGCTCAGGAGGCCGCTCGTCAAACAAGACACCATAGACTTGCCGAGTGAGCATGAGTGGCGCTATGCGCCCGGCGGTATGCTGGTGAAGCACGCCGACGGCAACGGGGCCATCGTGATTCCCCAGCTTGTCGACTTCGCCGATGAAGCCTTTGTCGCCGCGCACTGCTTCCGCTACGCCGGCGTCGAGACGGTCGACGGCAGTCGTTTCCTCCGCGTCGAGTTCGAACCCGCTCGCGGCGTTCCGGAGCCCGACGTGAGCGGTTCGCTCTATCTCGCCGCCGAATCGTACCGCCTCGAACGATCCGTGCTCACCATCGACTCGCAATACAGTCCCGACATCCAGCGGCACATGATCGTGGAGACTTGGTTCAAGGAGTTGGCGCCTTCGTTCCCCGTCCTCGATCACCTTACATCGAAGACAGTTTTCCGAACGCGAAATCCTCGTTCGGCCGACGGATGGACGGTGAACCCTGTCTGGGGCGAAGAGCTGCAGCGAGTACTGAAGCTCACATACCTGAACGCGCGCCCCGACGAGAGTCGCGAACCTTTGCGCTAGTTTTTTCTCACGATCAGCAGCGCGTTCCCGACCTCTCGCTCACCTGTTGGATCCGTCGGCTTGTTCACCACCGCGCCACCAACGACCATCGTGGTGGAACCGCCGCCATCGAAGTTCATCGCGTTCCACGCGCCGAGTTTCTTCATCATGCCCGCCATTTCGGTGAGCGTCATGCCGCCGCTGTTCTCCGAACGTCCATCGACAGTGAACAGATACAACATCGAGCTATCGCGCGAAAAGCCGATCGCCGTGCGGGGGTGCCGCGCCTCGGCATTGCGTGAAATCGTCCCTTCGGAAACTGCGGCATCGCCGGCGACGTCGATTCCATCGCGAAGAATCCGCGGCCAACCTCCCAGGATCAGGGAGGGAGCCCTCAATTTTGGTCGGGTGTTTTCGAGGATCCGCACGGTGTCGCCATCTGCCATGGCCTGCACTTCTTTCTGACGAAGCCCAACGCCGTAGGCGGACAGCACGGCCCCATCGCGCGGAATCATCGAACCTGAACTGGTCGCGAGCGCGCCGCGGCGCACGTAGAGCAGCGTGTCACCACGCCTCCCTGCGGCGAGCATGGGAGCTTCAACCGTGGGGCGCGACGTGTCGGCGGGTGTGTTCGCGCCGTACCGTGCGGTATAGAGCGCCGTCCCCTCCGGCTTCCCCAGTGGATTGAAATTCAGGGTGATGATCGGCGTCGGCGTGCCGTGGGCCCAAGCCGTTCCGTCGAACACGTAGTTCTCCATCCCCGGCTTGTTGCGCGCATCCATCGAAAACTGGACGTGCGAATTGGGATACGTGTGATACGGCGAATCGGTGACCTTCACGCCCTTCCACCACTCGCCCGCGATCACCTGGTTGTTTTCGTTTTCCCCGCTCTTGAGTTCGAAGAAGTCGGCATTCACGGCGGCGAGCACGGTGACACCACCTGCGGCGGCCCGCTTCGCCATTTCGCTCGCGCGCTCGCGACTCCGCAGCGAGTCGTGCGCACGGGCCGCGCGAATCTCGATGTCGGCGCGACGGAGGTCCACACGGACGAGGTACATCATCCACGGCCCCTGCCTGTCACTGAACTGGCGGAAATTCACACCCGGCGCCAGCTCCCGCGAAGCAATCGTATCGCCCTGCGCGGCCAGGCGCGGCGAAAGGAGGGCGACGGCGAGGAAAGCAGCGGTTGATGATCTGATGATATCCGAGCGTTGCATCGTGATCGTGCGAGGTGGTAGAGAATCTTGTAGCGATTCAGCAGGGCTGTCCGTAGTATGACAGCAGTTCGTACAAAAGCGCGAGCCTCTCTCGCGCTCAGTAGGCTGCGTGAGTCTTACCGCGTTCCTCCAAACCCCATCCCTCCGGAGGCAGTCGCAATGCGACACGTACTTCAGCGCTTCGTTCTGGCAGCGGCAATCGCCGCGGCGCTCAGCCGGCCCGCGCTGGCTCAGAACACCGTTTCCCTCGAAGGCTCAGTAAAGAGTGACGGCGCGCCAATCGCGGGCGCTCAGATCACTGTCGCCAACAGCGGCACGTCCGAGATCCAGCGGGCGACCACGAGAGCGAATGGCGAGTTCCGAGTGATCGGACTCTTTCCCGGCACCTACACCGTGACAGTCCGGGCTCTTGGTTATAAGCAGAACAGCGACGTCGTGCAGATCGTCATCGGCCAGCGCGCGCGCCTGGAGTTCAGCATGGAAAAAGGCGCGGCAGAACTCGCATCCACGGCGGTGGTTGGCGAGCGCGTGAAGCAGGTGGAAGTGCAGCGGCTCAGCGTTTCCGCGCCGGTGATGAAGGAAGAGATCGAGAATCTCCCACTCAACCAGCGTGGCGTGATGAACCTTGCCGGCATCGCGCCCGGCATCAAAACCTACGCGCCACAGTCGGGACGCACGCTGCCGTCGGGCGGTGCGGCGCCGGATCTTCGCTTCTTCAACGTCTACATGGACGGCGTTGAAATGAAGAGTCTCTACAACGGGAACATCGTCGGTCTCGGCCAGACGGGATCGCCCCTGCCACAGGAAGGGCTCGAGCAGTTCCGCGTCTACGTGAATCCATATGACGCCGAGTACACCCGCGCGGGGTCCTACGTCATAAGCGCCGAGAGCCGCCGTGGCACCAACGAGTGGCAGGGCTCAACGTTCGGCTTCCTGCAGTCGCAGAACATGATCGCGCGCAACGCGTTCCAGACGGCAATCCCGAACTACGGACGCCAGCAGTTCGGCTTCAACGTTCGCGGCCCGCTGGCGAAGGACAAGCTCTTCAGCGCGACGAGCTACGAGCTGACATCCACGAACTTCTACCTCGACGTGAATCCCACGAGCGGTCCATGGGATGCGTACAAGGGTTCGTTCCTCGCGCCGAACAAGAATCACACGTTGTACGAGCGTCTCACATACGTCAGCAGCCCGAACGTGACGTATGACTTCATGGGCTCTGCGCGCTTCCTCGATGGCCAGGGCAACTTCGGCGCGAAGGTGGCGCAGACGGGCGGCATTTCCCAGGCGTACCGCATCTACACCAGCCAGCTTCGGCAGCGCTACCTGAACAACGCGGGAAACTTCGTGAACGAAGCCAGCCTCCAGCTCGTGAGCTGGGATCACCAGGAGCGGCCGCTGAACCCCGGGCCACAGTTCACCTACCCGGGCGTCACGTTTGGTACTTCAGGCTTCCCGCTCATCCTGCACGAGACGCATTCCCGCTTCGTTGATCGCGCCACGTGGAATCTCGACAACATGGGCGGCTCGCACGTGATCAAGGCAGGCGTGGAACTGAGCCGCATTGCCGCGAAGCAGGATTTCCCGAACAACAAGGACGGCACGTTCACGTTCCTGCAGGATACCGCGTCGCTGCCGTCCACCGCATCGATCGCCGTGGGCTTCACCGATCCGAACGGCACCAGTGACGCACTCGCGGCCGCAACGGGTTACACCACCGGTATCTACGTGAACGACGAATGGCGCATGCGTGAGAACTTCACGTTGTCGCTCGGTATCCGGCACGATGCGGAATTCAACACGATGGACAACGACTACCATGTGCCGTGGGCCGATGATGCCAAGCTGCAGGCCATCCCGGCCCTGGCGAACTACCTCAGCACCGGGAATCGCAAGAACGACCTGAACAACTTCTCACCGCGCCTGTCATTCTCGTGGGATCCCACGAACGAGAACAAGACGTTCGTGCGCGGCGGATTCGGAATCATCTACGATCGCGTCACCAGCTTTATCGGGTTCCAGGAGCGCAAGAATTCCACGTGGCGCACCTACAACTTCACGAACCCGGGCACCAAGGATCCTGCCGTCCTGCGCGCGAGGGTCATCGCTGGTTCGAGCGGATCACCCGCACCGATCCTCATCAAGAACGACATGCAGACGCCGCACAGCCGTCAGATGTCGCTCGGCATCGGTCATCAGCTCACGCCGGCGTTCGGGTTCAACATCGACTACGTGCGCCAGCACATGGATAACCTCTATGTGACGCGCAACCCGAACTATCTCGACAAGACCGTCACGCCGAATGCACGCAAGCTCACCTCGTCGTACGGCGATATCATCCTGTGGGATGACATCGGCCAGTCCGACTATTCCGCGATCCTGGTGCAGGCCACTTACCAGAAGAACCGCACGCGCTTCAACTTCGCGTACACCGCCGGCTGGTACGAGGGGACGTTCGACGCCGGCAACGTCTCGACGGCGTACGCATACCCGTTCCTGTTCAACCAGCAGGCCACCACGGGTGACGAACGCCACCGCTTCGTGCTGTCGCAGGTGAGCCCGATTCCGCTCGGCTTCATGTTCTCCTCGGTGTCCACGTTCGCGAGTCCGCGTCCGTTCATCACCACGGATGGCCGCGACGTCAATCTCGATAACATCACCGGCGACGATTACCCTGGCGGCACGGTGAGCACGAGTGGCATCCGCACCACGCGCCCGATCAATTCGTTCGCGAACTGGTATCGCACGGTCGACATGCGGTTGGCGCGCCAGCTCTACACGGACGGCAACAGGAAGGTCAGCTTCTCGGCTGAAGTCTTCAACGTGTTCAACTGGAACAACATCCTGTCGTTTGGCTCGACGCAGTTCACCACGGCCGGTGCGGCTGTCGCTTCGTTTGGCGTGCCGACGGGGTCGTATCAGGCGCGGCAGGGACAGCTGGGCATGCGATTGGAGTGGTAGTCAGCTATTAACGAGACCGGCCTTCTTCAGGGGGCCGCTGATCGCGCACAGTCCGTTCACTCGGGCTGTGCGCGATTTGTCTCTTCCCTCAGCGGTTGCGCAGGAGGAGGACCGCTGCATCGAGCGGCTGCAGGTCTACGCGGAGCGTGCGCCCGTCGCGCCCCAGCGCGCCGAGGTCGTGGTCGCCGAGGTGGTCGCGGCGGATCACGTGCGTCGACGGGGTTGCACCGTACGCGCGCCTGTCGAGCGTTACCGTCGCTGTCACGGGTTGTTCGGAGATGCTGGCGAGCGCGATGGCCACGCGGCCATCTGGCGCGCGCCACGCCGACGACAACACATCTGGCGATTGGATGTGCGCTTCGACCGGACCGCCAAGTCGCGCAGCATAGATGGAGATGCGCGACAGGAGGATATCGGATGACGAGACGTCGACGCGAGGCGCGCGCAGGAACGTGCCGCGCATGAAGAACTCGCGCAGGCCATAACGCAGCGTCGCGAGCCGCTCGAGGTAATCCACCTGCGTTCGACGCTCGGTGAGTTGCTCCGTCGCGAAGTTCGCGATCGTCGGCTGCATCCCCCACACGAACATGCGTGCCTGCTCCAGGTAGAACTGGCGCGCGTACTTGAGGTCGAGCAGCGCGAGCGCATTGGCCGGACGCTTGTCCGCGGGCCACAGCTCGTCGTAGGGGGGCAGAGTGAGCGAGCCGTACGTGCCGTACGTCAGCGCATACGGATGATACGCCGCCTGGAACATCGGGATGACTTCCCATCCCGACGCGGGATCCGCATACCGCTCCTGGCTCACCTGCAGTGTGAGGAATGCATCGAGATCGGGCATCCACGACTCCCCGCCACCTTCGCCGGCAAAGCCCGTCTCGCGCCCGCGTGAGCGCGCGCGAAGGTCACGAGCGAGCGTGCGGAACCCGTTCATCCAATAGTTGCCACCGCCTACCGGATGTCCATGATCAGCATCCCAGTCGATCAGGCTCAGAACCGCCTGGTCCATGTAGATGCCATCGATGCCGTACTCGTGGATCACCGTATCCGCGATCCCAGCGTATTTGTTTCGCCAGAACGGCGTGGCGATGTCCATCGTCGCGCACGGCTTGGGATCGAAGACGTTGTACGTCTCCAGCCGAAGCTTGCCATCCCGTTCATGCACCGCCGCCTGCTCGGCATTTTCACGCGTCCAGCTTGGCGTATTCACGCACCAGAGGCGCTGGTTCATGTACACGATGGCGTGCAGTCCCGCAGCGTGTGCCTTACTCACCGCGATCGTGAACGGCGCGGCACCTTCCCTCGGCGGGAGATAATCGGGGAAGCTTGTGTCGTACGGACCGTTGTGCCACCAGTGCCAGAACACGCTCACCGGCAGCTTCGAGTCTCGCGCCAGGTCAGCAGCCGGCTCCAGCACCGCGGGCGACTTGCCGCGATTCCATTCCCAGATTCCCGTTTCCGGCATCCAGGCCGGAGTCTTCCGCGTGAACAGGCGGCTTTCGCGCGCCCAGTATTGCCTGGTTCCCCAGGCACGATACCGCTCGACGGCCGAGAACCAATTGCCGGCCACGACGCCAACGATGGTGGCGTACGAGGGCGAATATGCGTTCGCCTTACCGGGATCGGCGGGAACGTGCACCACTTCGAAGCTTCCGTCGCCGGCGGCGTTGCCCCGAATCATGAAACTCTTCCGATAGGCGAGCGTGTCATCCGCGGCGAAGTAGAGACCACCATTCTCTGCCGAGGAAAGCGACATCACCTGTAGCGACATCTGGCCGGGATAGGCGAATTCCAGGCGGCGACCCTTGCCGTCGGCTCCCTGCAGGAGCGCACGCGGATTGCGAGAGCGCTGCCCCATCCATTGGGGAACGGCGAGCTCCACGCCCGGAGAAGCAAGGTCTATGGTGGTCACGCGCGGAAAGCGCACTTCCTCGACGGAGGTCCCACCGATCCCCTCGACACGAATGCGCCACGCCGATGTGGAGTCCTTTCGCAGCGTGACGTCGGCAACGACGCGCATTCGCGGCGCACTCGATCCGAAGTCGCTCCACACGAGTTGGGCCGAACGCGCAGCCGCCGTCGCACGGAAGGTGCGCGCTTGCGTCGAGGCGATCGGTGAGCCGGGCGTACCGGGCGCCAGCGCAATCGACCAGAGCCCGATCGAGTCCGATTCGCTCCCCGCGAGCCGACGTCCGCTTCCGTCACGCAGGGCAACGAGGTGGCCGTCGCCCCGCGAGAGTTCGATGCTCAGCCCCTCGCCACGTAGAAGGATGGACCGAGCCGGCTGCGCGTGGAGCGCCGTGGTCGCGAGTAAGAGTGTCGCGGCCGCGGCTCGACCCCGGCGCACGCTAACGATAGATGAGGTACGGCTTCACACTCTCGGCGAAGCGCGCTTCGTCGGCGGCCCACTCCTTCAGCAGCGCGTCGACAGTTCCGGCTTCCACCGCCGGCCGCAGCTTGTCTGTTCCCGCGAGACGGTCGATCTGCGAAACCCGCCACTGGAAATCCGTGGTATGGCGGGCGTAGATCGCCCGCAGCATACGGACTCCAAGTTCCACCGGGCGAACCGCGTTGCGGTCGGTGACTCGAACCTTGATCATCGGGATCGTCTGTCCGCCGAACTTGTATCCCGCCTCGATGCTGCGAGTGGCTGCCTCGAAGGAAACACCGGGCAGCTTGAGCGCATTCAGTTCGGCGGCGATGGCGGCGTTGTCCGTCATCCACGCGGCGCCGATGAGCGTGAACGGATCATCCGTTCCGCGCCCCTCGGTGGCAGTTGTCCCTTCGAAGAAGACCGTGCCCGGATAGAGAAGCTCGGCGTCGACGTTGCGGAGGTTCGGCGAGGGATTCACCCACGGGAGTCCCGTCTCATCGAACCACATTGCGCGCGTGTAGTTCTTCATCGGGACGACGTGAATGTCGGCGTCGATGAGCTTTGTGCCGGCGAGAAACTTCAGCAACTCGCCCGGCGTGAGTCCGTACCGCAGCGCCACGGGGAATTGCCCCACGAGCGACGCGAACTTCATGTCGAGGATGTTTCCCTCGACGCGGTCAGCCCGGATTGGATCGGGGCGGTCAAGGACGATGATGGGCTTCTTCGCCGCCTTCGCCGCATTCGCGAACGTCCATTCGTACGTGTAGACGCGAGCACCAACGTCCTGGATGTCATAGACGAGCACGTCGATTTCGCTGAGCATGGCCGGCGTAGGAACCGGAGTCTCGCCGTAGAGTGAATAGATCTTCACGCCGGTGGAGGAATCGACGCTCGAGCTGATTTTCTCGCCCGCCTTTGCGACACCGCGAATTCCGTGCTCCGCCGCGAAGAGCGCCGTGAGTTTCACGCCGGGCGCCTTGAAGAGGAGGTCGATGCTGCTCGTGCCGTTGCGGTCGCGTCCCGAGTGGTTCGTCAGGAGTCCTACCCGCTTCCCGCGAACCAGGTGAAGCGAATCGGAAAGGAGGACTTCGATGCCGGGAACAACCTGGCCGGACTGTGACATGGCGGAAGGATGTGGCTGCGCAGCACAACCGATCGCCAGCACCATGAGGAGTGGGGTATTTCGCATAGGGGAAGAGTGTCTGCCGTTTGTGAGGGAGGCAAGTTGGACTTTTCCCTGACACGCGCGAATCGCAGATTGATCCTCGATGCAGAATGCCATGCATGCGGGGTACACCATCGTTCCATTTCGCGCTGAGCACGGTGCGGCGTTTCACACGTTGAATCGCGCGTGGCTCGACGCGCACGGACTCTACGAGCCTGCCGACGAAGAGGACCTCTCGAATCCGCAGGGTATCGCGAACGACGGGGGCGCAGTGTTCGTCGCGCTTCGGGACGAGGAGGTTGTTGGTACCGTCGCGGTGGGTGTGCACGGTGACGGCGAAATGGAGCTGATCAAGCTCACGGTGGCGGAGTCATCGCGTGGCGCAGGGCTCGGCCGCGCGCTCACCGAACACGCCATCGCTTTTGCGAGATCCTGCGGCGCCGCGAAGCTGATACTCCTTTCAAGCTCCAAGCTCACGTCCGCACTGCGTCTCTATCTTGCGATGGGCTTCGTGCACCGCCCGCTCCCCGCCGATCAACCCTACGTCACCGCCGACGTATATATGGAGTTGGATCTCTAAAGTTCGTTGTCATCCTGAGCCGCAGGCGAAGGATCTGCACCTCCCTCATTGCCACGTCAACCGATGCGTTCTCTCACAATCGCCGTCATCGCTCTTTCATTCGCCGCGAGTGCGAATGCGCAAACGAAGCCCCCCGCCGCGATGAAGGAGATCAAGGAGGCGGACCTGAAACGCGACATGTACGCCCTCGCCGGCGATGAGATGCGGGGACGCGAAGCCGGCACGATCGATGAGATGCGCGCCTCCGGTTGGCTCGTGGAGGAAATGCGGAAGATCGGCCTCAAGGCGAAAGGCGAAGACGGCACGTGGTATCAGTGGTGGAACATGCGGCGGACGCGCTTGTCGAATGCATCGAGCTCCGTGAAGCTGAATGGGCGCGCGCTCACGCTGTGGACGGAGATCACTCCCGCGGCAAACGCCGCCGCGGACGTCAACGCGACGACCGTGTTCGTCGGCAACGTCGCTGACACGACCATCGACGTGCGCGGGAAGGTTGCGGTGGCAATGCTCGTCGCGCCGCAGCCCGCGCAGATCCGCTCGACGACGAACACGTACGAGTTCAACTACACTCGCCCCGCGATCACGGCGATCAGCTCGGCGCTCACGCGCCGCGGCGCGGCGGCGGTGGTCGTCATTGCCGATTCGATCGGCGAGATCGCATTCGAGGCTGTCGCGAAGACGCAATCGCGTGGCACCTACGACGTCGTTGGCGGCGTGCCGCGCTTCACGCGCAACCCCGGTGGAGGTGCCGCGGGTCCCGGCGGTCGCGGAGGCGCGAATGCGCCACCCCCGACGCCGGTCCTCTTCGCGCATCGCAACGCTGCGGCGGACTGGAAAGCCAACGGTACACCGGTCGAAATCCGGATGCGCACCGAGACCTTCGAGACGCCATCGGTCAACATCATCGGGGAAGTCCGCGGCACCGATCCCAAGTTGCGTGACGAATACGTCGTGTTCAGTTCGCACCAGGATCATGACGGCGTCCGCTACACGGTGGCTGGTGATTCGATCTGGAATGGCGCAGACGACAATGCGTCCACCAGCGTCGCGCTCCTCGCCATCGCGCGCGCCTGGGTGAAACAGCCGTCGAAGCGGTCGGCTCTTTTCATCTTCCACGGTGCGGAGGAGCGCGGACTCCTCGGGTCGCGTTATCACGTCGCGCATCCGGTGGTACCGCTCGACAAGATGGCGGCCGTTCTGAATGGAGACATGATCGGACGAAACCATCCGGACACGGCGGCACTTCTGGGCTCACAGCCACCGCACCGGAATTCCACGCAGCTGGTGGACATCGCGCTTCAGGCCAATCGATCCGTGAGCAAGTTCATTGTCGATTCGCTCTGGGACCGCCCGAACCATCCGGAAGGCTGGTACTTTCGCTCCGATCACGTTCCATATGCCGAGCGTAGCGTGCCGTCGCTCTTTTTCTCGACGAACCTGCATTCCGACTATCACACGCCGCGCGACGAGCCGAAGAACATCAATTATCCCAAGCTCACGCGCATGACACAGTGGATGTACATGACGGGGTGGATCGTCGGAAATGCGGCGGCACGACCAGCGGTCGACCAGGGCTTCGTGCTTCGCTGATGGCGTTTTGACATTTCACGAGCGTGCGCTCCATCACTGCGTCCCGTCACGCGGTTGTTATTCTCATATGTCCTTCACAACCCCCACGAAGAAACGCTCAGCCATGAACAAGTTCACTCGCGCTGCCACACCACTCCTCCTCCTTGCGATCGCAGCTTCAGCCGCCTCCGCGCAGCGCATTCGCGTCAGCGCGTCGGCCGCACCGACTGGTAATGGCTCCGACAATGGCGGTGCCAATACGGGATCGGGCGGCACCATTGGCGGCGGCACATTCAGCCCGAACACAAACCCCACGGGGACCACACCGAACGCCACGACTGGCTCCACGACGGGTAGCAATTCCGGCCTCACCATCTCCACAACCGGAAACGCGAGCGGTACGGTGATTACACCCTCGACGCAGGTCGTCGGGGCACTGTCGACGGGAACCGTCACCCTTTCGACAACTACTGGTGGGACCATCACCCTCACCATCCCACCAGTGACTGGCGGCGTGATTGCCAATGCCATCCGCAATCCATCGTCGGCGAATGGGCAGGCAGCTGGCAGCGCGGTTGCCTCCCTCCTGACTGCTTCGGGTCTTCCCGGCGGGGTCGTTTCGTCCGTCGCGAACGCCGTCGCTGTGATGGGTTCGAGTAGCAACAGTGCGGCCGCCGCGCCGGCAATAACGAGCGCGACGGCGTCCCTTCGCTCTGCGCTCGCCTCTGGCTCGGTCACCCAGTCCCAGGCCCAGGCGCTTCTCGCAATCCTCATCTCGCTGAAGGCGGGCGTGTCAGCCCACTAGCGCAATTCCCTGGCGCGGAGCGTCGCTTACAGGCCCACGGCGATGCTCCGCCACTTTCCCTGGCGAAAACGCCACATGCTCAACGCGCACCGCGTGAAGTGCCCGATGAGAATGGCCACCCAGATGTGAATCGGCTCCAGGTGACTCACTTCGCGAACGGTGTAACAGATGCCGAGTGGCACCAGAATCTGTGACACGATCGAGATGTAGAGTGGGCTCTTCGTGTCGCCCGTGCCCTGGAGCCCACCGGTGTACGTCAGCGCCACCGCGATGAACAATCCGGAGACGCTCAGTACGCGAAGGAGCGTCTCACCGATGCTGAGCACGAGCGGATCCGTCATTCCGAAGATGCCCAGGAGTTGCCGCGGAAAGACGAGAAAGAAGAATCCGAGGAGCGCGGCGCCGAAGAACGCGATGCGCGCTGAGGTGTGAACTGCGAGACGGGCGCGTTCCGGATTTCCCGCACCCAGGTTCTGTCCGGCCGTCGCTGACGCCGCGCCCATCAGTCCTGTCGCGGTCCAGGTGATGAGCGAGAACAGCTGCGAATAGCAGATCGCGAACGCCGCCTGCGCCGGTGCGCTCTGCGGCAGCGAACCGATGACGCCGAGCATCAGCACGCCGCCGATGTTCATCGCGATACCCTGAATTCCGGACGGAAGTCCGAACTTGAACAGCGACCGGATGATCTCCCAATCGGGACCAAAGCCGTGCCCGTGCGGAAACGACACCACCCAGCCCCCGTGCCACAGCTTGTACACCGCGTACACGAGCACGAATCCCGATGCGATGCAGGTGCCCAGTGCGGCGCCGGTGGTTCCGAATGCCGGAATCGGACCGAGTCCGCGGATGAACAGCACGTTGAGCACCATGTTCAACGCAGTCAGCATCACGCCGATCATCATCGGAGTGCGCGCATCGCCCGCCGCGCGAAGGGCGCCGCTCAGCATGAAGAACACGAGCATACCGCTCGAGAATGCGAACATGATCCGCAGGAACGGAAGCGCTTCCTGTTTCACGTCGGGTGCCGCGTTCACGAGATCGAGGAGCTGGGGCGCGAAGAAATAGCCGATCGGCGCCATGATGAAGAGCGACATCCCCATGGCGGTGAGGAACGCCTGATACACCACACGGTCGACCTTCTCCGAATCACCCGCGCCCGCGAAGCGCGCGACGAGCACGCTCATGCCGATGAACAGCGAATTGATGAAGACGATGACGACGATGAAGATCTGCCACGCCACGCCGATCGCCGCATTCCCCTTGTAGCCCACGAGATGGCCGACCATCACGTGGTCGACGATCCCCTGCAGCCCGCCGATGATGCTCGTGAGCATCGTGGGCCACGCAAGCTTCCAGACCGCCGGGCCAAGCGGCCCGTCGATGATGTTGCGATCGTACCTCGCGGAGGGGCGCGGCGCCTTGGGGGCGACCGCGGCGGACGAGGTGGCGGGAATCGACAAAGGTGTGAGGGACTCTGTGCGGGGTGCGCTAATTCTAGCTCTCATACAACGGTGCCGCGCTACGGACTGTTGGTTTACCGGGCGTGACGCGAATTTGTCACGGTTACTGAATTGCTGCTGGCGCATCTAATCACGACAACCGAAACCGATGACGGAGCGTTCGACACCAGAAGGGAGCGATCACGTTGCACTCGTCGCGCGACTTCGCCAATTGGAGCGCGCGAGCCGGCCGCTGGATCCGGGAAGCGGCCGCCGGAAGGACCTCCGCAACAAGGTCGTCGCCTCGAGTGAGCGATTTCTGCGATCCCTCGCGAATGCGAAGGCGTTTGTCGAGACCGCGGACAACGGACGGCCGCTCCTCGACGTGCCCTTCGGTGAAAGCGGTATTCCCATCGACGACGCCATCGAGCTGTTCGAGAAGCACGTCGTGCGTCCCGGCGCGCATCCGGCCTCGCCTCGTCACATGGCGTACATCCCGGGGAGCGGTCTCTATCTTGGCGCCCTCGGCGACTTTCTCGCGGCCGTCACCAACAAGTACGCCTCGATCTTCTTTTCCAGCCCCGGCGCCGTCCGCATGGAGAACATGGTGGTCCGCTGGACGGCGGGTCTCATCGGCTATCCCTCGTCTGCCGCTGGTAGCATCGCATCGGGCGGGAGTATCGCGAACCTGACCGCGATCGTGACGGCGCGTGATGCGCACGGCCTCAAAGGCGCCCAGTTCGCATCGACGACCATCTATCTCACCACACAGGCGCATCACTGCATCGAGAAAGCATTGCGCATCGCCGGACTCGGCGAGGTCCAGGTGCGCTACGTACCCGTCGATGGGCAATTCCGGATGCGGGCCGATGCGCTCGCGGAGATGATTGCGTTGGATCGTCGTAACGGTCTCGTACCGTGGATGATCGTGGGCACTGCCGGCACCACGGATACGGGTGCCGTCGATCCGCTGAACGCAATTGCCGATGTCGCGGAACGAGAGAGGTGCTGGTTTCACTGCGATGCGGCGTACGGAGGCTATTTCATGCTCACGGAGGACGGGCGGCGTCGCCTCCGGGGCATCGAGCGGTCGGACTCCGCGGTGCTCGATCCCCACAAGGGACTCTTTCTCCCATGGGGATCGGGAATTGTCGTCGTGAAAGACGCGGCGGCGCTGGCGCGTGCCCATGCGTATTCGGGGAACTACATGCAGGATGCGTTGCGCGACCCGGACGAGGTGAATCCCGCCGACATCTCCCCGGAACTGAGCAAGCATTTTCGCGGACTTCGCATGTGGCTGCCGCTGATTCTTCTGGGGACGGGGCCGTTTGCCGCGGCTCTTGAAGAAAAACTCCTTCTCGCCCGATACTTCGCTGCGGAAGTTCGGTCCCTGGGGTTTACCGTACTTAACGAACCCGAGCTTTCGATCGTCACCTACCGTTGGGAGCCGGGAGACATTTCGCTCGAGGAGCAGAACGCGCTGAATCACCGCATCATCGATGGAACGCATCGCGACGGGCGGGTGTTCCTCTCGTCGACGATGCTGGATGGGAAGTTCACGCTTCGCATGGTCGCTCTGTCCTTCCGGACACATCGGCGCGAAGTCGACCTCGCGATCCGTGTCCTGCGCGAACAACTGGCGGCAATCGGTGGGTGACGATGAGTGTGGACGAGAGGGTCTCCCGATTGTTGTTGCGGCATTTTCTGGCGGCGTTGGCATATCGGACACAAAAGGCGTTGCGCGGGGCAGGTGAGGGGTTCGCGGATTTTCGTGCTGGTCCGAATGTGAGAACGCCGCATGAGCTCTTGTTTCACATGACGAGCGTGATCGGGTACGCGCGCACCTTCATGCATGGTGGCATATTTCGGCCGACAGGAATGCCGACGTTCAACGACGAGATCGACCGATTCCACACCACCGTCGCTGCGTTGCACGATGACTTTGGCGATCCGTCGCTTACAGCTGGGATTACAGACGAGCAGTTCCTGCAGGGCCCTCTCTCTGATGCAATGACGCATGCCGGGCAGCTCGCGATGTTAAGACGCTTGTTTGGAGAGCCGGTGGCTTCGGAAAATTTCGTATTTGCCGCAATCGATTCGGACAATGTCGGCCGCACCCAGGCACTCCCGGCGCGACCGGACCTGGACTGGACGCCGGATCGGCCACCGCGGGACCCGAAAGCGTAGAAAAGAGGGTGCAGGTGAGGGGGTGGTGCTAGGGATGGGTCCGCTACGTAAACATTCGTAGTCACCACTGGTGCTAAACGCGTAATCCTTGTATGGTTTACCGGGCCGATCCGCCTCGGCTCGCACACACAGAAAGCTGGGTCAACCCACAGGAGAGCTCCTTATGCGGGACCGGATCACTCGTTCGCTCGTTGTTGTCGCGCTCACCGCAACGGCCGCTGTTTCGGCTGGTGCACAAACGAAGGCGCAGACCCTCGCGTCCATCGACAGCATGATCGCCGATGTGATGTCGCTTGCGGCGCAGTCCACCGCATCAATGACCCAGACCACTCTCCGCGCCACGCCTGGCAACAGCGTCGGTTCCGAGAGCGCTTGGGGTGCCGGCTGGGGAGACTTCTTTGCCGGTGTCGGCTATCAGTCGCGCGCCCGGTTCTCGTCCAGACCGGACGGCTCGGGCTCGTTCGGCTTCGGTCTCGGCAATAATCGCGACCTCGCCATGGAAGTCGGCATCAGCTCCGCGTCCACGTTCAACGAGACGCCGGGCAAGAATGGTTCAATCAGCGCCAAGATCCACCGCGTGTTCTTCGACGACTACGGATTCGCGGTCGGCATCGAGAATCTCGTCGCGTGGGGCAACACCGACGGTGGCTCGAGCACGTATGGCGTGGTTTCCCACACCGTGCAGCTCACTGACAAGCCCGCTGACTTCATGGGCAGCCTCGCGTGGAACGTCGGCGTCGGCAATCGCCGCTTCCAGTCCGAAGATGACATCATCGCCGGCAAGAACGGCGTGAACATCTTCGGGAGTGCAGGTCTCCGTCTTGCATCACGTGCATCGCTGGTTGGCGACTGGACCGGTCAGGATCTCGACGTCGCGCTCTCGCTCGTTCCCTTCCACAAGTCACCGCTCGTGTTGTCGCTCGGCGTTGCCGACGTGACGCGCACCGCAGGGAATGGCCCACGCTTCATCGTCGGTCTCGGCGCGGGCTTCCGCGTTCTCGACCTCATCAACCAGCAGAACAAGTAGGCCAACGAGTAAGCGCCCGGAACCCCAAACATCCGAAAAGGACTCAGCATGATCAAAATGACTCGTACGGCCGCCCTCTGCGCGGTTGCAGTATTCGCAGTGAGTGCCACGGCCTCAGCACAGAAGATTCGCATCAGCGCCAGCCACGCGCCGAGTGGCAATGCCTCTGATAATGGCGGCGTTTGCACCAGCTGCGGCGGCAACAACGCCGGCGGCACGTTCAGCCCGAACGTGAATCCGTCGGGAACCACGCCCAACGCCACCACGGGTGCCACCACGGGATCCAACGTCACGGTGTCGTCCACAGGGAACACCAGCGGTACCATGACCACTGCACCGACCGCAACGGTCGTGAGCAATCTTCAGAGTGGTTCCGTTACGGTCACAACCTCAGCCGGCGGAAGCATCACTGTCACCATCCCGCCAGTTACCGGCGGAGTCATCGCCAACGCAATTACCAACCCGAGTCCCGCATCCGGTCAGGCCGCAGGTCAGGCAGTTGCGCAGGTCCTGACCGCCACTGGCATCACCGGCACTGTGGTCACTGCGGTTGCGAACGCCATCCAAGCGATTGGCTCATCCCCGAATGGCGGGGTTACCGGTAACCCGTCGATCGGCGCAGCTCACCTGGCCATCCGCAACGCGATCAACGCCGGCACTCTCTCACCATCGCAGGCGCAGGCGCTCCTCGTCATGCTCGTGGCCATGAAAGCGGCCGCAACGGCTCACTAATCGTCTTCAGCCCCCGCGAGTAAATCGCGGGGATGAAATGAAAAGGGCGGACCATTTGGTCCGCCCTTTTTGTCGTTCGCGCTTCTCGAACGCGCGGTCTAGTACCCAACCGCTCCAGCGTCGGCGTCTCTCGGATCGGCAGCGCCAATCCTGAGACCGGTCTTCTGGTCGACGAAGATCGAATGCGCCGTGCCCTGCGTGCCAGAGAGTCGCAGCTTGTAGCCCATCCCCTCGAGCGCCTTCACGGTGGCGGGAGAAAGGCCGTCACGCTCTACGCCGATCACATCGGGGAGCCACTGGTGGTGAAAGCGCGGCGCATTCACCGCGTCGGCCACCGTCATGTTGAAGTCGATCAGGTTCAACACCACCTGCATGACGGTGTTGATGATCGTGCGCCCACCCGGACTCCCGACGACCGCGACGAGCTTGCCATCCTTGGCGATGATCGACGGCGTCATGCTCGACAGCATGCGCTTGCCGGGCTTCGCGAGGTTCGGATCGGTTCCAATGAGGCCCGTAGAATCCGTGACGCCGGGCTTTCCGTTGAAATCGCCCATCTCGTTGTTCATGAAGAAGCCGGCACCCGGCACCACGGCGCCGAGTCCGTAGCCTGCTTCCAGCGTGTAGGTCACGGAGACGGCCATTCCGTTCGCGTCCACCACGGAGTAGTGCGTCGTTTCATCGCTCTCATGTGCCTGGGCGATCTGCGCCGGAGCGGACGGCGTCGCGCGGTCGTCGAGAATCGACTTCCGCAGTTCTGCAGCGTACGCCTTGCTCGTGAGCCGATCGAGCGGCGCCGTGGAGAAATCGGGATCGCCGAGGTAGCGCGCGCGGTCGAGGAACGCACGACGCATCGCTTCGACGACGAGATGCACGTATTGCGGTGAATTGTGTCCGGCCTTCGCGAGATCGTAGCCCTCGAGGATGTTCAGCATTTCCACCATCGATACGCCACCCGAGCTCGGTGGCGGCATCGAGATGATGTCGTAGCCGCGGTACTTACCCTGGATGGCTGCGCGCTCATTCGCCTGATAGGCCGCGAGATCGGCCTCGGTGATCAGACCGCCTCCACGTTTCATCTCGGCTGCGAGCAGGCGTGCCGTCTCACCGCGATAGAAACCGTCGCGCCCGTTGTCGCGAATGCGCGTCAACGAGGCTGCGAGGTCGGGGAGTCGAATGCGTTCGCCTGCTGTGTACGGAGTTCCGTTCTTCGAGTACGCAGCAATTGTGGCGGGATACAGCGTATCCCCCTTCAGTTCGTTGGCGAGGGAGCGCGCGAGGCCCGGAGGCGCATTGAATCCATCACTCGCCAGTTTCACCGCGGGATCGACGAGTGCGTTCCACTTGGCCCTTCCGTACTTCTCGTGCGCCATTGCGAAGCCGGCCACGGTGCCGGGCACGCCCACCGATTTGTGGCTGTTGTGGTGGATCTTCGATGAATAGGCACCAGTCGGGTCGGTGAACATGTCAGGTGTCGCAGCCGCCGGGGCCTTCTCGCGAAAGTCGATCGTTGTGGCGCGGCCGTCGGGAAAACGAATGACCATGAAACCGCCGCCGCCGATGTTTCCGGCAACGGGATAGGTCACGGCGAGTGCGAAGCCGGTGGCGATCGCGGCGTCGACGGCATTGCCACCGGCGGCGAGCACGTTGCGTCCCGCCTCACTCGCAATCGCGCTTGCCGAGACGACCATGCCCGAATTGGCGCTCACGCTCGTTGCGACTCGCGGCGCCGTAGCGGGTGGTGTGGTAGGCGGATTCGCGACGGTGGCGGACGAGCAGCTCGCCACCGTGATCGCTGAAGTGAGCAGGAGGAAGAATCGAGTCGGCTTCATGGGTCTCGCATGATGGAGGCTGTTCAACGATGGTGCGAACTGCAGGCCGTGGCTAGCCCTCGACAACCGGGAGACTTAGCTAACCCTCGATTACCGGGGCGAGTACTCAGACCCCCACAGAGGGAACCGAATGAACCGCAATTAGAAACAAACCAGAAAACAGCGTTGGCATGAGGGGCAGTTCCGTTTCTGATTGTCGTTAATCCGGTTCACAGGTTGCAGCATGAGTACTCTCCCGCGCACGCGACCACTCTGGCCAGTTGACCGTTCGCGTCACCGGCTCGGCCGTTCGCGGAAAAATACTGGAAGACCGTGGCACTCTGCCGCAGAGTGCGCGCATGAAAACACTCATTCTCCTGATTGTCATCCACGTCCTCGCCAAACCCATCGAGGCGCAGACCACTGACGCGGATCGGCAAATTGTCGCTGCGCGAGACACCGTGTGGCGTGCGTGGTTCAACAACGACACCGCGGCGCTGCGGCGATTCATTCCACCCGCGGCGGCAACGCTTGAGGGCACCGGCATGCCGAAGTGGGACGACCGCAGGGGTATCGTCGAAGGCGCCAAGGGCTTCGCCAGCTCAAAGTCGCGACTTGTTCACCTCGCGTTCGAGAACACCGAGATCGAGCGGTTGGGGCACACTGCACTCGTGCGATCGGATTATCGCTTCGTGATCGAGGCGAACGGTCGTCGAGACACCACGCGAGGACGCGCAACGGAGCTCTTCGTCAAACAGGGAAGTACGTGGCTCAATCCGTACTGGCAACTCGAGCAGGGTGTCAGTAGCGCAGAGCGAGAAATCTTCCTTCCCGATACACTCGGCGCGAACTTTTCGATTGCCGACAGCTCGAAAAAGCTCGGCTCTCTGGCCGACTATGACACGTTGGTGGGCACCTGGACGTTCAGGTTCCAGAGTCGGCGCCCGGATGGCGGCTTTTTCCCGGCGTTCACCGGACACTGGACCTTTGCGAAGATGCCCGGCGGCGGGTTGATCGAAGATCACTGGCGCCCTGATGATCCCGCAACGCCGATGGGAAACAGTCTCTACACCTATCGCAATTTCGATCCGGCGCGGAAGGTGTGGCAGATGATCGGCGCGTCGTCGCGTGGTAGCGAGGTGCAGCCAGGGCTCACGTGGTCAGACGGAAAATACCTCTACGCCCTTCAGCGCAACCGCGGCGTGATTTCGCGAATCCGCTACTTGTCGATAACGCCGGACAGTTTCCTGTGGCGTCTAGATCGGAGCAATGACGGAGGAAAGACCTGGCTCCTTGATGCGGGCATCATGGAAGCTCGGCGCATCAGTAAGTGACGCAAACCCGGAGTCAGGAGTGAACAGCCATACGGTTCCGGGTTCCTGGGTTTGAACTCAATAACCCATCACCGTAAAACCGTTCACCCCGAACTCCGGGTTTGCGCGTCAAACGTCGCAGATCTCGAACGCCTGTTTCATGGACGTGAGCGGATCCCGCTTGGGCACAAACTCCTGCGCCACGAATCCGGTGAATCCGAGATCTGCAATCGCCGTCATCACCATCCGGTAGTTCAACTCCTGCGTGTCGTCGATCTCGTTGCGTCCCGGGACGCCGCCAGTGTGAAAGTGCCCAATGTGTGCATAGTGCGTCCGGATGTTGCGGATGACATCTCCCTCCATGATCTGCATGTGGTAGATGTCGAACAGCAGCTTCAGGCGCGGTGAACCAACGCCCTTCACCACCTCGGCGCCCCATGCGCTGTGGTCGCACTGATAGTCCTTGTGATCGACCTTGCTGTTGAGGAGCTCGAGGCACAGTGTCACGCCGTACTGTTCGGCGAGCGGCGTAATTCGCTTGAATCCCGTGATGCAATTGGCGAGTCCTTCGGCGTCGGAGATGCCGCCGCGATTTCCGCTGAAGCAGACGATGTTCGGAATTCCCGCCGCCGCAACTTTGGGAATCATCGCCGTTGCGTCGGCCACGAGCTTGTCATGATTCGCAACCTTGTTGAAGCCAACGGGAATCTTTCCAAAGCCGTTCGCCATCGCACACGTGAGACCATGCTTCGCCGGCACGCCGTAGTCCACTTCGTCCAACAGGTCGATTCCCTTGTAGCCGATGGTCTTCGCCGCCTCGCAGAGATCATCGATGGGAATCTTTCCGTAGCACCAGCGCGATACCGAGTGCTTGAGGCGGCCGGCGACAGGGCGTGGTGTTGACGCCAGCGCCGCCGTCGGTGAGAGCGCCGTGGCGGATGCCAACAGGCCAAGGGCGCCGAGTGCTTCGCGACGGGACATGTCGGTCATGTTCAGAGCTCGCCTCGTTTGGTGGCGGCCACGGCATGCGCTGCCGCGCGTGCCGTGAGTGCCATGTACGTGATACTTGGATTCTGACAGCCGTTGCTCGCCATGCACGCGCCGTCAGTGATGAAGAGATTCTTTGCGTCCCACGCCTGGTTCCATTCGTTCAGCACACCTTCGCCCGGTGTCTTGCTCATGCGCGCGCCGCCCATCTCGTGAATGCAATGCCCCGGTGGGTTGTTCGACCCATACGACGAGATGTTCGTGCATCCCGCGGCATCGAGCATCTCCGACATGGCGGTCTGCATGTCCTTGTCCATCGCGAGCTCGTTCTCGCGCCAACGAACGTCGATGCGTGCAGCGGGAATTCCCCATTTGTCCTTCACCGTCGGATCGATCGTGACGCGATTGTCTGCATGCGGCAGCGTCTCGCCCCAGCCGGACGCGGACAGGCGCCATGGGCCGAGTTCATCGATGAGTGACTGCTTGAAGTCGGCGCCGTAGCCGGGCATGCCACCACCACGTCCCCACCCGCTGCGGCTCGAGCCTCCCTGCATGCCGTAGCCGCGGAGAAACGCGGGATGTTGCGACGCGACATTCCTGAAGCGCGCGATGTAGATGCCATTCGGACGTCGGCCGATGGTTCGCTTATCGGTGAACCCTGGATATGTGCCGCCCGCTCCTGAGCCGTAGTGGTGATCCATGACGTAGCGACCCAGTGTGCCGCTCGAATTCCCGAATCCATCAGGGAATCGTGCGCTCTTCGAATTCAGGAGGAGACGCGTGGACTCGATGGCGGATGCGCAGAGGAAGACGACGCGCGCCGTATATTCGCGTTCTTGCATCGTATTGGCGTCGATCACCTTCACGCCGCGGATCTTCCCGCGTTTCGCGTCGAACAGGACTTCGGCGACGACACTATTCGGGCGGAGCGTGAGACGACCTGTCTTTCGCGCTGCCGGGAGCGTCGAGCCAAGGCTGCTGAAGTAGGAGTGCGTCACGCAGCCACGCTCGCACGGACCACAATAGTGGCAGGGAAGGCGGCCGTTGTGCGCCTGCGTCAGAATCGCGGCGCGTCCGATCGTCATCACGCGTTCGCCGTTGAATGCCTTTCGGATCTTCGGGCTCGCGTCGGCCTCCACGCAGGTCATCGCCATCGGCGGGAGGAATTCACCATCGGGGAGCTGCGACAATCCTTCTTTCGCGCCCGTCACGCCGATGAACTTCTCGACGTGCGAATACCACGGCGCGATGTCCTTGTAGCGAATCGGCCAGTCGTTGCCGTGGCCATCCTTTGCATTCGCTTCGAAATCGAGATCACTCCAGCGATAGACCTGACGTCCCCAGGTGATCGAGCGGCCGCCCACCTGACGGCCGCGAAACCACTTGAATGGCGCGTCGGCCGGATTGGTGTACGGATTCTCGTTGTCGTTCACGAAGAACTTGTGCCCGACTTCATCGCACGCGTAGCAGCCGCGTTGCACGGGGTGATCGCGCTCGAGGAGCTTGCGGTCGCCGCGTCCACGGAAATGCATGTCGTAGGACTGGATATGCTCCACGTAATCAGTCTTCGGATCGACCGGGCCCCCGGCCTCGAGGACGAGCGTCTGCATTCCGCGCTCGGTGAGTTCCTTGGCCGCCCAGCCTCCGCTGATTCCAGAGCCGACGACGATGGCGTCGAAGTGAGTGACTTCACGCATGGGCGTCGTCTCCACCGTTCGACCGCTTGAGCTGCACGGGCATGGGCGCCGCACCATCGAATCGGCCGGGCATGATTTCCGTCTTCAGCACCGTTTTCATCACGGGTTCACTCGTGAAGTAGCCATAGATGATCAGGTCCTTCAATCGCCAGTAGGTGCGCGCCGGATCGGCCCGCCGGTTCGTCTCGGCTTCGAGTGCCGTGATGACGTCGCGTCGTCCGGATTCGGCCAACCCGCCGAACGAGGCGCCGCCAAGCTCCTTTGCCCGGCCGTCGATGGCGGCGAGTCCCGCGATAAAGGCGTCGCGGTCGGCGTCGGTGTATTGCTCGCTCACGATCACATCGATGAACGCGGGGACTTTCACATCCGTGGCGCTCGGCGAGTCGGTGCGGGGGAGGATCGTGTCCGCGATCGCACCGATCGAGGCGAGTTGTGGGCCGGTGAGGACGCCCGAGCTACTCAGCCTGGTGCCGACGGTCGACCACGCCGCCACAGCGTCGTGTGGTAGGAGGGCGACGGCGGTTGCAACGCCGAACGCGCGCAAGAAGTCTCTGCGTTCCATGGAGGTGGTGAGAGGGACGAGGCTAGCGTACGCCTCGAACGGGACCGCGTCAACATGGCATCGCGTCTTGACGGATATCGCACATCCGTTCATGCTCACGCGAGCCGGTTTCCACAGTTTCTGTCGGGAGACGAGACGATGATCACAGGGATACACTCGCTGTTGTACTCGACAGCCCCCGACGACACGCGAGCCTTCTTTCGCGACGTATTGAAGCTGTCGTCGGTGGACGCGGGACATGGATGGCTCATCTTCGCGCTCCCTCCCGCCGAACTCGGAATTCATCCGGTGGAGGAGGCACAGCCGCTCGAGATGTACCTGATGTGCGACGATCTCGATCGAACGATGGCGGAGCTGCGGGAAAAGAATGTGGAGATCACGCGCGAGCCCACGCAGGCAGGCTGGGGGCGCGTTACGGCGATCCGGATTCCCGGTGGAATCGAGCTCGGGCTGTATCAACCCAGGCATGCGACGGCGCTCGCACTCGCGGCCACACAGGCGCAGTCCTACATCACCGGGTAATGACGACATCCACCTACGTGCCAGCTACCACCGTCGCCATCGGAGACGAGTCAGCGATCGCGCGCGAAACGATGCGCCGAGTCACGCTCCGGCTGATTCCGTTCATCCTGTTGCTGTACATCTTCAATTACGTCGACCGCACGAATGTGGGGATCGCCGCGCTTCAAATGAATCGCGACCTCGCGTTCAGCCCCGCCGCGTATTCGTTCGGTGCCGGCGTGTTCTTTCTCGCCTACGCGCTCTTCGAGGTGCCGAGCAACCTGTTTCTCGCTCGCGTGGGTGCGCGGTGGTGGATTGCCCGCATCATGGTCACGTGGGGCATCGTCGCGTCCGCCATGATGTTCGTTCACACGCCGACGCATTTCTACATTCTGCGCTTTTTGCTCGGCGTCGCCGAAGCGGGCTTCTTTCCGGGAATCGTCTACTACCTCAGCGAGTGGTTTCCCGCGTCGATGCGTGCGCGTGCATCGTCGCGATTCATGATGGCCATTCCGCTCGCGAACATCATCGGTGGCCTGATTGGCGGGTGGCTCCTTGCCCTCGACGGAGCCTTCGGGCTCAAGGGGTGGCAGTGGTTGTTTCTCCTCGAGGGGATTCCGTCGATCGTCCTGGGATTCATCGTTCTCGCGGTACTGACCAACAAGCCCGCCGACGCGCGTTGGCTCACCGATGAACAGCGCGGATGGTTGATCCATCGGCTCGAACGAGAAGACGATGCCTCGCACGCGCCGCATGGTCTTCCTCCGCTCAAGGCACTTCTCCGGGGCGTGCTCTGGCTGACCGCGTTGCCGCTTCTCCTCCTGAATACGGCGGCGTATGCCTATCAATTCTGGGGTCCGACTTTCATCAAGGAGACCCTGGGTTCCGCGAATCAGCAGACTGGATTCGTGTTCGCGGCGATCGGTGTAGTGAGCGTCATCGCGATGCTCCTGGTGAGCGCGAGCTCCGACCGCATGCAGGAACGTTTCAAGCATGCGGCGCTGTGTGGCCTCGTGATCTCGATCGGCTGTGTCGGAGCCGCGCTGGCACCAACGCCGGTGCTCAAGGTCTGCTCCATCGCGCTGATCCCAATGGGAATCTCCTCGTTTCTCAGTCCGTACTTCTGCATTCCCGGGCTGATGTTTCGCGGAAGTTCGCTGGCCGTAGCCATCGCGCTCGTGAACTCAATCGGCAATCTCGGCGGATTCTTCGGGCCAAACGTGATCGGGCAGCTCGTGCGAATTACCGGCGGGACAACCGGAGCATTCTACTCGCTGGCGGGATTGGCATTGATTGGTTCTGCCATTTGTTTGCTGTTGGGAAGGAATTCAGTGTTTGCGCGGCAAGGTTAGTCCTGAACCCGAGTCTGGGGTTTACGGTGTGGAGTTCGGGGTTACACAGTTCGGTTCTCAACTGGAGCAGACCGTTCAACCCCGCACTCCGAACCGTCAACCCCAGACCCGGGTTTAGATCCGTATACGATCACCAATAGGAAGAACATGCTTCAAGATTTCATAGACGAATACAAACGCTATCGTATCCTGGGCGAGAAGAGTCTCGCTCAAACTCCCGACGACGCGCTCAACCTGATTCACTCGCCCGAGGGAAACTCGGCTGCCATGATCGTGTGGCACATGAGCGGCAACCTTCGCTCTCGCTTCACGGATTTTCTCATGACCGACGGCGAGAAGCCGTGGCGCATGCGGGATGAGGAGTTCGAGAACCGGTCATGTACTCGCGATGAAATCAACGCGAAGTGGTCTGCCGGGTGGGATGTATTGGAGGCGACGCTCGCTTCGTTGAACGAATCCGACCTGGAGAAGACGGTCACCATCCGCAACCAGCCGCTGTCCGTCCATGCCGCATTGACGCGGTCGGTTGCGCATGCGGCCCACCATGTGGGGCAGCTCGTACTCATCGGACGGATGTCGGCGCCAAAGTGGGAGAGCCTCAGCATTCCGCGGGGTAATTCGGACGCGTACAACGCGAACCCGAACATGGAGAAGGGCCACCGATAGACGCAGTTGTAAGAGTTGTGTGAACAACCAACCATGCCATGCGATCGGGTGTCTCAAGGGGTAGCAAACCCACCCACCCGACCTCATGCGTCTCCCAGTTACCCCCGGGCGCACTTTCCGTATGTGCGCCCTTATCGCCGGCACCGCCGTGCCCGGTTTCGCCTTCGCGCAAACCACGACTCCCACATCGATGAACGATCCGCGTCCCGTCGCCCACGCCGGTGTGCGGACAGCGGACATCAAGATCGACGGCAAGCTTGACGATGCCGCCTGGGCGGCGGCGACGCCCATCGTCGATTTCCACCAGCAGTCGCCGGATGAGGGAAAGGCACCCTCCGAGCGCACCGAAGTGCGCATTCTCGTGGACGGTGGAAATCTTTACCTGGGCGCCCGGATGTTCGACAGTCAGGGCCCCGACGGTGTTCGCAAGCAGCTCGCACGCCGCGATCAGTTGCTGAACGACAACGCCTCAGACCGAATCTCGTTCGTGCTCGATCCGTATCACGATCGTTCAACGCGCGTGTGGTTCGAGCTCAATCCGAACGGCGTGAAGGGCGATCACATCAACGGTGATGCCTCGTTCGATCCCGTCTGGCAGGGAGCATCGAACATCGATTCACTGGGATGGACCGCGGAGTTCCGCATTCCGCTATCGCAGCTGCGCTTTCCGCGTGATTCGGTGCAGACGTGGGGCCTGCAGATCTGGCGCACGATTGCGCGCCGCAATGAATCGGACATGTGGGCGTTCTGGAAGCTCAACGAGTCGGGCGGGCCGGGCTACTTCGGCACGATCGAGGGTCTCGAGCTCTCCGCGCAGCCGCGTCAACTCGAGCTGCTGCCATACGTCGTGACGAAGAGCGCGTTCGCCCTTCCCACCGCGGGCGATCCGTTCCACAACAAGCAGCAGATGACGAACCGCATCGGCACGGATCTCAAGTACAACCTCACGTCGAGCTTTACGCTGGACGCCACCGTGAGTCCCGACTTTGGACAGGTCGAAGTCGATCCCGCCGTCGTAAACCTCAGCGACTTCGAGACGACGTTCCAGGAGAAGCGGCCGTTCTTCGTCGCAAACTCGTCCGCCTTTTCGTTCGGTGGATTCAACTGCTACTTCTGCAGCAACGTGTCGAGCCTCAACGTGTTCTACTCGCGTCGCATCGGCCGCGCGCCGCAACTCGGCGGTTTGATTGGCGGAAACTCCGCGTATGCGGACGTACCGGATGCCACCACGATTCTCGGCGCCGGCAAGATCACCGGACGGACGAAGAACGGGCTCTCGGTTGGCGTGCTGGAGGCACTCGTCAATCGCGCCAATGTTCGCTACACGTCGTCCAGCAATCCAACGGGCCCGTTCCTCGAGAGCGAAGCGGAGCCCATGACGAACTATTTCGTCGGCCGGCTGAAGCAGGACCTGCGTCGTGGTGACACGCGCATCGGCATGATCACCACCATGACCAACCGGTTCATGAGCGACTCCACCGAGAAGAGTCGGTTGCGCTCGCGAGCGGAGGTCCTGGGCACGGACATCACGCACTACTGGAACAACCGCGGGTATTCCTTCACTGGCCAGTTGGCGTTCACCGACGTCGCCGGCGACACCGCCGCGATGCGTCGCACGCAGCTTTCCAGCTCGCACTACTTCCAGCGCCCGTTCCGCACCGAGAAGTCAGACGGATTGTTCGACATCGCGTATGATCCGAAGCGCACGTCGCTCCGCGGCTACGGCTTCTATGGCCGCATGGCGAAGGAAAACGGCGACTGGTTGTGGGAGACCGCGCAGAACTGGCGGAGCCCGGGCTTCGAGGTGAACGACCTCGGAACGCTCAGTCGCACCGACTACAAGTGGATGAACGCGAACCTGTTCCGGCAGTGGACGAAGCCCACGTCGTGGTACCGCAACGCGTACGCGATCCTCGGCGGACAGACACAGTTCAACTACGAGGGCGACCAGACCGACCAGCAGGAGCAGCTGTGGGGACAGCTCACGTTCCTCAACTACATCGGCGTGAGCGCCTTCGTCATCAACCACCCGCAGACCTTCGATGCGACGCGCACCCGCGGTGGCGTCATCCAGAAGAACGCCGGCTACAACTTCTATTCGATGAACGTGAACGGCGATTCCCGCAAGGCAATCTCGTGGGACTTCGGTGCCGACCAGGGCATCGACATCAAGGATGACGGATGGAATGCCGATGGATACGCCGACCTGATCATCAAGCCGTCCGTGAACGTGCGCATCAGCGTCGGTCCGTCATATTCACGGAGCGTGAACCCCACGCAGTTCGTGCAGACGATTACCGACGCGACCAACACGGCATTCGGTGGCCAGCGGAACGTGTTTGCGCGGCTCGACCAGCACACGGTCTCGATGAATACGCGACTGAACATGACGTTCAGCCCCGATCTCACGCTCGAGTTGTTCGCGCAACCGTTTCTGGCCAACGGCCACTACGACCGGCTCGCCCAGTATGTGGCGCCACGTTCCGGCGACATCGTGGTGTACGGGCGTGGGATGGGAACGGTAACCGAGACGAAAGACAGCAAGGGGATGCTCGTCTCGTCGCAGGTCGATCCGGATGGCAACGGGCCCGCGTCGTCATTTACGATCAGCAATCCGGACTTCAACATTCGCTCGCTTCGCGGAACGGCCGTGTTGCGCTACGAGTACCGTCCGGGATCGACGCTGTTCTTCGTGTGGACCCAGCAGCGCTCGGGCTCGGATCTGTACAGCGACTTCGATTTCAATCGCGACAAGTCGGCCTTGTTCCGCGACCGGCCGGTGAACGTATTTCAGATCAAGGCGAGTTACTGGCTGGGAATGTGAGGTGAACGGCAGTATGGCAGTATGGCAGTATGGCAGTATGACAGTAGGTAAGGCAGTACTGCCCTACCGGTTACTGCCATACTGCCGTACTGCCATACTGCCTTACTAGCTTCACTCATGTTCGATCTCCAACGCTGGCGCCCGCGGCACCTTCTGGCGTCGTGGGTTGCCTACTGGGCAGGGCTCGTCGCCGTGACGCTCGGACCCGCGGTCCCCGCCATGCTTCGCGCGACGTCGCAGACGGGAAACCAGGGGAGCATCGGCCTGGGGTTCGCGAACGACGTGTGGAAGCTCACCGTCGACGTCGCCGGAAAAACCATATGGCAGGGCACCGCGTCGTTCACTACTATCGCCTTGTGGGTTGGTCTCCCGCCGCTGGCGATCTGGCTCGCGTGGCTCTACACGCGGCCAAAGACGCCCACGGCACTCGACCACCGCGATCCATCCCTCCTCGGCGCGCCTCCCATGGATCCCCCGGGCGCTCGCCAAGATCACCTCAACGACTACGAGCGACGACGCTGAGTTATGGGCAAGGGCCGACTGGAGGCGTTCAGCGATGGCGTACTCGCGATCATCATCACGATCATGGTGCTGGAGCTCAAGGTACCGGTGGGATATACATCCGATGCGTTCGCTGACTTCTGGCCGAAGTTCGCGAGCTATGTCCTGAGCTTTGTCTACATCGGCATCTACTGGAACAACCACCACCACTTGTGGCACGCCGTCAAGCGCGTGAGCGGTGGTTCCATGTGGGCCAACCTCCATCTGCTGTTCTGGCTTTCGCTCATGCCGTTTGCGACGGCATTCATGGGTGAAAACCGCTTCGAGTCCATACCGATGGCGGTGTACGGCGGGCTGCTCTTCATGTGCGCCATCGCGTTCACCATTCTCGTGCGGTCGCTCATAAAGACGGAGGGGCACGGGTCCATCATCGCGCAGGCAATCGGCGGCGATGCCAAGGGAAACATCTCGCTCTTCCTCTACGCCGTTGGCGCGCCGCTCGCATTTTTCAATCGCGCCTTGTCCGGCCTCTGTTACGTCACGGTCGCGATCATCTGGCTCGTTCCGGACAAGCGAATCGAGCACGCGCTGCACCAGCACAACGGGTCCGCGTGACGACCGCGATTGGAAGGCCGAGGCGAAATGCGCCGCGCCTGCAGAAGCTCGGTAGGTTCGTGATGCGCGTCTGGGGATGGAAATTTCTTGGCGACCTCCCAGACATCCCCAAGAGCATCGTCATCGTCGCACCCCACACGTCCAATTGGGATTTTCCCGTCGGACTGGCGGCCATGTTGGCACTCGACCTCCGCGCCCACTGGTTCGGCAAGGACTCCCTCTTCCGGTCACCGTTGGGTTGGTTCTTCCGCCTCATCGACGGTCGGCCAATTCGTCGCGAAACGAGCGAGGGCGTCGTGGCCGAGGTCGCGTCGATGCTCCGGGCGGAGGATCAGGTATTGCTGGCCCTCGCGCCGGAAGGCACGCGGTCACACGTCGACAGCTGGCGTTCGGGTTTCTATCACATTGCGGTCGCCGCCGGCATTCCGATCGTGCCGGCATGGTTCGACTGGAGCCGGCGCGAGATCGGCTTTGCGCCGCCGTTCACACCCACGGGAAACCAGGCGGCGGATATCGCCTACCTCCGCTCACTCTATCGGCCGGAAATGGCACGCAACCGGAGCGGGTTTTAGCCGATTTCGTCGCTACCTTTGGTCAGGTATTTCCAGCTTCAGTTACTGACCGCATGGCCGACGCGCCCCTTCTCGAAACAACCGCCGAACATCCCGGAGTGGAGCATACGCTCACCGGGGACGTGCGCACGCATGACAACTTTCATTCGCGCTATCTCGACCACGATCGCACCGTCATCGTCTACCTGCCGCCCGGCTACGATGACGTCTCGGCCGATCGCTATCCCGTGCTGTACCTGCACGACGGCCAGAACATCTTCGATCGCGCCACCGCGTTCGGCGAAGAGTGGCATGTCGACGAGAACGCGCAGCAGCTGATCATCGACGGAGAAATCGAGCCGCTCATCATCGTGGGGATCTACAACACGGGTGAGTTCCGCATCGACGAATACACGCCGACGTGCGAGAAGAAAATGCGCGGTCGCGGTGGTCACGCGGATGATTACGGGCGGATGCTCATCGAGGAGCTGAAACCCTTCATCGACGCGACCTACAAGACGTTGCCGAGCGCGGCGAGCACGGCAGTTGGAGGCTCGTCGCTCGGTGGGCTCCTCACGATGCACCTCGGCCTGCGCTATCCCACCGCGATCAGCAAGCTTGCCGTACTGTCGCCCTCGGTCTGGTGGGACAATCGCGTCCTGCTCACGGAAGTCGAAGCGCTCGACCACAAGCTCCCTCTCAAGATCTGGCTCGACGCCGGAACGGACGAAGGCTCTGAAACGCTCGCCAATGCACGAGCCCTTCGTGATGCACTTCTTGCAAAGGGCTGGACGCTCGATGTGGACCTGCTTTACCTGGAGGCGCAGGGCGGGGGACACAACGAAGCAAGCTGGGGCGCGCGCGTGGGCGATGTTCTGAAGTTCCTCTTTCCCCCTGTCTGAGTCGGCATCGTATGCATCGTGAGCACGTTCGCTGGTTCAGCCCGCGTCTCGAGCGCGACATGGATCTCCTGGTCTTCGGCCATGCCGGCGCCCGGGTCATCGTCTATCCGAGCTCGATGGGAAAGTTCTTCGAGTGGGAAGACCGAGGCATGATGAAGGCCCTGGCCGAGCCACTCGAGCGCGGCTGGTTGCAGCTCTATTGCGTTGACAGTGTGGACTCCGACAGCTGGTACTCCAAGCGCAAGCATCCTGCGGATCGGGCACGCTATCATGCGCGCTATGATGCCTACGTCCGCGATGAAGTCGTGCCGCTCACGCAGGGGAATCCGAATCCGTTCCTGATGACGACGGGCGCGAGTTTCGGCGCCTTTCATGCGCTTTCGTTCGCGCTTCGTTATCCCCATCTGGTCAATCGCGCTATCGGCCTGAGCGGCGTGTACGACATCCGCGAAGTCATCGACGGTTACACCGACGAGCACGTGTATCCGTACAATCCGGCCGAGTTCATCGTCAACGAATTTGACGAGGGCCGCCTGGAGGCGATGCGCCGGATGGACATCGTTCTCGCCGTGGGCCGAGACGATCGCTTGTGCGGCAACAACGAATATTTCTCGGGGCGCCTGTGGTCGAAGCAGATCTGGCATGCGCTTCGAATCTGGGACGGCTGGTCGCACGATTGGCCGTACTGGCAACAGATGATACAGGTCTACATAAACGGGTCGGATTAGAGACGTATGGCAGTAAGGCAGTATGGCAGTAAGGCAGTAAACTGCCATACGCGTACTGCCATACTTCGTACTGCCGTACCACCTACTGCCATACTGCCATACTGCCTTACTGCCATACACTTCCATCACCACCACTATGTTGAAAGTTGGACTGATAGTAGGCCGCGAATGGTCCTTCCCACCCGCCTTCATTGACGAAGTCGCGAAGCGGAACGCCGGCGTCGAAGTCGAGTACGTGAAACTCGGCGGAACGTCGATGGATGAACCGGTGCCGTATGCGGTCATCGTCGATCGCATCTCGCACGAGGTGCCGTACTATCGCACCTACCTCAAGCATGCGGTGATGCAGGGCGTCACGGTGGTGAACAATCCGTTCATGTGGACCGCCGACGACAAGCTGTTCGACGCGTCCCTCGCCACGAAGCTCGGTGTGGCGCACCCCAAGACCATCGCGCTTCCGAACAAGGAATACGTTCCCGGCATCAAGCACGACGAGAGCCTGCGCAATCTCCAGTATCCGCTCGATTGGGATGCGATCATCCGGCACATCGGCATGCCGTGCATCCTGAAGGACGCGCACGGTGGTGGCTGGAAGGAAGTGCACGTCTGTCGCTCCAAGGAGGAGCTGATCGAGAACTACAACTCGAGCGGCCTCCTCACGATGATCGTGCAGGAATTCATCGAGTGGGACGCGTTCGTCCGCTGCATGGTACTCGGCCAGGACGACGTGCTCGTGATGAAGTACGACCCGAAGAATCGCTGCTACGTTCCGGAAGAGGATCATCTTCCGAAGGAACTGGAAGATCGTGTGAAGCGCGATTGCCGCACGCTCATGCGCGCACTCGGCTACGACATGTGTTCCGCGGAATTCGCGATTCGCGACGGCGTGCCGTACGCGATCGATTTCATGAATCCGGCGCCGGACATGGACATCAATTCGCTCACGCCACACTACTTCCAGTGGGTGCTGACGCACATGGCCGATCTGGTGATCAGGCTGGCGAAGGAGAACAAAGTCCAGCGCGACGCAAGCAAGGGCGAGTTCCTGCTGGGGCGCCGCGAGCCGTGATTGTCATCCTGAGCGAAGCGAAGGATCTGCACTTCCCGCTTTCATGAACGGCATCGACGAGTACCACGCGCTTCTCACCGACGACATCGGCGGTGAAACGCAGCGCCAGCTCGAAGACCAGCTGAGGGAACGCGGGCTGTTCTTCGGCGGTCGGGCGCTGTGCACCGTGTTGCGGCCGCGCTTCCTGTCGCCGTCGCAATATCGGTTTCTGCAGCAGCGCGGTGCGGTCATCCTCCGCGCGTTCCGCAAAGCCCATCGCGCGGCGCTCGCTGATGCCTCGGTGCTCGATCAGTTCGGGATGCTCGACTGGGAGCATTCGCTGGTCCATGTCGATCCGGGCTTTCGCGACTCGAGCCCCGTCTCACGGCTCGATGCGTTCTTCGTGGCCGGACCCGGTGGACTTCGGTTCACCGAATACAACGCGGAGACGCCCGCGGGCGGCGGCTACAATGATGTACTGACGGAAGTGTTCTATGGGCTTCCGATCATGCGCGAATTCCTCCGCACGTGGGACGCGCGTCCGCTTCCCGCGCGACACAACGTGCTGCACGCGTTGTTCGACGCCTACGAACAGTGGTCGGGACGGCGCGATCGGCCGAACATCACCATCGTCGACTGGAATGATGTGGCCACCGTCAGCGAATTCCTGATTTTCCAGGAGTACTTCACGCGCCAGGGCGTCACGTGTCACATCGTGGACCCTCGTGAGATCTCGTACAGTGGTGGAGTGCTGAGCGGACCGCACGGCGAGATTCAGTTGATCTACAAGCGCGTCCTTCTGCACGAACTCTTTCCAGCACATTGGGATCCTAAGCTTAGAATTCCACGTGGACAAGTTGTCGCG
>JADMIO011227127.1_pt1 | contig 74913 bp, 69 predicted proteins | sample 8958161 | NCBI WGS metagenome assembly JADMIO01 (sample SAMN16585339, study PRJNA669376) | soil metagenome | isolation source: Crop rotation soil | place: USA: Cullars Rotation, Alabama | collected 2011 | reverse complement strand
CGCGACAACTTGTCCACGTGGAATTCTAAGCTTAGGATCCCAATGTGCTGGAAAGGGTGCGCAGCCGCGTGTGCAGGTCGGGCTGGCCGAACTCGAAACGCTCTTCCTTGGAATGATGCAGATCGTCGCCCGCGCAGAAGTTGCCGCCGCCGCCGCGCAGGACCAAGGCGCGCACCTCGTGATCCCGGCGCGCCTGCTCCAGGTAATCGATCATGTCGATGATCATCGACGGGATCAGCGCATTGCGCTTCTTCGGACGATCCATCGTGATCGTCGCAATGCCGTTCTTCTTTTCGTACAGGATCAAATCGTTTTTTGACATGGTTTGCCTGCGCCTCTCTGTGTGGTTGCTGTGCGGACCTCGATTAGCCGCCGATCGCCCCGCCCTGCTCTCGCCGCGCGCGTTCGGCTGCGACCCGTCGCGCGCGGGCTACGCGCTACCTGACCTGCGGCCGAAAAAAGACAGGATGTCGCTCACGCAGCGGTCCGGCATGTAATCGTAGACGTTGTGGCGCGCATTCTCGTAGTGAATCAGCTCGGCGCCCGCGATGCGTTTCTTCATCTCGTCATACACCGATACGTGCCCGATGGGCTCGGCCCCGGGCGCGATGAGCAGCGTCGGACACTTGATCGCGTGGATCTCGTCGGTAAAGTCGGTGTCGGTCCAGTAGCCGACGTAGCGCGCGATGTATGCCGGATCGTTCTTGCAGATCTCGTCCATGAACCAGTCGACGAGGCGCTGGTCGACTTCGCCGACCGGAAAGCGGTCGGCGATGGTTTCGGTGAACACCGGCCGCATGCCCCGTTTTGCGACATCCCTGAGCCACGTCTTGCCCTGCTCGCCCTTGAATCCGGGCGCCGAGCCGATGAGCACCAGAGCCTTCACCCGCTCGGGATGGTGGATCGCGAGCTGCTGCGCCGAATAGCCGCCGGCGGAGGCGCCGACCACGTTCACGCGATCGAGCTTGAGGTGATCCAGAAGCTCGAGCACGTCCTGCATCAGCCGCTTCTTGTCGAGCGGGCTGTCGGCAGGCGGAATCTGCGATGCGCCATGGCCGCGCGTGTCGGCGCGGATCACGCGGTAGCGGCGGGCCAGTCCCGGCACCATCGAGAAGAAGCGCCGCGAGCTTCCCATCGCCGGGTGCAGCATGAGCAATGGCTCGGCGGCTTTCCATGGGTCGGTGTAATCGTCGATGTAGAAGGCTATCTCGATTCCGTCGCTGGTCTTGAAGGTCTGTTTGTCCATTCCTGTTCCGGTGAGTGGAGGATTACTGCGGAGCGATGCCGGCGGCCTTTACGATCCTGGCGAACTTGGCCACGTCGTCGCGAATCAACTGCGCAAACTGCTCGGGGGTGCTCGCTTCCGGCTCCGAGCCGCCGGCCACGAATTTTTCCTGCAAATCCCTGATCGCCACCGCCTTCACGATCGCCGCATTGAGACGGTCTACGACCTCACGCGGCATGCCCGGCGGTCCCATCACGCCGAACCACGAGGTGAGTTCGTAGCCATTGACTCCCGCCTCGCTCATGGTAGGCACGTCCGGCAGGCTGGCCGTGCGTTTGGTGCCGGTCACCGCCAGCGGCCGCAGCTTCCCCGACTTGATGTGCACGAGCGTGGACTGCACGACGGTGATCATCATATCGACCTGCCCCGCGAGCAGGTCGACGAACGCGGGCGTGTCGCCCTTGTATGGAACGTGGACGATATCCACTTTGGCCAGCGACTTGAGCAGCTCCGCCGACAGATGCGGCGTGGCGCCGGTGCCGGACGACGCATAATTCATCTTGCCCGGATGGGCCTTCGCGAGCGCGATCAGCTCCTTCACGTTCTTCGCGGGCAAGGCAGACGGCACCACCAGCACGTTCTGAATGCGGCACGCGAGCGAGATCGGCGTGAAATCCCTGATCACATCGAACGGCAGCTTCGCGTACACGCTGGGCGCGACCGCGAGCGAGCCGAAGCCCATCAGCAGGTTGTAGCCGTCGGGCGCCGCCTTGGCGATGCCGTCGGCGGCGATCGTGCCGCCCGCGCCGCCTCGGTTCTCGACGATCACGCTCTGACCGAACATCTCAGCGAGCTTTTGCGCGAGCACGCGCGCGTGGTAATCGTTGGCGCCGCCTGCCGGAAATCCTGAAACCAGCCTGACCGGCTTGGCCGGGTACGCCTGGCCTGCCGCCTCGAGCGCGAGACCGCCCGCGAGAGCAGCCGTCAACAGCATTGCTTGCGCTTTCATCCCCGTTAATCGAGCTTCATCCCGCCTGCGAGCTGCACGATACGCGCGAATTTCGCGACGTCGTTCCTCATCTGCAGCGCGAACTGCTCCGGCGTGCTCGATTCGGGCTCCGATCCGCCCGCGATGAATTTTTCCCGCACGTCGGACATCGCCACGATCCTGACGACCGCGCTGTTGAGCTGGCTGACGATCTCCCGCGGCGTGCCGGAGGGCGCGAGAACGCCAAACCACGACGTGTGCTCGTAACCCGGCAGGCCAGCCTCCGCCATGGTCGGCACTTGCGGCAGCGCCGTCGAGCGCCGCGTTCCGGTCACCGCCAATGCGCGCAGCCTGCCGTCTCTGATATGCGCGAGCGGTCCCTGCACGACGGTGATCATCATGTCGACCTGTCCGGCCATGATGTCCACGTAGGCCGGCGTATCCCCTTTGTAGGGCACGTGAAGGATGTCGACGCCGGCCAGGCTTTTCATCAGCTCCGCCGCGAGGTGCGGCGTGGCGCCGACGCCGGAGGACGCATACGTCATCTTTCCGGGCTTCGATTTCGCGAGCGCGATCAGCTCCTTCACGTCCTTTGCGGGAAGCGCGGGATTGATCACCAGCACGTTCTGGATGCGGCACACGAGCGAGACGGGCGAGAAATCCTTGAGGACGTCGAACGGGAGCTTGCTGTAGACGCTCGGCGCCACGGTCATCGAGCCGGCGCCGAAGAGCAGCGTATAACCGTCGGGCGCCGCCTTCGCAACCGCATCGAAGCCGATATTGCCGCCCGCTCCCGCGCGGTTCTCGACCACTACACTCTGCCCCAGCAGCTCCTGCATCTTCTGCGCCACCACGCGCGCATGGTAGTCGTTGGCTCCGCCCGCCAGAAAGCCGGAAATCATCCTGATCGGTTTGGCAGGATAGGCCTGAGCACACGCAAGCGGCGACGCGATTGCGCACAGCGCGAGTGCGTACGTGCCGTGGTTCAACGCTCGCGTCCGGATGCCTGCGCTGTTTGCGGCTCGCCGAGGCCGTCGAGGAAGCTGCGCACTTCCTGCGCGCAACGGTCGGGAATTTCGCCGACCATGCTGTGGCCCGGACCTTTGATCGCGACGTAACGGCAATTGCGCAGGTGCTTGCGCATGAGCTCGTACTCGCCCGCTTCGACCATCGGATCCGGGTCCGGCACGACCATCAGCGTCGGGCACTGGATCGCGCCCAGCTTCTCCGGAAAATACTCGCTCGCCATCAGCGGCACGAAGCGCCCGAGGAATTCGGGCGTGACGCCCTCCGCCGTGTCGAGAAACCAGTCGTCGCGTTCAGGGTTCGACGCGCCGATGCGATCGCGCAGCGTTTCGGTCAGAAAGTGACGCACGCCATTTTTCGCCACGCGGGCGAGCCAGTCGCCCTTCTTCGGACGCTCGGGATTGATGCCCGCGGTGGCGGCGAACAACGACAGCGACGCGAAGCGCTCGGGAAAACGCAGCGCGGCGTGCATCGCAATGATGCCGCCTGCCGACGCGCCGACCACGTGCGCCTTTTCGCAGCCGAGCTCGTCGAGCAGCTCGATCAGATCGCGCGCCAGACGCTCGTTGGTGAGCGGCTGGTCGAGACCGCCGTGGGATAGCCCGTGCCCGCGTATATCGGGACGCACCACGCGGTAGTCGCGCGCCAGATAAGGAACCCACGCATAAAGACGCTTGGCGCTGCCCATGCCGGGATGCATCAACACGACCCATTGCGGAGGTTTCCACGGATCGCTGAAATCGTCGAGGCAATAGTGCAGATACGTGCCGTCGCTCGCGTGCCACTGCTTGGATGTCGTCATGGATAGCCGGACCGGTGGAATAGCCGCAGCCGGCCGTCGGACTGCACGATATACGGCTCGGCGCGTAGAGTTTTTGTTTGTCGGGATTATAGACGAAGACTGCGCGTGCGCGCTCGCCACGCCGATTTTGCGCGGCGAGTTTTGTTACTATCGCGCTTGCCGCGATCGCCCGCCCTCATCCCGGTTCCCGCTTCCCGGCGACGAGGAACGCGAGCCGTGCCAACTGGCGAATAATCCCTCGCCGCCATCAGGAGAAACCGAGTGCATCGTCTTGTCGAGCTTTACGTAACTGTATTACCGCGCTCGCCCCTCACCCCCAAGCTCGTCATTGCGTTGCTGGCCGCGTCTTGCTGCGCGGCAGCGTCCGCCGCGCCCGCCGTTTCCTATCCGACGCGGCCGATCCGGCTCATCGTGCCGTTTGCGCCGGCTGGCAGCGCCGACAATCTTGCCCGTACGCTCCAGCCCGCGCTCAGCGAAGCCCTCGGCCAGACGCTCGTCATCGACAACCGCCCGGGCGCGAGCAGCATCATCGGCACCGACCTCACCGCCAAGGCGGCGCCCGACGGTTACACCCTGCTGCTGATCACGACCACCCACACCGTCAACCCCGCGCTCATGCCCAAGCTGCCGTTCGACGCGCTCAAGGACTTCGCGCCCGTGTCGCTGGTGGTATCGCAGCCCAACATCCTCGTCGTCCACCCGGCCGTTGCGGCCAGAACGGTAAAGGAATTGATCGCGCTGGCGAAAGCCAAGCCCAATACGCTCAATTTCGCTTCCGGCGGCAACGGCAGCTCGCCGCATCTTTCGGGTGAGCTCCTGAAGCTCGTCACCGGCGTCCAGATCACCCACGTGCCTTACAAAGGCTCGGGGCCCGGCATCACCGATCTGCTCGGCGGGCACGTGCAGCTGATGTTCGCCGGTCCGCTCGGCGTCGAGCAGTACATCAAGGCCGGGAGGCTGCGGGCGCTTGCCGTTGCCGACGCGCGCCGTTCCGCCGTGCTGCCCGACGTACCGACCATGGCCGAAGCGGGCGTTCCCGGCGTCGAAACCGGCACCTGGTACGGCATGCTGGCGCCGGCGCGCACCTCGCAACCCATCATCGACACGGTCTATCGCGCGATCCTCACCGTCGTGCAGCTGCCGGACATGAAGACGCGGCTGCTCGCGCAGGGCGTGGATATCGTCGCCAACCCGCCGCCGCAATTCGCCGTCTTCCTGAAAAGCGAAGTCGCGAAATGGGCCAAGGTGGTGAAGGACGCGAAGGTGCAGGCGAATTGAGGGTTGCCACCCGTCAGCCTGGTTCGCGGCGCAGGTGTTCAGCGATTCGCCAAACTGGCAGAATGTGACGGGTATGCGTTTACCTTCGCACCCCACAGGACCTTGATGAAAATTCCCGATTTCGATCTCGAACCGTTCTGGATGCCGTTCACCGCCAACCGCCAGTTCAAGGCGGATCCGCGCCTTTTCGTGTCGGCCAAGGATATGCATTTCACCACCCACGACGGGCGCCAAGTGCTCGACGGGATCGCCGGGCTGTGGTGCGTCAACGCGGGGCATGCGCGCGCGAAGATCGTGGAAGCGATTCGCGAGCAGGCCGGCGTCCTCGATTACGCGCCGCCCTTCAATATGGGCCACCCGCTGCCATTCAAGCTCGCCGGGCGGCTGAAGCAGCTCCTTCCCGGCGATCTCGACTACGCGTTCTTCACCAATTCGGGCTCGGAAGCCGTGGACACGGCGCTCAAGATCGCGCTCGCCTACCACCGCGCGCGAGGCGAGGGCAACCGCCGCTGGCTGATCGGACGCGAGCGCGGCTACCACGGCGGCAACTTCGGCGGGATCTCGGTCGGCGGCATTCCGGCCAACCGCAAGACCTTCGGCAACCTGCTGTCGACGGTCGATCACCTGCCGCACACCCACAATCTCGAGCACAACTCGTTCAGTCGCGGGCAGCCCGCGTGGGGCGCGCATCTCGCGGACGAGCTCGAAAACCGCATCATCGCGCTGCACGACGCCGCCAACATCGCAGCCGTGATCGTCGAGCCGCTGGCTGGCTCGACCGGCGTGCTGGTGCCGCCCAAAGGTTATCTCGAGCGACTGCGGCAGATCTGCGACAAATACGGGCTGCTGCTGATTTTCGACGAGGTGATCACCGGCTTTGGACGCGTGGGCGCCCCTTTCGCGTGCGAGAAGCTCGGCATCGTCCCCGATCTCGTCTGCCTGGCCAAAGGCCTGACGAACGGCACCGTGCCGATGGGCGCCGTGATGGCGCGCAAAGGCATCTACGAGGCGATGATGTCCGCCGCCCCCGACAACACCATCGAGCTGTTCCATGGCTACACGTATTCGGGTCACCCGCTGGCCGCGGCGGCCGCGCTCGCCAGTCTCGACGTGTTCGAGGAGGAAAAGCTATTCGAGCGCGCGGCCAAGCTCGCGCCGTATTTCGAAAACGCAGTGCATTCGCTGCGCGAGCTTCCGGACGTGCTCGACGTGCGCAACATGGGCCTGGTGGCGGGCATCGAGCTCGAGCCGCGCGCAGGCAAGCCCGGCACACGCGCGTTCGAAGCCTTTCAGCGCTGCTACGAAAAAGGCGTGCTGATCCGCACCACCGGCGACATCATCGCGCTCTCGCCGCCGCTCATCATCAGCGAGGGGCAGATCGACGAACTCGTCGGTACACTGGGGTCGGTGCTGCGCGACATGGGCCGCACCTGAGCGCGTCCCGTCGGCGCATCATTCGCGGCGCGACGCACGTACGTATGGCGACGATGGTTTCATTCCGGATGCCGCGGCGATTGCACCGCCGTGCGTGTCGCCGCATCGTCTTCCTGCTGGCTGCAGCAGTGGGCTGGAGCGTGTCCGCGCTGAACGCCGTCGCGGCAGAAGCTTTCCCCGTCCGGCCGGTGCGCTTCATCGTCCCCTACCCGCCAGGCGGCATCACCGATATCCTCGCGCGGGTGATCGCGCAGCACCTGACGGCCAAATGGGGCGAGCAGGTCATCGTCGACAATCGCGCGGGCGCGAGCGGCAACATCGGCGCCGACATCGCGGCGCGCGCCAACCCCGACGGCTATACGATCCTGTTCGGCAACAGCTCGACGCACGCGATCAATCCCAGCCTGTTCTTGAAGCTTCCGTTCGATCCGCTCCGGGACTTCGAGGCGGTCACGCTCGTTGCGAACGTCACCAACGCGTTGCTGGTGAACCCTGCGCTGCCGGCGAAGACCGTGCAGGATATCGTCGCAATGGCGAAGGCAAAACCGGGACAGCTCACGTTTGCATCCAACAGCACGGGCAGCAGCAACCACCTGGCCGGCGAGCTTCTGAAGACCACTGCCGGCATCGACATGATCCACGTGCCCTACAAGAGCGCGGTCGCCGCCGGCGTCGATCTCATCGGCGGGCGCGTGACCATGATGTTCGACAACCTGCCGACCGCGGTGCCTCACGTCAAAGCCGGCCGTCTGCGCGCGCTGGCCACGACCGGCTCGAAGCGCTCGCCTTCGCTGCCCGACGTGCCGACGATGATCGAAGCGGGATTCAACGGGTTCGTGCTCACGCCGTGGTGGGGAGTGTTTGCGCCGGCACGCACGCCCCGCGACATCGTCACGAAGCTGAACGCGGACATCGTCGGCGTGCTCAAGCTCCCCGAGGTGAAAGAGTCCTTCACCGCCCAGGGCGCCGATATCGTGGCCGACAGCCCGGACGAATTCGCGCGCTACGTCAAAGCCGAAATGGCGCGGTGGGGCAAGATCGTCAAGGATTCCGGCGCGAAGGCCGACTAACGGCCGAACCAGGTGTTACCAGCGCCGGCGCCGGGCGCCGCGTCAGGTGCGCAGCATCCAGGACGCGCCGAGGTTGACGAAGCAATGGCCGATCCAGAGCGCCGTCAGCTTCTCCTGCACCGAGTTCTGACGCAACCGCTGGTCGAGCGCCGCGAAATCGACGTGATCGAGCGGCTGGTCCTGGTTGAAGCACGAAAACACGTAGGTAAGCTTGCCGGTCGCGGGATCGCGCTGCGGCTGCAGGCATTGCGCGCAGATTTCCTTCATCATGCATTGCATCGGCGAGTTGATCGAGCCGATCGCAAAATGATGCTGCTTTAGGAACGGCTTCAGCGCCGCGTGGCGCGCGCGCGCGACGGCCGCCATCATGCGGTCGGAACCGATCGCAATCATGCGGTCCGCGCTCTTGAGCGCGATCGACACGACGCCCAGGTTCCCGATCGCGTACGCGTGCATGGCCTGCACGATGTTGCCGACGAAGGTCTTGTCCTGCGGCCGGTCGGGCGTGAAGCCGGGCTCTTCGTCGCAGCACCACACCACGACATCGGCTGCGGCCTCGATCTCGGCAATCTTGTAGCGATCGATCATGTGCTTGTAGGCGGCGAAATAGAGGACCTTGCTGCCGGCCCGGCGCATCGCCTGGCCGATCGAGAAAAGCACCGCGTTGCCGAGCCCGCCGCCGGCGAGCACGACCGTCTCACCTGACGGAATCTCGGTCGGGCTGCCGGTCGGCCCCATCAGCACCACCGGCTCTCCGGGCTGCAGCAGCCGGCACAGGCTGCTCGAGCCGCCCATCTCGAGCACGATCGTCGAAACCAGTCCGCGCTTCGCGTCGACCCAGGCGCCGGTGAGCGCCAGGCCCTCCATCGCCAGCGTGGAGCCGGTCGGACTCGGCGCCCTGGATTCGAGATTCTGCAAACGGTAGAACTGGCCGGGTCTGAAGCGCCGCGCGGCAAGCGGCGCGCGCACGACGACTTCGACGATCTGCGGCGTCAGGCGCACGACCTCGTGCACCGTTGCCCGCAGCTCGCGATCGAGCTCGGCGGTGAATTCGACGTTGCGGCACGCGAGGGCCGGCCGCACGCGCGCGAGCGCGCGGCTCACCACCGGAAACCCCTGCTTCGCGCTGCCCATCGCTTTCACCACGTTGCCGAAATACGAGGGGTGGACGTCGCCGAAATAGCTGACGCAGCGCCCATCGTCGCGGCGGGCGAGCAGCACGCGGACTTCGTTCGGCTTCGAGATCGCGGGCTCGGGCTTGATCGGGTTGCCGTCGTCGTCGCACGCGCGGAAGTATTTGCCGTCGAGCACGAAATGACCGGGGTCCTCGCGCGCGAGCACGGTATTCGGCTGAGTGCCTGCGGCGATCAGAATCGTCTTCGCCGGCAGCTCGACTTCACCGGCGTGACTCCACTGGCCGTCGTCGCCGCGCTGCTCGCGCGTCATGCGGATCCCGCGGGCGTGTCCGTAGCCGTCGACTTCGATCGAAGCCGGGTTCAGGCACTCGGCGAAGCGGACTCCCTCTTCGAGCGCTTTCTGCACTTCCTCGTGGTTGAGCGTGTACGACGGGCTGTCGATCAGCCGCTTGCGGTAGGCGATCGTAACGCCGCCCCACGAGTGCAGGAGCTCGAGAATGCGCGGCGCCCGCCCTTCGTGCGCGGCGGCCGCCCGTTCGTCGCGGATAGCGCGTGCGTGCGTCAGGTACTCATCGGCAATGACGCGCTCTTCGTCGTTCCACGCCAGACGCGCGGCCGCCTCGCCGCTCTCGCGCATCAACGTTTCGTAGCGCTGCAGAAACTTTTCGACCTGGACCGGGTAATACGCAGCCGACTCCGTCGCGGTGTCGATAGCGGTCAGCCCGCCGCCGATCACCACGACCGGCAGCCGCAACTGCATGTTGGCGACCGACGAAGCCTTGGCCGCGCCCGTCAGCTGCAGCGCCATGAGGAAATCCGAGGCCGTGCGCACGCCGCGCGCGAGGCCATTCGGCAGGTCGAGCACGGTCGGCCGTCCGGCGCCGACGGCGAGCGCGACATGGTCGAAGCCCAGGCCGAACGCGTCCTCCAGCGTGAGCGTGCCGCCGAAACGCACGCCGCCATACAGCGTGAACAGGTCGCGCCGCTCAAGCAGCAGTCGCACGATTTTCAGGAAGTTCTTGTCCCAGCGCACCGTGATGCCGTACTCGGCGACACCGCCGAATCCCGCCATCACGCGCTCGTCGAGTCCCTCGTACAAGGCACCGATGTCGCGCACCGGCTCGAACCCGGTGCGCCGGCCGTGTGCGTCGATGCCCGACAGATGCGATGGCAGCGGCTCGATCTTGAGACCGTCGATGCCGGCCACGTAATGGCCGTCGTTCATCAGGTGGTGCGCGAGCGTGAAGCCGGCGGGTCCCATGCCCGCAACGAGCACGCGTTTTCCCGACGGCGGCCTGGGATAGGGCGAGCGCAGGTTGAGCGGATTCCAGCGCGTGAGCAGGCTGTAGATCTCGAATCCCCACGGCAGCTCGAGCACGTCCTTGAGCGTGCGGGTCTCCGCCTGCGGAATGTTGACCGGTTCCTGCTTCTGATAGATGCATGACTTCATGCAGTCGTTGCAGATGCGGTGGCCGGTGGCCGCGACCATCGGGTTGTCGACGACTATGATCGCCAGCGCCCCGATTGCCAGCCCTTCGGTCTTGACCTTGTGGAACTCGGAAATCTTCTCTTCGAGCGGGCAGCCGGCGAGCGTGACGCCGAACGGGCTCTTCTTGAAGGACGCAGCGCCTTTGCCCGTGGCGCCTTTTTCCTTCAGGCCTTTGGAGCACGAGTCCTTGCCCTGCTCGTGGCACCAGATGCAGTAATGCGCTTCATCGAGCGCGCCCACGAGATCGGTGCCGGCATCGGTGAGCCTGAAGCCCTCGCGGCGCCGCAGATGGGTCGCTGGCGCCGCATAAGCCGTATACCCGTCTGCGGCGGTGGCGACGAGCGGCACCAGGTTCTGGTAGTCGAGCTTGTGCGGGGCCTTGAACAAAACCCCTGCCGCGTGCAGGGCCCTGCCCGCTGGTGTTAGCGCAGCCCATGCGGCATAGCGCAGCGCGGCATCGAGCCCGGCTGCGTGCGCCGCTTCGTCCTGCTGCCATTGCATTACGTGCTGTGCGAATGCGAGCTCGGTGAACTGCGTGCCGAACATCGCTTCGAGCTGTGCGCGCAGCGCGGGCCCGTCGACGAGCGCGGCCTCTTCGGCCTTGATCTTGTGCATCGCCTTGCGCTGCACGAACAAGCGCTTGCAGCTGTAGAGCGGGGCGAGCTCGTGATGACGGGCGGCAAGCTGCAGCACTTCGGCTTGGATGCCGAACAGTTCCGCTATGAAATCCTCGAGGTGCGGAGCGAGCGCGATCAGGAGCTCGGACTCCTGCTTTGCCGCGAGCGAGCCGGGGTCGGCACGGCCCGCTGCCAGGCGTTCGGCCAGCGTGGCATCGACGTGCGCCACCGCGCTCAGGAATGCGGTATCGAGCCGCAGCAGCCCGTCGAGCCGGTAGAGATCGGCGAAAGTGGTCCCGTGCGACAACTTCAACATTGAATCAGCGGAGAGTCCGACTGCGCAAAGCGCGCGACCATAGCATAAACGCGATGTAATGTCAGGCGGCCACGATCGACGTTAGCCCATTGTGCGATAATGGTTTTATCCAAGCCAGCTCAAGTTGGCGACGGCCGGAGGTCCCATCAACAATCCCAGTAACAGTCACGGCTCCACTTGGCGCACCCCGGCGGTGATTCTCGCTTGCGGCAGCGCGGTATTGATGCTGTCCCTCGGCACGCGCCATGGGTTCGGCCTCTTCCTGCAGCCGATGACGCTGGATCTGGCCTGGAATCGCGAGACCTTCGCGTTTGCCATCGCGCTGCAGAATCTGGTGTGGGGATGCGCCCAGCCCTTCGCAGGCATGATCGCCGATAAATTCGGCGCCGCACGCGTGATGGTGGCAGGCGGCGTTTTCTACGCGCTTGGGCTGGTACTGATGGGGCATTCGACCAGCGGGCTCGCTTTCGATATGAGCGCCGGCGTTCTCATCGGACTGGGCCTTAGCGGCTCCGGCTTCGGCGTCGTGATGGGAGTGGTAGCGCGGGCGGTCCCGGCTGAAAAGCGCAGCACGGCTCTCGGTGTGGTGGGCGCGGCCGGCTCGTTCGGACAATTTGCAATGCTCCCGTACGAGCAATACCTGATCGGCCATTTCGGCTGGCTGCAGGCGCTGATGCTGCTGGCGCTGTCTTCGTTGTTGATCATTCCGCTGGCCAGCGCTTTCGCCGGGAATAATCGCGCTGCGCACGGCAGCGAGCAAAGCCTGCGCGCCGCAATTCGGGAAGCGGCCGCCCACAAGGGATTCTGGTTCCTGACCGGCAGCTTCCTGGTGTGCGGTTTCCAGACCATATTCATCATGGTTCACCTGCCCGCCTACCTGGTCGACAAGGGACTGTCGCCCACCGAAGGCATGACGGCGCTGGCACTCATCGGGTTTTTCAACATCATCGGTTCCTATTGCAGCGGATTCCTGGGCGGCCGCTACAGCAAGAAATACCTGCTGGTCTGGATCTACGGCCTGCGCGCGGTGGCGATCACCTTGTTTATCGCGCTGCCACTGTCGACGGCGACGATCTGGGGGTTTGGAGTCGCGATGGGCATAACCTGGCTCGGCACCGTGCCGCTGACCAATGGCCTGGTAGCGCAGATATTCGGCGTCAAATACCTGTCGACGCTGTTCAGCATCGCGTTCCTCGGCCATCAGATCGGTAGCTTTCTCGGCGCCTGGTATGGCGGGTTCATGTTCGATCTGACCGGCTCGTACAACACCGTGTGGATCTTCTGCATCGTGTTGAGCGTGGTGGCGGCAGCCCTGTGCGTGCCGATCGATGACCGCGATGTTTCCGGCCTGCGCACGGGCCCGAGCGCCGCATGACCCTGCAGACGCGGCGCCTCGTGGGATGGGCGCTGGTGCTCATCCTGCTCGCCTACGTAAGCTATCTCAGCTTCAGGGCCTATCTGAACCCTGAATTCCTTATCGGTTTCGCGAATTTGTTCTCATGCTAGATGCGCGAGGCTTAGCAGGACGCCGCGCGCATTGCTGATGGCCTCACGCGTCCGGAATGCGACGATCGCAGTCTCCGGCACCAAGGCGAATGGTCGAAGCGGCAGCGCCTGATCTGAGGATTGCGCAAACATCTCGCAGCGCGCCGGCCGCGCCACCAGCCTGCCGATTCTCGCGTAAAATAAGGCTCGAGAACGTCACGTTAGCGCAAGCCGCCTTCCCGACAACAAGTGCGGCCCGACACGATCGGCCCGACGCGCAGCCTGCGGCCTCGAGATCCATCCTCACGACCCGACATCCACCACAAGGAGGCAGCCATGGCAGAACCCGCAGCCCGAAAAAAAGTAACGATACCGATGCTGATGGACAAGAAGAAGAAAGGCGAGCCGATCGTTCAGCTTGCGGTCTACGACTACGAAACCGCCATCGTGGCGGATCGGGTCGGCATCGATATCCTGTGCGTTTCGGATACCGGCGGCATGGTGCTGTTCGGCCATGAAAGCACGACTTCCGTTTCGTTCGAGGAAGTCATGTTCATGGCGCAGGCGGTGAAACGCGGCTCGCAGTACGGATTGCGCATGGTGGACATGCCTTATATGAGCTTTCACCTGTCCACGCAGCAGGCCGTCGACAACGCCGCCAAGTACGTTGCGCATGGCGGCGCCGAGGTGATGAAGTGCGAAGGCAACCAGCATCACGCTAAATACATCGAGGCGATCGTCAAGGCCGGTATTCCGGTGCAGGGACACATCGGTATCTGTCCGATGCGCATTCCGCAGCTCGGCGGGTTCGCCGCGCAGGGGAAGACGTCCGATCGCGCCAAGGAGCTGGTCGACGACGCGCTGGCATTTGTCGATGCCGGATGCTTCTCGATCATGACCGAGGTCGTGACCTCCGAAGTCTCGCAGTATCTGACGGAGACGTTGTCGGTGCCGGTGATCAGCCTGGGCTCGGGCAACACTTCGGACGGCGTGCATATCATCGGTTCCGACCTGTTTCACCTGTACGAGAAGCACACGCCGCGGCATTCCAAGATCTATTGCGACCTGGTCCCTATCATCGAAAAGGGGCTGACCGATTACCGCGACGAGGTGAGGCAGCGCGTCTACCCGGGCAAGGAGCATACGGTCTTCATGAAGGAAGACGAGCTCAAGAAATTCAAGGAAAAAGTGGGCTGGAAGAAGTGATCGGGCCGGAGTTCGGCGCCGGTGTCGCGGCCGGCGCGGTTCCCGTCGCACACGCGCGACCGTGAATGCAGGATGCGCCGGCGCTCACGCAGCGGAGATGCCGGCGCCGGCGGATCCTGAACCGGCCCGGCCATGACGAGCCTCGTCTGGCTCCTGCTGACCGCGTTCGGGGTCGGCACGCTGATCGGCGCGGTCGGCATCGGCGGCATCCTGCTCATTCCGGCGCTGACGTCGCTTGCGGGCCTGCCGATACATGCTGCGATGGCGACCGCGCTCTTCACGTTCGCGTTCACGGGCGTAGCGGGCACGGTGATGTTCCAGCGGCGCGGCAGCATCGACTGGCAGATCACCCGCCCGGTGCTTTTCGGCGCTGTTTTTTTCTCGTTCATCGGCGCCTGGGTAAATTCCCTGACCGGACCGGGCGCCCTTTCGCTCATACTTGCCGGCATCATCGTTTTTGCCGGCGTCTACACGCTCGCAACGTGGCGCGGAATGCCGGCTCCGGCATTTCACGGGCGCTGGCGGGCGCAGAGGCTGCTGCTGCTTGGGATAGGCGCCGCAGTGGGCTTTGGCTCGGGCCTGACCGGCGTCGGCGGCCCCGTGCTCTCGGTGCCGCTGATGGTGCTGTGCGGGTTCGCACCGCTGGCCGCGATCGGAACCAGCCAGGTGATACAAATCGTGGCCGCGGTTTCGGGCACGCTCGGAAACCTCAAGTACGGGACGATCGATTTCGGCATCGCAGCGACTGTCACGCTGCTCGAGATCGCCGGCGTGCTGCTCGGCGCTCGCATAGCGCACGCAGTCAATGCTGCGCTGCTGCGCAAAGCCGTCGCGATGCTGTGCGTGCTGGTCGGGTGCGCGCTGATTGCGCGTGAAACAGGATGGCTGGCCTAGGCACCGCGTTCGGCAGCTTTCTGGCGGCAAGGAGCGCAGCATTGATGTCGATAGCGCCGGGCATTACCACACCGCGCTATTTCAGCGATTCCCGCAGCGAGCATCTGGCGACTCGTGCAAGCGCGGGCCTGTTCGATTTCTCGTTCATGGGCTGCGCCGAGATCTCGGGTCCGGCGAGCCTGACTTTTCTGCACACACTGCAGACTCGCGCGCTGTGCGCATTGCAGCCGGGACGCATCGCCTACACCCTGCTGCTGCGCGAGGACGGGACCGTGCTCATCGATGCCACTGTCTGGTGCGTGGCGCGTGACCTTTACCGGCTGTTCGTCGGCCGGCGCGGCGACGTGGAGCTCGTCGCAGGCTGGGCGGGCGGCTTCGATGTTTGCGTCACCGATATCTCCGGCCGGCACGCCGTGATCGCCGTGCAGGGTGCGGCGAGCGGGTGCGTGATCGAACGGTGTTTTTCCACCCCGCCACTTTGCGCGTTTCCCTACTATGTCTTCGGCGCAGTGAGCCTGGCCGGCGCCGAATGCCTGCTCGCACGCATCGGCTACAGCGGAGAAACCGGATACGAGCTGGTCACGGCGGACGCTGCCGGCCCCGGCTTGTGGCAGGCGCTGCTGGCGGCGGGCGCTGACGAGGGGCTGACCGAATGCGGATTCGACGCCACGGATTCGCTGCGGATCGAGGCCGGCCACCTGTTGTTCACCCACGAGCTGACCGCCGCGGTCACTCCTTTCGAGCTCGGCCTGGACCGTATGGTGGATTTATACGGCAGGCCGTTTCGAGGCGCAGCCTCGCTGCGTGCGCGGCGCTGGCAAACAGCCGGCCGGCGTCTGGTCGGATTGCTGCTACCGACCGATGCCGCTCCTCATCGGAATCCGTCTTCACATGTGGCGCCCGGGCACGGTGTTCTGACGAGCAGCTGCTGGTCGCCGATCTTCGAGCGCTGGCTCGGACTCGGTTACGTCGACGGGGCCGACCGTTACCCGGGAACGAGAGTGACGCTCGGCTGCGGGACCCGCGCGGTTGTTTCACGGCTGCCGTTCTATGATCCGGTCAAGTATCTGCCCCGCAACACCCGCTAGCGGTTCCGGCTGCCGCGCTTTTCAATCGCGCTAATCGCCCGTGGGGCTGCGCTCCGCGGCAGTCACGGTATTTGCAATCAGCATGGCTACCGTCATGCGCCCGACACCGCCCGGCACGGGTGTGATGAGCGATGCAACGCTGCTCGCCGAAGCAAATTCCACATCTCCAACCAGTCTCCCGTCGGGAAGTCGGTTGATGCCGACGTCGATGACCACGGCACCGGGCTTGATCATCGCGCCGTCGACAAGGCCCGGCCTTCCCACCGCGACGACCAGGACGTCCGCAGCCGAGGTATAGCGGCGAAGGTCGTGCGTTTTCGAGTGGCACACGCTGACGCTCGCGCCGCGGGCGATCAGCATGAGCGCGAGCGGCTTGCCCACGATCATGCTGCGGCCGATAACGACCGCATTGCATCCCTCGATCGGAACGCGGGCATAGTCGAGCATGGTGATCACACCCAGCGGCGTGCAGGGCGCAAACAACGTGTGGCCCGCCACCATCGCGCCCAGATTGCGCCAGTTGAAGCCGTCCACGTCCTTGGCGGCGCTGATCGACTGCAGGACGCGCTCGGCGTTGAGATGCGGCGGCAGCGGAAGCTGGACCAGCACGCCATGCACACGGGGATCGCCGTTCAGGCGCCCGAGCAGGGCGAGCACCTCGGGCTCGGTGCGATCGACGCCCAAACGATGCACCTCGGAATGCACGCCTGCCTCGCTGCACGCGCGTATCTTGTTCTTGATGTAGACCTTCGAAGCGGGATTGTCGCCGATTAGGACGGCCGCCAGACCAGGCTGCACTCCGCGGCTGCGCAGGTCGTGCACGCGCTGCTTGACCCGGGAGTAGACGTGCTCGGCAATGGCCGCTCCGTCGAGCAGAGTCGCGGCCATCGTTACGGAGTTATATCAGAGAAGCGCGGGAATCTTGGATTCGGCATTGCGGGAGGCAGATCGTTCGGCGGACGCGACAGTATTGCATATCAGCATGGTCACTGTCATCGGACCGACGCCTCCCGGCACGGGCGTGATGTAGGATGCTTTTTCCTTGACGCGTTCGAAATCCACGTCGCCGGCCAGCGTCCCGTCCGGCAGGCGATTGATGCCGACGTCTATCACGACGGCGCCGCGCTTGACCATCGGCGCCGTGATCAGCGAAGGAGAGCCTGCCGCAACGATCAGGATATCGGCCAATATCGTGTATTGCGCGAGGTCGCGCGTCTTGATATGACAGATGCTGACCGTGGCGTCCTTCGCCATCAGCATGAGCGCCATCGGTTTGCCGACGATGTTGCTCGCCCCCACGACCACGACGTTCTGCCCTTCGATCGGAATTTTTTCATATTCGAGCAGGCACTGGACCCCGTACGGCGTGCACGGCGGAAAAATAGTGCCTTCGCCGACCACCAGGCCGCCGACGTTGTACAGGTGGAAGCCGTCGACGTCTTTTTCGACCGATATCGCGCCCAGCAGCTGGCGCGATTCGAGCCGATCCGGCAGCGGCAGCTGCACCAGGATGCCGTGGATGCGCGGGTTCGAGTTGAGCTCCTCTATGCACGCGATCACTGCGGCTACGCTGGTGTCGGCCGGGAATTCGTGCGTCTCGGAATGCAGTCCGACTTCCGCGCACGCCTTGACTTTGTTGCGCACATAGACGCGCGAAGCCGGATTGTCGCCGACGATGACGACGGCAAGGCCGGGGATCACACCGCGCGCTTTCAATGCATCCACGCGCTTCTTCCATTCGTCGCGGACGTGGCGCGAGACTGCTTTGCCGTCTATGATTTTCGCCGTCATGTTCGCTCGCGCCGGCTCAATGCGCCCGAAAGCCGGCGATGATGAAGAGCGCCATGCTGAGTCCCATCAGAGCGTAGCCGGCGATATTGAGCTGTTTCGCGCGCGCCGCATCGATCCGCCCGCGCACTTGCAGCACCGACGCAGCAACCGCCGGCAATGCGCCCAGCACTGCAATCGCGAATACGGCTTCACGCGTCAGTAACCAGTCCATGGCCATGTCCGGACAGCCTACGGCTTCGCGACGCGCCGCGAATAAGCCTCGACGAAATCCGCCGCCGCCTTGCTGCCGCGCGAGAACGACTTCATCGCCTCCTCATGCAGAATCGACAGCGCCTCCATCTTGATCTCGTTCGAGCGGTCATTTTCGACCAGGTCGGACAGGCGGCGCGGCCGAGGCACATCCACTTCGATCACTGCGCGCACCTGCGTCGGAATGTTGGACATGATCAGCAGCCGGTCGGCGAGGAATATCGCCTCGTCGATGTCGGTCGTCACGAAAAAATTGGTGCGCCGGTTCTCTTCGTACAGCGCGGCGTAGTACTCCCACATGAGCTCCTTGGTCATCGCGTCCAGGCCGCGGAACGGCTCGTCGAGTATCATCACCTGCGGATTGTTGATCATTGCGCGCGCGAGCTCGGCGCGCCGCTGCATGCCGCCGGAAAGCTGGGTCGGATACTTCTTGCGAAAGTCCTGCAAGCCCACCTTGTTCAGCAGGAACTCGGCCATCGCAAGCGTTTCCGGCGTAACCTCGCCGCGCGCGCGGGGGCCGTACAGGATGTTGTCGTAAGTCGTCATCCAGGGAAACAGCGCGGTCTCCTGAAACAGCACCAGGCGGTCGCGCGCCGGTCCGACGATGGGCGCGCCGTTGAGCGAGATCGTGCCGCTGCTCGGCTTTTCGAAACCCGCGAGGAGCCGGATCAGCGTGCTCTTGCCGCATCCCGAGGGACCGATCATGACGGTCAGCTTGCCGCGCGCGATCGTGAATGAGCAGTCTTTCACCACTTCCTTGGTCAGATGCGCAACGCCATAGCTCTTGCTGACGCCGGATACAGTCACTTCGCCGGCCTCGATCGGGATTGGAATGACGTCGTTCGCGCTGGCGCTCATGGCATGCATTGTCCGGTTATCTCAGACGCAGCCATGGCGTCACGTGCTTGCCGAGCGCGCGCAGCAGCTCGCTCGAGATGAAGCCCGCAATGCCGATGCTGATCATACCGACGACGATCTGCTCGTAAGATCCCCCGACATACGAGTTCCAGATGAAGAATCCCAGGCCCCCGCCGCTCGTTCCGCCGATCTGACTGCCGCCGCCGGAGATCATTTCGGCGGCCACCACCACCTCCCAGGTGATGCCCATACCCACCGCGGAGCCAACGACGATCGACGGCAGCGTGCCGGGAAGTATGATGCGCCAGAAAATGTCCCACTGGCTCGACCCCATTGAACGGGCCGCCTGAAAATAACGCATATCGATGGAGCGCGCGCCGCCCAGAACGTTGATCACTATGGTGTAGAACGCGCCCAGGAAGGTCACGAACGCGATCGACATTTCCTGCGTCGGCCAGAAAATGATGGAGGCCGGCACCCACGCGAGCGGCGGTATCGGGCGCAGCACTTCGAATACCGGAAACCCGATGCCGTACGCGGTGCGGCTCACCGCGAGCAGCAGGCCGAACGGAATTCCGATCAGCATCGCAGCGAAGAACCCCGCGGCGACGCGAAACAGGCTCATGTACCAGCTTTGCCAGTAACCCGGGTCGTGCAGCACCCGCAGCCATGCCTGAATCACTTCGGTCGGCGCGGGAACCGCGCCTATCCACGGCAGGTAGATGGGCTTGAAGCCGAGCGCAACGAGCACGTTGCGCAGCCATTCGAACGAATCCCACTTGATCCAGATCTTGGACAGCGACCCGATCTCCCACACCATCAGGAACAGGACTATCGATAGTGCTCCGCGCCAGTAGACGGAATGCAACAAAAACGGCTTGCTCGCGGCCACGAATCAGCCCTCCTTCTCGCCGGCTGCGAAGGCTTTCAATGCCTCTTCGTGCACCGCGTCGTTCGTCTCTTCCATCAACTGGCGAAAGCGCTTCGAAGTGAGCACGCTGTAGTCGCGCGGATGCGGGATGTCGACCTCGAGGACTTTCTTCGGGCGGCATGGGCGCGTCGTCATGATAGCCACCTTATGGCCGAGGAAGATCGCTTCTTCCAGGTCGTGGGTGATGAAAAAAATCGTCACCTTGTTCCTGTAATAGATCTCGAGCAGCGCCTCGTGCATCACCGACTTGGTCAGCGAATCGAGCGCGCGATACGGCTCGTCGAGCAGCAGCACCTTCGGATCGTTCATCAGCGCGCGCACGATCTCTACCCGCCGCCGCATGCCCGACGAGACTTCGCCGGGAAAGTTGTGCTCGACGCCCGACAGGCCCGCGTCCGCCATCATGCCGAGCGCCTTTTCTGCGGCTTGCGCCTTGCTCATCGTGCCCTGCATCACCGGTCCGAACGCGACGTTCTCGAGATTGCTTTTCCACGGGAACAGCGCGCCGTTCTGGAACACGACGATGCGATCGGAGCCCGGCTCGGCCTGCGGCTTGTCGGCGCTGCACAGGACCTCCCCGTCGAGAAGGATGCGGCCCGAAGTAATGTCATGGAAGCCCGCAATCGCATTGAGCAGCGTCGTCTTGCCGCAGCCGGAAGGGCCGACGATCATGCAGATCTCCCCGGCCGCAATGTTGAGCGAGCAGTGATCGACTGCCATTACCGCGGCGCCGGCGGGATCGTAAATCTTGACGACGTCGTCGATGACGAGCGCGCCGCGCGTCGGCGCCCTGTCGTGCGCGCGCACGGGCTGAGCGGCCGCAGGCATCAATGTCCCTCCAGCGCAAGCTCGCGCGTGCGCCACTGCATCAGATGGTCGCCGACCATCCGCACCATCGCGCTGGTCGCGTAGCCGACTGCGCCCAGCGTGATCATCCCGATCACGATCGTGGGGTAGCGCACCATCGTGTACGACGTGTTGATCACGTAGCCCAGGCCATACTGGCCGGAAACCATCTCGGCCGCCACCAGTGAGAACCACGACACGCCCACGGATATCTGCAAACCCGTGAAAATGAATGGCAGCGCGCCCGGCAGGATCACATGGCGAAAGACCTGCCACTTGTTCGCACCAAGGCAGTTGGCCGCCCGCACATACGATTCGTCGATCGATTCCACGCCGAGCATGGTGTTGAGCGCGGTGGCGAAAAACGACGCGAGGAAAGTGAGAAAGATGACAGCCGACTCGGTCGCGATGAACATCACGATGGCCAGCGGCACCCAGGCGAGTATCGGAATCGGCCGCACCATCTCGAACACCGGAAACACATACTCCTTGAATTTCTTGGACCAGCCGAGAAACAACCCGAATGGCACGCCCAGCACGGTCGCAAGGAAAAACGCCTGCGTGACGCGCCAGATCGAAACCCAGATGTGCTTGTAGTACTCCTCGGTGTAGATCGACAAGCCGTAAGTCGGATCCTTGCTCAACCATTCCTTGACCACGGTGGTGATGCCCGGCATCTCGCGAAACCGCGGCAGCTTCCATACTTCGACGGACAGGTACCAGAACCCGAGAAACAGCGCGAATCCGACCAGCATCAGATAAGGGCGCGGGCTCTTCAGCCACAACGACATCCGGTACAGCGTTGGATTCACGGCCTTCGCGCCCTCGGCATGCCGCTTGCGGTGAACCGTGCGCAGCTGCGCAATGAGGTCGGGCACCGTGTAGTCGCGCGTGATCATCGTGGCGAACCGGCTCATCACGACGTCGCCCGCGTCCGGATCCGTTTCCAGCAGGCGCATCAGCTCGTCGCCGTGGATGCGGATGATCTCGGTGCGCTCGCGGCATACCGCCCGCGCGAGCCGATGCGAGGATTTCGCGAGCAGCGCGGCCCATCCGAACACGTCTCCCGGCCCGAGCGTTTGCACCGGGCGCTGCGCGTTGACGCCGGGTTCGAGCGCGTGCTCGACTTTTCCCGCGACGATGATGAAGATGTCGTTGGTCGGATCGCCTACGTCGTAGATGACGGTGCCCTGTTCGTAAAGGTCCCTTTGCCCCAGCACCGCTATTTTCTGCAGCATGCCGTCGGATACGACTTGAAACGGCATGGTCCGCTTCAGGATATCGAACGTCATCTCAGGCGCGGCAGGCTTCTGTTCGTGTTCCATGCAGGCGTACGTCGCTTTGTTGTTCAGGGCTCGGGGATGCTGTTTCGGCAGCCGCGCGAACGCTGCCGGGAAAGGGCCCGCCCCATCGGCGGGGGCGGGCGCGGTCGTTACTTGGGCGCCATGGAATCAGGCAGCTGGCGAATCTCGCCGAGCGGCGCTTTGAGCCCTCTTTCCTTGAGCACATCCTGCGTGAATTGCGGCATGACGGCCTCCGGCCGCAGCGTAGGCGTATTGATGCTCTTGATTTCGTGCAGGAACGTGCTCGCGCGCTTGATCAGCTCCATCGCCTCGGGCGTGAAAGTAAACGGCAGCAGCACCCGCACCGGCGTGCCGCCGCCTTCTTTCGGATAGGTTCCATACAACGAGTACCACAGCGCCTTCTCCGAAAATCCCGTGGTCTGCTCGCGCGCCATCTTGATTATCTCGTTGGCGTTTTTCGGATCGGCGAGGAACAGTTGCGCATCGAGCTCGGCGTTGAGCCAGGCCTTGACCACGTCCGGACGCTGCTTGATCAGATCGGCGCGCATGCCCAGGAACCCGCCGTCGTTCTCGTTGACCGATGCGCCGGTCGCCACCTTGCGCGCGAGTCCCTCCAGGATCAGGCGCGACGTCGTGGGTTCCCACATCACGGCCGCATCGAGTTTGCCCGCGCGGAAGTTGCTCGTAATGACCTCGATGTTCTGATTCAGATAGGCAGCAGGCTGAATGCCGGCCCTTTTGAACACGGCCTGCGCGAAGCGGTCCGTGCAGCTGCCTTTAGGCACCGCGACCTGCTTGCCGTTCAGCCATTTGATCGCCTCCTGGTCGTTGGCGAACTTCGGCGCATCGGTGCGAACCAGAAACGCGTTGCATTGATCGAATCCCATGCCTACCACTGCCACCAGGCGGATATCCGCAACCTCTACCTTGGTAGTGGATACGATCCCCGGCATGTCGCCGTAGTAGCCGATGTGCTGCTTGCCCGCCAGCATGTTGTTGACGATGATCGCGCCCTGCAGGCCGATCTGGAATTCGACCTTGGACCCTTTGGGCAGATACTTCTCGTAGAACTTCTTGCCGCGCATCACCACACCCGACCACGATTCGGTGTAGTAAGGCTGGTAACCGACGACCAGCTCGACCGGTCCGCCCGGTTTGCCGAAGTCGATATCCGCCGCAACGGCCCCCTTGCCGAGTAGCGCTGCGCCGATGCATATGGCGCCCACGTACTGCAGTAAACGCTTGAAGTGCTTCATGTAGCCCTCCTTTGGTTAACAACATTTTGGACAGCCGGCTCTTATTATGCTGCAAACGCCGCTGATGCATCTTTGCCCGCTGCTGTTTATTGCTACTTCGATCCAGACGGTGCGAGATACCGGGCGATCAGCGACGACAGCCTGCGCATCACCAGATAACCGGACGCCGGATCGCTTTCCAGCACCTGGAGCGCCTGCTTGCCGTTTATCTTGAGCAGCTGAGACGGCTCCAGACACGTCGCTTTAGCGATGCGCTGCGGCTGGTTCTCGAGCAGCGCCGCCCATCCGAATATCTCGCCCTTACGGAGCATGAAGCCCGCCGGACTCACCCTTTCATCGCGTCCGATCAGGAACTCGACGCGGCCCGATTCGAGCACGAAAAAATCGTCGGCAGGATCGCCGACGTCGTAAAGCGCGCTGCCGGCCGCCGATTCCATCTTCGTCGCCATTGCCAGCAGAGCGCTCAGCGACTTTTCCGAGATGCCGGCAAAAAGCTCGGCGGCGCCCAGTGCGCTTTGCCCGACCACGTAGATCGAGTCGCCTTCGACCTGGACGGGAAAGCCCTCGAGCGGCGCTTCGGCGAGACCGATAGGCGCGCCGGTGCGGATATCCCACTGCCACAAATGCTGGTGGCACGTGAGCACCGACCCGTCGTACAGCCCTTCGCACAACGCCACGTCCTGGTGCGGGCACATGGCCTGATAGGCGAAGTACTCGTCGCCGGCATTGGCGACCAGCACTTTCAATCCTCCCTCGGCTTCACACTCCACCATGCCATTGGGGGGAACCTGTGCGCGCGGGCATACGAATCGTCTGCTCATCGTCGTTCAGCTGAACTTGTCGTAGCGGATGTTCTCGGCGGCAAGCTTCGCCTGCAGCAGCAGCATGCGAATCGCGCCGTCCACGGCCGGCGGCGGGCCGGCCAGATAAGCGCGGACGTTCGTGTACTTGCCCTGCATGTGCTTGGCGGCTACTTCATGCACGAGACCGGTATCGAACTTGAGCGCGGGATGGGTCTGTGCCGCCTCGGGCGGCACGCATTCGTCCGACAGTGCGATCGTCACGTGCAGCTTGTTCTCGAATTCGCGCGCAAGCTGCGCGAGCTCGTCCAGAAAAAACGCATCGCGATAGGAGCGCACGCCGAAGAACACGTGGCCGTTGAACTGGTTGAAATAATGCTCCTGACGCGCGCGGGAGAGGATCGACATCATGCCGGCAATGCCGCTGCCGCCCGCGATGCACAGGATGTGCTTGCCGAGGTTGGGATAGAACGTCGCCGCGCCCAGCGGCCCGAACAACTCGACCTTCTTCCCGTCGGCCTGCCCTCCGCACAGCCATTCCGACGCGCCGCCGCCGGGCTTGCGCTTGACGACGAACTCCAGGCGTTTGGCGTTGCGTTCGAAATTGACCATCGAATAGCCGCGATAGCCTGCAACGCCCGGCACCTGGATCAGCACGAACTGGCCGGCGTCGAAATTCGTCGCCGTTTCCATTTCGACTGCAAAGCTGCTGACGTCGGGTGCAAGCGTTCTGATGTCTGTGACGGTGCCGCTGCCGAATGACGGCACGCACGCGCCGGGATCCATGCTGTAGACGAAGTTGGATACTTCGACCGTGCAGTCGCCGCGCGCAACGCACTGGCACATCAAGAACTCACCGGTGTGCTTCAGATACTTGCGGCCGGACGCTTCCGGCCAAAGATCTTCGATGTCCCCCGTTATCAGACGCGCCTTGCAGGTGCCGCAGGTGCCGCTGCCGCACTCGTAAGGCAGATGAATGCCGGCGGCGAGGCCCGAGTACAGGATGCGAGAATCCGGCTGCGTGTCGAACTGAAATGCGCGGTTGCGCGCGCTCACCTGAATGCGCATCGGAAACCGGCTCAGAACGGTATGTGATAGCCGAAGCCGAACATGCGCGTGTCCATCTTCAGACGGCGCACGAGCAGCCTGGGAGCGGAATCGTTAAGCCTGACCGTATCGTGATATTTGCCGACTGCGAAGAGTTCGGTCGCGCCGCCATCGAGCGACGTGCGGAAAATCTGCAGCGCCGAGATGACCTGCGCCTGCGCCTGCGCTGCATCGACCTCCACCGTATAGACGGTAGCGTGGCGATGGAGCGGCGAGTGGTCGCTGTTGTGCTTGGGAAGATTGTCGAACAAGAGCTTCATTCCGTTCTTGTCGTGGTCGAGCCAGACCATGTCCTTGCGAATTTCTGGACTGAAGGCCGAGACGGTGTAGTGGAACTCATCTTCGCATAAGGCGAGATAGCCGGAGAAATCTTTGGCATCCAGCAGCATGCAGGACTTGTACACCAGCTCTTCGATCGCATGACGGTTTTGCACTTCGGCTCCTCGAACCCGGTCGATGACGTGCTTATGTGGTCAGCGTACTGCCGCGACCGGCGCCGGGTCTGCTTTCATCTCGCCAAACGGATCATAGGACTGACGCCCCATGCGGCGGCTCCATTCGGCGTAGAAATGGCGCATACCACCTTCGTCGTGGATCGTCATGTTTTCCTCTCGCCCATGGATCACCCAGTTGCGGTCGCGGTTCTCGCCCATTGCGCGTCCCTGTCCGTGCACCGCGAGCAAGTCTTCATGCAGGTTGCGACCGAACGGCCCCCAGATTGTGTTGTGATCGCGCACTCGCTGCTCGCGCTGCTCGGGGGTATCCGACTTCAAGCCGAGGCCGCGGAACTCGACTATCAGCTTGTTCGGGCCGAGCGGGATCACCGTGTCCATGCGCAGCACCGACGTGCGCAGGTTATAGGTCATCCCCGGGAAAATGTCGATGAGTATCCAGCCGCCCGGAGCCAGGCCCGGCCAGCCGACCCCGCGCGCCTTGCTGCCTTCGTAGGCGTCGTACTTGATCTCCATCGACCCCACGGACGCGTGGCCGTTCGGGTAGCCGACGTATTTGCGGTCGAAGTAGCCGGGCTGCAGCATTCCGGTCACGCGATTGAAGTAGTGAACATAGTCGTGATAGAACTCGCTGTTGGTGTCGTGCCACAGCTTGAAGTTGGTATTGATCACTGCTTTATGGTAGTGGAACACTTCCATCGGCTGCGCCATGTGCGGGGCCAGCATAGTGAGCGCGTCGCCGATGAATTCCGCCAGCGTGGATGCATTGTCGTCGACGTTCACCCAGACGAAGCCGCCAAATCCGACCTCGGTCTTTACTTCGCGCAGGCCGGCATCCGCCGGACAGAAACGCTCCTGATAACCCTGCTTGCCACGCGAGATGTCGGTGCAGTTGCCCTTGGTGTCGAACGTCCACGCGTGAAAAATGCAGGTAATTCGCTTGGCGTTTCCGACTGGATCGTAAAGCAGCGTATTGCCGCGATGGGGACAGACATTGTAGAAGCTGCGCACCTGCATATCCTCGCCGCGCACGACGATCAGCGGCACCCCGCCCGGATGCGTGAACGTGCGGTAGTCGAAAGCATTGGGCAGCTCCGATTCGTGACAGGCGATGATCCAGCTTTTGCTGAAGATCTTTTCCTGCTCTTCGCGGAATATCGTGTCGTCGCTGTAGATGCGCGAATCGACGAAATGCGATTGCGGAAACTTGGGCTTCTGCAGCCATTGATTCGCATTACGGGACATGTCAGGTACCTCTTCAGTTCGAGATCAGAGACGCTTATCGATGCGACGGCCTGGCAGTCGCGGTTCCCAAGCCGGTTCGCACGCATGGACGGCATGATTTTACTGTTGTTTCGGCTTTCCGTTGTTATCGTTCGTCTCGCGCCGATCCACCGCGCTCATGGCAGACGGTGTCGGGAGCCGCGCTTGGATCGGGCGCATGAAAACGGTTTTCATCACCCGCATCACATAACCGAAAGGAGCCGCTGACGAACGCGCTCAGCAGGCAGGTGTATCCGTCGATTCCGGTTTGGCGTCCTGCAACGGTGCGCCGCCTTTGGTTCTCACACAGGAATCGACATATCCTTTCAATCGCTCCCCGACGGCGCCCCGCAGCATCGCCTCCTGTATGCACGTTGCCTGCACGCTTTCGAGCGCGGGGCGCGGCGCCGCCGTCGGACCCTCGGCCGCGTAGGCAGTCGCGCCAAGCATGACGCCCGCGACCGCCAGCCCCGTTCTCAATCCCGGAGACATCGCGGCTACCGGCAATTCGTCATGCAACGCTCGGCCTTGGTATCGGGCCGATCGTCGACCATGAAGCCGTTGCGGTTGGGCATCTGAACCTGCGCGAGCGTATTCTGATCCATCACGGCGTTCGCAGGAACGATGCCGTTCAGATTCAGAATGTACGCAGAGACCGCATAAACCTCGTTGGGGGTGAGGGACTGCGGCTTGTCCATCGGCATCGCGCGGCGGATGTAATCGAACAGTATCGGCGCGTACGGATACATGCTGCCCGGCGTGAGCACCCGGCTCGTCGTCTTGAACGATCCGATTCCGCCCACCATGGTGCCGTAGACGGGACCGCCTTTGGCTTCTGCGCCGTGACACACGAGGCACTTGGCATCGTAAACCATCTTGCCCTCCGCGACCGTCCCGCGCCCCACGGGCAGTCCCCTGCCATCCGGCGTGCGAATGTCGATGTCCCAGGGTCCGATGTCGGCTGCGGTGATCGGCTTGCCGAATTTGACGCCCGGGTTGGGCACCGGCTGCGACGCCTCATACTGCTGGGACGCGCACCCCGCCACCGCCAGGGTCACCGCTCCCGCCACGCATATCGAGTCAAGCGATCGCATTCTTCACCTCGCCGCTGGCGCTGACCGACCACGGGAACACCCCGTTATGGTGCTGAACGAAACCGACGATTGCCCGCGACTTGGCAAGATCCTGGACAGTCGGTTGCACGTAGCCCGTGCTGTCGACCGCCCGGCTCGCGATATTCGCTGGCCCGCCCGTCCAGTTCCACGGGAAGCGGAAACGGGTCAGGCATTTGTCGAAAACGGGTGACTCAAGCCGTGCTTCCTGCCAGGTGCGGCCGCCATCGGTGGTGACGTCGACCGCCCTGATCCTGCCGTTACCGGACCAGGCAAAGCCCTGAATTTCATGCATTCCGGGGGCGATGTTCATGCCCCCTGACGGACGCGTGATGACCGACTTGCACTCCATTTCGAAACTGAACTGCCGCCACATGCCATCCGGCATCGGATCGGTGTAGCGCGCGGTTTCGCTGCGCGCATGCCAAGGCTGGTCGCCCACTTTGATACGGCGCAGCCATTTGACGCAGACATTACCCTCCCAGCCCGGAACGAACAGGCGCAACGGATAGCCGTTTTCCGCGCGCAGCATTTCGCCGTTCGACGCATACGCGAGCATGCAATCGTCGAGAACTTTCTTCAGCGGCAGGCTGCGCACGTGCGCGGAGCCGTCGGCGCCTTCGAACAACAGCCATTTCGCGCCCGGCTCGAGCCCTGCCTCATCGAGCAGCCAGGAAACGGGGATACCCGTCCACTGCGCGCAGGAGAGCAGTCCGTGCGTCTGCTGGACCGTCGTCGACGCGGCTTTCAGCCAGTCCGTGAGGCCGTTGCCCGAACACTCCATGAAATAAAACCGCGAGACCGACGGGTAACGCATCAGGTCGTCCATGGTGAATTCGAGCGGCTGCTTCACCATGCCGTGGATGACGAGCTTGTGAGTTTTCGGGTCGATGTCCGGCGTGCCGTTGTGATGGCGCTCGTAGATGAGCCCGTTCGGCGTGACGATGCCGTGCTGGTGTTGCAGCGGCGTCATGCTCCAGTCGGAAAAATTCTGCCGGTTCTTCAGCACATCGGTGCGCCGGCGCCGCACGTGCGACTCGAACTTGGACGGAACACCGTAGTCGTCTTCGGGAATCGGCTTGCCGAATGCCTTGTTGCTTTCCGGTACCGCAAGCGGCGCGGCTTGCGCGAGCGACACACCGGCTGCGCCCGCGGCGAGAGCACTGCCGGCGAGCCCGCCGCTGCGGCGAAGAAAGCTTCTGCGTCCGACGTTTTCGAGCCGCCCCGCCTCAGCTTCCGCAGCGGGAGCTTCGATCGAGCGAGGAATGTGGAGCTTGTCGACAACAATACCGGGCGGGGCGCCCTTAGAGGCAGGCATCGCGGTAACCTCCTTTGGTCGGGTTTAACCTACAGCCCTTTGCAGGCTTTGATTTTATTGAGTGTTTATAGCATCCCTCCGAGTGGCCTTCAAGGACGATACTTTTTATGTATTGATAAGAGCTATTTATCTGCGCGCGGGTTTTCGCGCCCGGCCGGGCATGGTGGCGAGCGTGGAGATCAAACGCCCGATTCAGCGATTGACGGAGGATTGAGAACGGCCTGGCGCTTCGCCCTGCGCCGGCTCCAGAATCTGGAAGAATATCTCGTCCTGTTTCACCATGCCGAGCTCGCTGCGTGCACGCTCTTCGACTGCTTCGAGACCTTGTTTCAGGTCCCGCACCTCGGCATCGAGCGCACTGTTGCGCGCGTGCAGCTTCTGATTGGCTGCCCGTTGCGCGCGCAGCTGCTGGTCGACTTCCCACACGCGCAGCCAGCTGCCCTTGCCCAGCCACAGCGGATACTGGAGCAAAGCGATCAACGCCACGAGCGCGATGGCGAGCAATCTCATGGCCTGAGGTGTGAGGCGTAAGGCGTGAGGCGCAGCGTGCACGCGGCACGCGCGCGGTTTTCAGACCGCGCATGGAAACGACCCGAGACGCGGGCCATGAAGTCAGCGGCGTATGTGAGGGTTTCGGACAGGTCGTTACGCCTCACGCTCCACCCTCACGCCTCACCGAAGTTGATAGAACGCGCTGCGTCCCGCATAGGCCGTGTCATCGCCAAGATCCTCTTCGATGCGCAGCAGCTGGTTGTACTTCGCAAGGCGGTCGGAGCGCGACAGCGAGCCGGTCTTGATCTGCATCGCATTGGTCGCCACCGCTATGTCGGCGATCGTCGTATCTTCGGTTTCACCGGAGCGATGCGAGACTACCGACGTATAGCGCGCACGCTTGGCCATTTCGATTGCCGCCAGCGTCTCCGTGAGAGTGCCGATCTGGTTGACCTTGATCAGCACCGAGTTGGCGATCCCGGCCTTGATGCCCTGCTCGATGATTTTGGTGTTGGTGACGAACACGTCGTCGCCGACCAGCTGCACCCTGTCGCCGAGCCGCTCGGTCAGGACCTTCCAGCCGTCCCAGTCGTTCTCGGCCATGCCGTCCTCGATGCTGACGATGGGATATTTGTCCACCCAGGCGCCGAGGAAATCGGCGAACTCGACCGCTTTCAGCGTTCGGCCTTCGCACGTCAGCGTGTACTCACCATCGGCGAAAAATTCCGAGCTTGCGCAGTCGAGCGCGAGCGCAACGTCGGTGCCGGGCTTGTAGCCCGCCGCTTCGATCGCCTCGAGAATGAGCTTGATCGCCGCCTCGTGGTTGGGCAGCCTCGGCGCGAAGCCGCCCTCGTCGCCGACCGCGGTCGGCAGCCCTTTACCGTGCAACAGCTTTTTCAGCGCCTGGAAAACCTCGGCGCCGCAGCGTAACGCTTCACGAAACGTGGGCAAGCCGACCGGGACGATCATGAATTCCTGCATGTCGAGGCTATTGTCCGCATGCGCGCCGCCGTTGATCACGTTCATCAACGGCACCGGCATCGCCATCGCGCCGGCGCCGCCGAGATAGCGATAGAGCGGCAGTCCGCACTCTTCGGCCGCCGCCTTCGCGACTGCGAGCGAAACTGCGAGCACCGCATTGGCGCCGAGCCGCGATTTGTTTTCCGTGCCATCGAGCTCGATCAGCGTGTCGTCGATGAAGCGCTGCTCGATCGCGTCGAGGCCGATGATGGCTTCGCAGATCTCCGTGTTCACGTGCTCGACTGCGCGCTGCACTCCCTTGCCGCCAAAGCGCTCGGCGTCGCCGTCGCGAAGCTCGATCGCCTCGCGGCTGCCGGTCGATGCCCCCGATGGCACGGCGGCGCGCCCGAGCACGCCGGACTCGAGCAGCACATCGGCCTCCACCGTCGGCAAGCCACGCGAGTCGAGTATTTCGCGCGCGATTACGTCAACTATTGCGGTCATCGTCGTTCCTGCGGGTTGTTGATCAGTTCTTCCGCGAAGCCGCGCTGCTTGACCATCTGGTCGAGCGCTTTCAACGTCTCGAGCAGTGATTTCATGTGCCTGAGCGGCCACGCGTTGGGGCCATCGGACAGCGCCTTGTCGGGATCCGGGTGCGTTTCCATGAACAATCCGGCTACTCCGCTCGCGACCGCCGCCCGCGCCAGCACCGGCACATACTCGCGCTGTCCTCCGCTCGAGGTGCCCTGGCCGCCGGGCAGCTGCACCGAATGCGTGGCGTCGAACACCACCGGGCAGCCGGTATCGCGCATGATCATCAGCGAGCGCATGTCGGAGACCAGATTGTTGTAGCCGAACGTCACGCCGCGCTCGCAGACGAGGATGTTGTCCTGGCCGCCACTGGCCTGCTTGGCCTTGTCCACGACGTTCTTCATGTCGCCCGGGGCAAGAAACTGACCCTTCTTGATGTTCACCGGCTTGCCCGCGCTCGCCACCGCATGAATGAAGTCGGTCTGCCGGCACAGGAAGGCCGGCGTCTGGAGCACGTCGACGACGGCAGCGACCGGATTGATCTGCTCGATCTCGTGAACATCGGTCAGCACGGGGACGCCGATCTGCGATCTCACTTCAGCTAAAATCTTAAGACCTTCGTCCATTCCTGTGCCGCGAAAGGACTTTCCGGAGCTACGGTTCGCTTTGTCGAACGAGGACTTGTAGATGAAGGAGACGCCAGCCTCGCGGCAGATATCGCGCAGCTCGCCGGCCGTATCGAGCGCGAGCTGGCGCGACTCGATCGCGCACGGGCCCGCAATCAGGAACAGGGGCTGGTCGAGCCCGGCTTCAAACCCGCACAGGCGCATGCGACGGCCTACGCAATGCTTTGCAGCTTCGCCGGCGCATCGGCCGCGGCGTCGCCGTCCGCATGAGCTTTACGCAGCGCGGCACGCACGAATGCATTGAAGAGCGGATGGCCGCTGCGAGGCGTCGACGTGAATTCCGGATGGAACTGGCATCCCACGAACCAAGGGTGGTCGGGAAGCTCGATCATCTCGCACAGCCCCTCCTTGGCGGAGACCCCCGACACCCGCATGCCCGCTGCCGCAATCCGAGGCAGGTAATGGTTATTGACCTCGTAGCGATGGCGGTGACGTTCGACGATGCGATCGGATCCGTAAACCGCGCGCACTTCACTGCCCGGCTCGAGCACGCATTCCTGCCCGCCCAGGCGCATCGTCCCGCCTAGATCGGAGTTGGTATCCCGCTGCTCGATGCGGCCATCGCGCTGCTGCCATTCGGTGATCAGGGCGATCACCGGATGCGGCGTGGCGGGATCGAACTCGGTGCTGTGGGCTCCGGCCAGGCTCACGACGTCGCGCGCATATTCGATAACGGCCAACTGCATCCCGAGACAGATCCCCAGATACGGGATCTTGTTTTCACGCGCGTATCGGATTGCGTTGATCTTGCCCTCGACGCCGCGCTTGCCGAAGCCGCCGGGCACCAGGATCGCGTCCATCGCAGCAAGGCTGCCGACGCCGTTTTTCTCGATCGACTCCGAGTCGATGTAATGGATCCTGATGCGAGCGCCGGTGTGGATGCCGGCATGGATCAGCGCTTCGGACAGCGACTTGTAGGATTCCGTCAGGTCGACGTATTTGCCGACGAGCGCGATATCGACCGTCTTGCTGGTGTGCTCGAGCTGATAAACGAGCTTGTCCCACACCCCCAGATTCGCGGGCGGCGGCGCCAGAGCGAGCTTGCGGCATACGATGCCGTCGAGGTCCTGCGCGTGCAACATGCCGGGAATCTTGTAGATGCTGTCGACGTCAACCGCGGAAATTACCGCTTCCACCTGAACGTTCGTGAATAGCGCGATCTTGCGGCGCTCATCGTCCGGCAGCGGCCGGTCGGCCCGGCACAACAGCACGTCCGGCTGGATACCGATCTCGCGCAGCTCCTTCACCGAGTGCTGGGTCGGCTTGGTCTTGATCTCGCCGGCGGACGCGATATAGGGCACCAGGGTCAAATGGATGTAGCACACGTTGTCGCGGCCGATTTCGATTCCCATCTGGCGGATGGCTTCGAGGAACGGCAACGACTCGATGTCGCCGACGGTGCCCCCGATCTCGACGATCGCGACCTCGGCGTCGGCCGCGCCGCGCCGGATGAAGTGCTTGATCTCGTCGGTGATGTGGGGAATCACCTGCACCGTCCCGCCAAGATAGTCGCCGCGGCGCTCTTTCTTGATCACGCTTTCGTAGATCTGGCCGGTGGTAAAGTTGTTGCGCTTGCCCATCTTGACGCTGACGAAGCGTTCGTAGTGGCCAAGATCGAGGTCGGTTTCCGCGCCGTCGTCGGTCACGAAAACTTCACCGTGCTGGAACGGGCTCATGGTTCCCGGATCTACGTTGATGTACGGATCCAGCTTGAGCATCGAGATGGTGAGGCCGCGCGATTCCAGAATCGCGGCGAGAGAGGCGGCAGCGATACCTTTGCCAAGGGAGGAGACTACACCACCTGTGACAAAGATATATTTGGTCATTTCATATGCAGATCAGCCGTTTTGTTATTTTAGCGCAAACCGCGCGCTGGCTCAATCAAACGCAATGCGCAGTGCCGGCGCCGGCTGCCGGCTGGCTTAGGCCGGCGCCGCGGCTTTGGCCTCGCGAGCGAGGTAAAGCCAGGTCTCGACGACGGTGTCAGGATTGAGCGACAGGCTCTCGATCCCCTCTTCCATCAGCCACTTCGCAAGATCGGGGTGATCGGACGGCCCCTGTCCGCAGATGCCGACGTATTTGCCGGCCCTGCGGCAGGCCTGGATCGCCAGGTGCAGCATGTGCTTGACCGCCGGATCGCGCTCGTCGAACCCTTCGGAGATGATGCCCGAGTCGCGGTCGAGCGCGAGCGTCATCTGGGTCATGTCGTTCGAGCCGATCGAAAAGCCGTCGAAATGCTCGAGAAACCGGTCGGCGAGGATCGCGTTCGAAGGGATTTCGCACATCATAATGATGCGCAGGCCGTTTTCACCGCGCTTGAGCCCGTTCTGGGCGAGCAGATCGATCACCTGTTTCGCCTCCCCCAGCGTGCGGATGAAAGGAACCATGATCTCGACGTTGGTAAGCCCCATCTCGTCGCGCACTTTCTTCATCGCACGGCACTCGAGCTCGAAACAGTCACGAAAGCCGGTGGAGATATAGCGCGACGCGCCGCGGAACCCGAGCATCGGATTCTCTTCCTGCGGCTCGTATTTCGAGCCGCCGGTGAGGCTCGAGTATTCGTTCGATTTGAAATCCGACAGGCGTACGATGACCGGCTTGGGCGAGAATGCGGCGCCCAGCGTCGCCACGCCCTCGACCAGCTTCTCGACATAGAATGAAACCGGGTCCGCGTAGCCGGCAGCATGCTGCTCGACGGCGACCTTGATCGCGGGAGGCAGGTCCGGGTACGCGAGCACCGCCTTCGGATGCACGCCGATCATGCGCGCGATGATGAATTCGAGGCGCGCGAGCCCGACGCCGTCGTTGGGCAGCCGCTGGAATTCGAACGCGAGTTCCGGGTTGCCGACGTTCATCGTGATCTTGAGCGGCGCTTTCGGCATCGCCTCCAGCGAGAGGTCGATCACTTCGGCTTCGAGTATGCCGCGATAGACGAATCCGGTGTCACCCTCTGCGCAAGACACCGTCACTGGCTTGCCCTCTCTGAGCACGTGGGTTGCGTCGCCGCAGCCGACGACGGCTGGAATTCCAAGCTCGCGCGCGATGATCGCGGCATGGCACGTGCGACCGCCACGATTGGTGACGATAGCCGCCGCGCGCTTCATCACGGGCTCCCAGTCCGGGTCGGTCATGTCGGTGACCAGAATGTCGCCCGGCTGCACACGATCCATCTCGGCGTGCGTCTTGATCAGGCGCACCTGGCCGCTGCCGATCCGCTGCCCGATAGCGCGTCCCGAGGCGAGCACGTCGGAGCGCTGTTTCAAGCGATACCGCCGCAGCGTATCGACTTTTTCACTGGCCTTTACCGTCTCCGGCCGAGCCTGGAGGATATAAAGCTTGCCATCGACGCCATCGCGTCCCCATTCGATGTCCATCGGGCACTTGTAGTGCTCTTCGATCGTCAGCGCATAGCGCGCGAGCTCTTCGACCTCAGCGTCGCTGATCGAAAACCGGGAGCGCTCGTGCTGGGCCACCGGCTCGGTGCGAACCGACTCGCCTGCGGCGCGCGCGTCCGTAAACGTCATCCTGAGCGCTTTCGAGCCGAGGTTGCGCCGAACAATGGCTTTCCTGCCTGCCCTCAACGCGGGCTTGTAGACGTAGAACTCGTCGGGATTCACCTGTCCCTGCACCACGGTTTCGCCCAGACCATACGCCGATGTGATCAACACCACCTTGTCGAAGCCGGATTCGGTGTCTAGCGTAAACATCACGCCGCTCGCACCCAGATCGCTTCTCACCATGCGCTGAATGCCCGCTGACAGCGCGACTTCGGCGTGCGCGAACCCTTTGTGCGCCCGATACGAGATGGCGCGATCGTTGTAAAGAGAGGCAAACACGTGCTTGACCGCGGAGAGCACGTTCTCGAGGCCGTGGATGTTGAGAAACGTCTCCTGCTGGCCCGCGAACGAAGCATCGGGCAGATCTTCGGCTGTCGCCGATGAGCGCACCGCAACCGACAGATCGCCGTCGGCGCCCTGCTGCAGATTCTGGTACGCGCTTGCGATATCGCGTTCGAGCGCGGCCGGAAATGGCTGCGCCATGATCCATTCGCGAATCTCTGCGCCGGACTTGGCAAGTGCCCCGACGTCGTCAACGCGCAGCTTGGCGAGCGCCTGCTCGATGCGTCCGGCGAGACCCTCGTGGCCGAGAAATTCGCGGTACGCGGCCGCCGTCGTGGCAAAGCCGCCGGGCACGCGCAGCCCGGCGCCGCCGAGTTGTCCGATCATTTCGCCGAGCGAAGCGTTCTTGCCGCCGACGCGGTCCACGTCGCTCATGCGAAGGTCCCCTAAATTCACCACGTATTGACTGCTCATGCGTTGCCTTGTCGGTAGGGCGGCGGCGCATTTTCATGCCGCCAGGGTTGTTTTCGTCGCGCTACTGCCTTTTCCCCGTCCTCGGTAGTGACCGGGCGAGTTAAATTCGCGGACGGGAAGATTTGTGCGAGCTTGGAAAACCCGATATTTTACCGGATTATCCTCGGGCAACACGCAAATCGCATGCCGCAAAAGCGCTCCGCGTTCTTCATTTCCGATCGCACCGGGATCACTGCGGAGATGCTGGGCCACAGCCTTCTCACTCAGTTCGAGATGGTCGCGTTCAACGAAATCACCCTTCCATTCGTCGATTCGCTCGAAAAGGCGCAGGCGACGGTCGAGCAAATCAACGAGCAGGCGCGCACCGATGGGGTGCGGCCGCTCCTGTTCAGCACGCTCGTAAACCAGGAAATCTCGGCGGTGGTCGCCACGGCAAATGCGCTTTTTCTCGACTGCTTCGAAATTTTCATTCTGCCGATGGAAAAGGAGCTCGGCGTCCCCGCCTCGCATGCAGTCGGCCGTTCACATAGCGCGAACGACTTCGCGAACTATCACCATCGCATCGAGGCGGTCAATTTCGCGCTGGCGCACGATGACGGCGTATCGTCCCGCGATATCGCCGAGGCCGACATCATCCTGACCGGCGTTTCGCGCTGCGGCAAGACGCCGACGTCCCTCTACCTCGCGATGCAGTTCGGCGTGCGCGCCGCAAACTATCCGCTCATCCCGGAAGACTTCAGTCGCATGCAGCTTCCGTCGCAGGTCGAGCCATACAAGCGGCGGCTGTACGGCCTGACCATCAAGCCCGAACGCCTGCAGCAGATCCGCAACGAGCGGCGGCCCGGCAGCGTGTATGCGACGCTCACGAACTGCGAATTCGAGGTGCGCGAGGCCGAAGCGCTGATGCGGCGCGAGGGCGTGCCGTTTCTCGACGCCACGAGCAAATCCGTCGAGGAGCTCGCCACGACCATACTGCAGGCGGCAAAACTGGTGAGAAGGATCTATTGACGCGCCGGCGCCGGCACCGCAGGGCCATACCAGGCAGCGTCATTCCGGCTGATGATCCTGTCCCCGGCGCTTTTGCTCCGTTTGCCTCACTCGCTCGAACAGGCAAACCGCGGCGGCCGCTGCGACATTGAGCGATTCCACGGGGCCGGGCATCGGGATTGCAGCGAGCTCATGGGCAGCCTGCTCGAGCCCGGAGGAGAGCCCGGCTCCTTCGTTGCCGAATACGAGCGCCAGCGGACCCCTGAGATCGATGTCGTAGATCGTTTGCGCGGCGCGAGAGCTGGCGGCGACGACCTTGCCGTGGAAGTCGCGGGCGAGCGCCAGCAGGTCGGTTTGTTCGTGGATGGCCAGCATGAAGTGCGCGCCCATGCCCGCGCGCAACACGCGCGGCGACCAGGCGTGCACCGACTGGCGGGACAAGAATACGTGCTTGATGCCCGCGGCCGCAGCGCTGCGCAGGACGGAACCGAGATTCCCGGGATCTTGGATGTCCTCGAGCAGCACGCAGGCGTCGATCGTGTCCGGCAGCCGCGGCGGGCGCGGCGTCGGCACCACGGCGAGCACGCCGGTGGGCGTCGCCACCGGCGCAATGCGGTCGAACAGGCGATCGGCGAGCAGCAGGGTCTCGGCATCACCCGGTGCATCCAGGAACGCCCGGATTTCAGGATTTCGCGCACCGGACTCGCTTACGACGAGCTGCCGCGGCGACCCGTGGTGAGCGCGATAAGCTGCGACCAGATGGACGCCGTCGAGCACCGACAATCCCTGGTGGCGGCGCTCGCGCGACGACTGCGCGAGCTTGTGCAGCGCCTTGAAGCGGGGATTGCCGGCCGCAACGATTTTCTTCACACCGCCCGCCCAATCCGCCGCTCGGCACCGCAGATCCATTCGATCCCGGCGACGCTGCTCATTGGCGCACGTGCTTCAAGACCGCCTGCGCCGCGCTGTGCGCCGCGTCGCGACGCAGGGTCGCGTGCATGGCGGCGAAGCGCTGTTCGAGCCGTCTGCGCACGGTTTCATCGCCCAGCAGGTTGAGCAGGGCCTGGCTCAAGTTGTCGGGTGTGGCATCGTCCTGTATCAGCTCCGGAACCACGAATTCGCCCGCCAGGATGTTGGGAAGACCGTAATAAGGCAGATACCCCTTGCCCTTGAGCAGCCAATAGCTGGTCGCAGGCATCTTGTAGGTGATCACCATCGGCTTGCGCAGCAGCGCCGCTTCCAGCGTGGCCGTTCCGGATGCGACCAGCACGATATCGGCGGCGGACATCGCATCCTGCGCATGTCCGAACAGCACGGTCAGGGGCAGATCCGATGCATCGTTGCGATACAGCGCGGCTTCGAACAGAGCACGGGTTTCCCGCGTCGCAAGCGGCGCCAGAAACGATGCCTGCGGCAGGCGTGCATGAATCTTCTGCGCGGTCTGGATGAAGAGGTCCGCCATGTATTGCAGCTCGCTCTGACGACTGCCCGGCAGCAGTGCGATCACGGGCGCCGACGCCGGCAGCTTGAGCTGCTCGCGGGCCGCCTCCCGCTGCGGCACCTTCTCCAGCATGTCCGCCAGCGGATGTCCGACGAATGCGACGTCGACCTGCGCATTGCGATACAGCGGCGCCTCGAACGGAAACAGCGTGAGCATCGTGCTCACGGCACGCCTGATTTTTCCCAGACGCTCTTTGCGCCACATCCAGATCGCGGGACTCACGTAGTGCACGGTCGGAATGCCGTGCGCCTTGAGACTGAGCTCCAGATCCAGATTGAAGTCCGGCGCATCGATGCCCACGAACACGTCGGGCGGATTGGCGATCAGGCGCTTGCGCAGCCGGCGGCGGATCGCGACGATCTCGAAGAAATGCTTGAGCACCTCGACGTAGCCGCGCACTGCAAGCTTTTCGAGCGGGAACCATACGTCCATGCCGGCTGCCTCCATGCGGGGACCGCCGATGCCCACGAAATCGAGTTGCGGCCTCAGCCTGCGCAGGGCGGCGATCAACTGGCTGCCGAGCAGATCGCCGGATGCCTCACCGGCAACGATGCCGACGGTGCGTCGGCGCGCAGGGGACTCAGCGGATAATGCCACGCGTGGAGAGTTTGAGAAAATCGATGAGCAGCTTGAGCTCGGGACAGGCCTCGGATTGCGCCGCGATCTCCTGCACGGCCTCCTCCAGCCGCAGGCCGGATTTATACAGCGTCTTGTAGGCGCGCTTGATGCGGGTGATGGCATCGGCCGAAAAACCTCGTCGCTTCAGCCCCTCGGCGTTGATTCCGTAGGGCTTCGCGGTGTTGCCCGATGCGGTGACGAACGGCGGTATGTCCTGCAGCACCACGGTGCCGATCGCAGACAGGCTGTGGGCGCCGATATGGCAGAACTGATGCACTGCTGTAAAGCCGCCGAGGATCGCGTGGTCGCCGACGTGCACATGTCCGGCAAGCTGCGAGTTGTTCGCGAAAATCGTGTGGTCGCCGACCTGGCAATCGTGCGCGAGATGCACGTACGCCATGACCCAGTTGTCGTTGCCGAGCCTCGTCGCGCCGGCGTCCTGCACCGTGCCGCGGTTGAAAGTGCAGAATTCGCGGATGGTGTTGCCATCACCGATCTCGAGGCGCGTCGGCTCGCCGTTGTACTTCTTGTCTTGCGGCGCTTCTCCGAGCGACACGAACTGGAAAATGCGATTGTTGCGGCCGACCCGGGTGTGGCCGGTGATTACCGCGTGCGGACCGACTGTGGTGCCCGCGCCGATTTCGACGTGCTCCCCGATCGACGTGTAGGCGCCCACCTCGATGTCGTCGGCGAGGCGGGCACCAGGGTGCACGATGGCCGTCGGATGTATCACGACTGGGTCAGCCTCCCGCTTTGGGGTCGTCGAGCGTGCGCACGGTGCACATCAGATCGGCCTCGGTCACGACGGTATCGTCGACGCTGGCCTTGGCTGCGAACCACCAGATTCCGCGTGAGAAGCGCTTGATCTCGACGTTGAGCTGCAGCCGGTCGCCCGGCATTACCGGTTTCTTGAAACGCGCCTTGTCGATGCCGACGAAATAGTAGATGAAATTGTCGTCGGCCTTGTGATCGTGAGTCTTGAAGGTCAGAATGGCCGCGGTTTGCGCAAGCGCCTCGATGATCATCACGCCGGGCATCACCGGGTGGTGCGGAAAATGCCCGACGAAATACGGCTCGTTGATGGTGACGTTCTTGATGGCTACGATGGTCTTGCCAGGCTCGCACGCGACCACCCGGTCGACCAGCAGCAGCGGATAACGGTGCGGCAAGTACTTGAGAATCTCGTGTATGTCCATGCTGTTCACGTTTCGTCTCCCAGCGGCTTTCGTGATTTTGTTTCGAGTTCGCGGACCCGCTCGACCAGCTGGTCGAGCTGGCGCAAATGCGCGGCGGTCTTGAGCCAGCGCTGATGTTTGGAGAACGGGTAGACGCCGGTATACGTGCCGGGCTGATCGAGCGACTTCATGATCAGGGTGCCGGCGGAGACGGTGACACCGTCCGCAATGGTGATGTGGCCGTAGATCATCGACGCGCCCCCGAGCGTGCAACGTCGTCCGATTTTGGCGCTGCCAGCGATGCCCACGCAGGCGGCGATCGCGGTATGCGCGCCGATGCGCACGTTGTGAGCGATCTGGATCTGGTTGTCGAGCTTGACGCCGTCTTCGATCACCGTGTCGTCGAGCGCGCCACGGTCGATCGTGGTGTTGGCGCCGATTTCCACGTCATTGCCGATAGTCACTCGCCCGATCTGGGGCAGCTTCCTCCACATGCCGTCTTCCCACACGCCACCGAAGCCGTCGGAGCCGATCACCACCCCTGAGTGCAGCTCGCAGCGCTCACCTATGCTGCAATCGTGATAGACCGTTACGTTCGCGTGAAGACGCGTGCCGGCGCCCACGATTGCACCCTCGCCTATGGCGCAGCCCGGGCCTATCTCGGTGTTTTCGCCGATGCGTGCATCCCTGCCGATGACCGCGCATGGTCCGATGGCTGCGCTTGGCGCGACGCGCGCGGACGCGTTCACGACGGCGGATGCGTGCACGCCGGCTTCGACCGGCGGCGGCGGATTGAGGAAAGCCGAAACCCTGGCGAAATACGCGTACGGATTGGCGCTGACGATTTGCGGCAGGTCCGTTGCATTCCGCGCGTCCGGACCGACCACGACCGCTGCAGCGTGCGTGCGCTTGAGCTCGGGCAGGTATTTCGATTGGGCAAGAAACGCGAGCTCGCCGGACCGTGCCGACTCCAGCGTCGCGACCTGCTCTATGCGAACGTCGGGATTGCCAATCAGTTCACCACCGAACTTTTCGACGAGGTCCCCGAGCTTGATCGATTTGCGGTTGGTCAAAGGTTGTCCGGCGCCTAAATTGCCGCGAACCGGCGCTCTGCCGCCGTCCGGGCTCATGGCGCACGCTGCGGCTTGGCTTATTTCTCCGCAGCCAGCGCTTTGATGACTTTGTCCGTGATGTCGATGCGCGGACTGCGGTAGACGGCCTCCTGCAGGATAAGGTCGTACTTCTCCGATTCCGCGATCTGGCGAATGACGCGATTGGCGCGTTCGAACAGCGAAGCGAGCTCCTCGTTGCGGCGCAGGTTCAAATCTTCCCGGAACTCCCGCTGCATGCGCTGACCCTCGCGGCTCAGCCGCGCGAGCTCCTGCTCCTTGTTGCGGCGGTCGCTCTCGCTCATGGTCAGCCCTTCTTTTTCGATCTGGGCCTGCAGCGCCTTCATCTGCTGGTCCAGCTTGCGCAATTCCTGCTCGCGCGGCGCGAATTCCTTTTCCAGCTTCTTCGTTGCGCGCTCCGCGGGCGCCGATTCGCGGTTGATGCGGTCGGCATCGATGAATCCGATCTTCAAGTCCGCGGCCTGGAGCGCTGTGGCAACCATGGCGAGGCTCATGGCAACCAGGAGCTTGCACACTGTTTTCAAGGCCATCTCCTCAAATCGTCTGGATCGCCGGCGTGTCGGTCGCCGGCATCAGAACTGTTGTCCGAAAGTGAACTGGAATTTTTCCGTGCGGTCACTGTCATCCTTCTTGAACGGGAGCGCAGCGGAGATCTTGAGCGGCCCGAGCGGCGACACCCACAATACGGACACACCCGCCGAAGCGCGCAGATCCGCCCATCGATAAGTCTCTCCAATCGTGCCGGTGTCGACGAATGCTCCGACCCGCACGGACTTGTCGTTTTGAAGCCCGGGGAATGGAAACAGCAGCTCCGTGCTCAAGACGAACTTCTTGCTCCCGCCGATGGGATCGCCGTTTATATCCTTGGGCCCGATGGTGTTGGTCTTGAAGCCGCGCACCGAGCTCACGCCGCCTGCGTAATAGTTGCGGAAAAAAGGCAGCGGCTTGTCGTTCAGTCCATTGCCGTAACCGAAGTCCCCGTGCACGTAAAAAGTGAAGTCGCGCGTCAACGGGAAGTAGGTCTGATTCTGGTATCCGAACTTGTAATATTGGAGAGTTCCGCCCGGCAGCCCGCTTTCGACGAACGCCCGCTGCGACGTGCCGCGAGTTGGATAGATGGCGCTGTCGCGGCTGTCGCGGGACCATCCGATGGTGCCGAGCACCGTGCTGTTGTCGTTGCCGAAGACATTGACGTAGGTCACTATGCGCAGCGGGCTGTCGGGCAGCGTCTCGATCTTGGTTTTTTCATAGCCCAGACCGAATGAGACGACGTCGAGATCGGTGAGGGGAACGCCGAGCCGCAACATTCCGCCGAGTGTCGACGTCCGGTATTGGCCCGTTTGGAATGCGGAAGGATCGACGTCTCGTTTATAAAGGTCGAACCCGCGGCTCACGCCGTCCACCGTCCAGTACGGCTGGGTAAACGACAGCGAATAGACCGTGTTGACCTTGCTGGTGTTGACCTGAACACCAAGGTGGTTACCCGAGCCAAAAACGTTCTGCTGGGTGATGCCGCCGCTCAAAACCAGGCCTTCCGAGCTGCCAAAACCGGCGCCCAGCAATATGTTTCCGGTCGGCTTCTCGACCACGCTCACGTTCAGATCGACCTGATCGGTAGTGCCGGTCACCGCCGGGGTCTCCACCGCGACGTCGGTAAAGTAGCCCAGGCGGTCGACTCGCTGTTTGGATTTTGCGATGCTGTCCGCGTTGTACCACCCGCCCTCGATCTGGCGCAGTTCGCGGCGTATGACTTCATCGCGTGTGCGGTTGTTGCCGGTCACGTTGATGCGGCGCACGTACACGCGCCGCCCCGGGTCGACGAAAAAGGTAAACGCGACCGTGCGTTTTACACGGTCCAGATCGGGCACCGCGTTGACGTTGGCGAATGCGTAGCCGTCGTTGCCCAGACGGTCGCTCATCGCCTTCGTGGACTCCGTGAGCCGGGAGCGCGAAAAGATCTCACCCGGCTTGAGCTTGATCAGCTTGCGCGCGTCGGTTTCGGGCATCAGCATCTCGCCCGCGAGCTTGACGTCTGAAACGGTATATTGCGGCCCCTCGGTGATGCCGATGGAGATGTAGACGTCCTTCTTGTCGGGAGTAATTGAAACCTGCGTCGAATCGATGTTGAACTCGAGGTAACCGCGGTCGAGGTAGTACGAACGCAGGACTTCGAGATCGGCCGCGAGCTTCTGCTTCGAATATTGGTCGTGCTTGCTGTACCAGGTCAGCAATCCCGGCGTGCGCAGGGTGAACAGTCCGATCAGGTCCTTTTCCTTGAACACCTGATTGCCGATGATGCTGATCTGGCGGATTTTGGCGACTTCGCCTTCGACGATGTCGAAGCGCAGCGAGACGCGATTGCGTTCGAGCGGCGTGACGGTAGTCTTGATCTCCGCCGAGTATTTGCCGCGGCTTATGTACTGGCGCTTGAGCTCCTGCTCGGCCTTGTCGAGCAGCCCGCGGTCGAAAATTCGCCCTTCCGCGAGCCCGATCGAGCGCATGCCCTTCATCAGCGCTTCTTTCTCGAACTCCTTGTTGCCGACAAATTCGATCTGCGCGACCGACGGGCGCTCCTCGACCACGACGATGAGCACTCCATTGTCGACCTCGAGACTCACATCTTTGAAGAAGCCCGTCGCATACAGCGACCGTATGGCCTGCGTCGCCTTGTCCTCGGTCATGGTTTCACCGACCTTGACCGGCAGATAGCTGAAAATGGTGCCGGCCTCCGTGCGCTGGATGCCTTCGACGCGGATGTCTTTTACTACGAATGGATCGAAAGCGTATGCATTGAGCGCGAGCGCGGCGGTGAACGCGAACAGGAGTATCTTCAGAAAGCGCATGAATTCAGCTGCTGATGAGCCGGGTTATGTCGTTGTACAACGCAAAAGCCATGAGCAGGAACAGCACTGCCATGCCGACCTGCTGGCCAATCTCCATGGTTTTGTCCGAGACCGGACTTCCCTTAACAATTTCAAACATATAATACATTAAATGCCCACCATCCAATAATGGGATCGGCAATAAATTGAGCACGCCGAGGCTGATGCTGATCAACGCCAGGAACAGCAGATAAGATATCCATCCGATCTGTGCCGATTGCCCTGCGTAGTCCGCAATCGTGATAGGCCCGCTCAAATTCTTGAGCGACACCTCGCCGATGATCATTTTTCCGAGCATGCGAAGGCTGAACAGCGAAGTGTCCCACGTGCGCTCGAGGGCCTTGACCAGGCTTTCCCCCGGCGAATAACGCACCTCCACCATGTGTTTCTGCATCGCCGCGGGATCGATGCGCGGCGCCGCGCCGATGCGCCCGATCCGGCCTTCCTTCTCCGACGCCGCCTCCGGCGTAACGGCGATTTGCAGCGCGCTCGACCCGCGTTTGACGCTGAGGACGAGCTGCCTGCCGGGGCTCGCGCTGATGGCCGTGACTACCTGATCCCAACGCGTCACAGGCTCGTTGTCGATCGCGGTGATCTCGTCGTTCGCCTGCAATCCGCTGCGCTCGGCCGCACCACCGGCAATGACGCGCCCTACCACCGGCGCCAAGGCGAGCTGCAGCCGCACGAATCCCAGCGCGCGCAGAAAATCGCTGTCGAGATCCTCGGCTCGCAGGCCCGACATATCGAGCGTGCGACTGCGAATCTCGCCGCGCTCGCTATATACCTCGACCGACGTGATGCCGCGCTCGACGGCATGCTTGAGCAGGATCCAGCGCGCATCCTGCCAGTTGGTGACAGCCTGCTGCCCGATCTTCACGATGGTGTCGCCCGGCGCGAATTGCGCCTGGGCCGCAGCAGAACCTGGCGCGACCGCGCCGATCACCGGTGAGATTCCGGGCACGCCGTGCATGAACACGAGCCAGTAGAGAAAAATCGCCAGCAGGAAATTGGCGAATGGCCCGGCCACGACAATGACGAAGCGGCGGTAAACGGACTGGCGATTGAACGCGCGCGGCAAATCCTGCGGCTCGACCGGGCCTTCTCGTTCATCCAGCATCTTGACGTAGCCGCCGAGCGGGAACGCTGACAGCGCCCATTCGGTCTGATCTTTTCCGTAGCGGCGGCTCGCCAGCACGCGGCCGAAGCCGACCGAAAACCTCAGCACTTTGACGTTGCACCAGCGGGCGACCAGGAAATGCCCGAATTCGTGCACGACGATCAGCGCCCCGAGCGCAAATGCAAATGCGACGATCGTGGTCAGCAGATTCACGCTGATATCCGCAAAGTGCGATGATCGGCACCGTACGCATGGCGCAGCAGCCAGCCGGCGGCACAGTCGCGCGCACTGGCGTCGGCCGAGAACACGTCATCGAGGCCGTGCAAGGGCGCGGGAGCGATCGCGCCCAGCACGTGCTCGATCAGCGCCGGGATACGGTCAAAACGCAGCTTCGACTCGAGAAACGCGGCGACTGCCGCCTCGTTGGCGGCATTGAGCACGGCGGGCGCGCTGCCTCCGGCTCGCAGCGCGTCGCGCGCAAGCATAAGGCATGGGAAACGGGCGTGATCGGGAGCGGCGAAATTCAGCCTGCCGAGCGCGGCCAGGTCGAGGAAATCGACGCCCGCGGCGATGCGCTCCGGATAACCCAGTGCGTATGCGATGGGCGTGCGCATGTCGGGATTGCCGAGCTGCGCGAGCACGGAACCGTCGACGTACTCGACCAGCGAGTGAATTACGCTCTCGGGATGGATCACCACGGCAATCTGCTGCTCGGTGGCGTTGAACAGCCACGAGGCTTCGATCACCTCCAGGCCCTTGTTCATCATGGTCGCCGAATCGACCGAGATCTTGCGGCCCATCTCCCAGTTCGGATGCGCGCATGCCTCGTCCGGCGTGACTTGCGCAAGCCGTTCAAGCGCCATTTCGCGGAAGGGCCCGCCCGATGCCGTCAGCAGAATCCGGCGGACTCCGGCGGCTGCGAGATCGCCGTCGAACGCTGCCGGCAGCGCCTGAAACACCGCATTGTGCTCGCTGTCGATCGGTATCAGCGTCGCGCCGTTGCGGCGTACTGCGTCCATGAACACCGGTCCGGCGGTAACCAGCGATTCCTTGTTGGCGAGCAGCACCCGTTTGCCAGCCGACACGGCGGCGAAGGTAGCGCGCAGGCCCGCAATTCCGACTATCGCCGCCATTACGGTATCGACTTGCGGCAGCGCAGCAATCCGTTCGAGCGCCCCGCTGCCACACAGGACCTCGGTGCCGATGTCCAGGGCACGCAAATTAATGCGCAACTGATCGGCGCTCGCAGAATCGCCGATCACCGCGTATTGCGGCCGAAAACGGCGGCATTGATCGAGCAGGAGGTCTACGCGGCGATGCGCGCTCAGGGCAACCACGTTGAACCGCTCTCCATGACGAGCGACGACATCGAGCGTGTTGACTCCGACGCTGCCGGTCGAACCGAGAATTGCCAGATTCTTGGGCTGAGGCATCGCTGGACTAGATGAAAATCAGTGCGGCGAGCGGCAGCGCGCCCGTGATGGCGTCGATGCGATCGAGCATGCCGCCGTGTCCGGGAAAAATATCACCGCTGTCCTTGACGCCAGCCCGGCGCTTGAGCCAGGACTCGAACAGGTCGCCAACTATGCTGAGCGCCGTCATGCCGACGAACGCGAGCACGATAGAGCTCAGATCGAGCGTCGTGCGGCCGGAAAAATGGAGGACTGCCGCATACACCGCGACCGCCACAAACGCCCCGCCCACACCCTCCCACGTCTTGCCCGGGCTGATCGCCGGCGCAAGTTTGTGGCGGCCCAGACTGCGCCCGGTGAAGTAGGCGGCGGTATCTGCGATCCACACCACCGCCAACAGCAACAGCAGCAGCAAGGGATCGTGCTGCAGGCGCACCAGCGCGAGCCACGTCGGGACCAGGACCACCAGGCCCGCGAGCCCGAGCAGCAGCCGGTGCCGCACGGCGAGCCTGAGCCACAGCCAGCACGGCGCTATCACGCACCAGAACCCGAGGGCCATCGCAAAGATCACCCGGTCGGCTGTGACAGGAGCGCCGCCCGCGCGGATCTGCGCCGGACTGCCGATCACCCACAGCAACGCACAGGCCAGCACGATCGCCGCGAGGAACGCCACCTCGCCGATGCGGCCAAATGCGCACAGCTTCGACCATTCATGCGCCGCAACAAGCAGCAGCGCGAGCATTGCCACGCTCCACCAGATGTTCGGCAGCAGGAACAGCGCAGCGAGAAACAGCGGCAACACTACGACGACGGTGAGAACTCGCAGTTTGAGCATGATGTGCCCGCGCTCAAGCTAGCATGGGAGCGCTAGCTGCCCTCAGCCACGCGCGCGCCGCGCTCTTCGCCCGCCGTCTGCTGCAACTGCTCGCTGGTGCGCCCATAACGCCGCTCGCGCTGCTGGTAGGAGCCGATCGCCTGCTCCATCGCGGCCATGTCGAAATCCGGCCACAGAATGTCCGTGAAGTACATTTCCGTATAAGCGAGCTGCCATAGCAAAAAATTGCTGATGCGCTGCTCGCCGCCGGTACGGATGAAGAGATCGGGCTCCGGCGCATAACCGAGCGATAGATACGGCGCCACGTCGGCTTCGGCGAAGCCTCGCGCGAGGTGCGGCTGGTCGTCGAGCATGCGGGTAACCGCCTGGATCATGTCCCAGCGGCCGCCGTAGTTCGCGGCGACGGTCAGCGTCAGGCGGGTATTTTCGCGCGTCACCTGCTCCGCATCCGCAATGAGCTGGCGCAGCCGCGGCTCGAAGCGGGACAGATCGCCGATCACCTTGAAGCGAATATTGTCCTTGTGCAGTTTTACGACCTCCTGCTCGAGCGCATTCACGAACAGCTGCATCAGGAACGATACCTCGTCCGCCGGCCGGCGCCAGTTTTCGCTGCTGAAGGCGAATAGCGTGAGAAACTCGACGCCTTTTTCAGCGCACGCGCGCACCGTGCTGCGTACATTCTCGACGCCCCGCCGATGGCCGGCGATGCGTGGCAGGAACCGCTGCTTGGCCCAGCGTCCGTTGCCATCCATGATGATGGCGATATGGCGCGGGATCAACCGCGCGTCCGGTATGGTCAGAGTAGAACTGGTCACCGGCGCGACGTCCGCTAGACAGCGATCAGATCCGCTTCTTTTGCCGCCAGTGCCTTGTCGACCTCGGCAATATAGCGATCGGTGAGCTTCTGGACGTCGTCCTGCGCGCGGCGCTCCTCGTCTTCCGCCACCTTCTTCTGCTTGAGCAGATCTTTAAGGTGGCTATTGGCATCGCGGCGGATGTTGCGCACCGCGACACGGGCAGTCTCGGCCTCCTTGTGCACGACTTTGATCAGATCGCGCCGGCGCTCCTCGGTCAGCGATGGCATGGGCACGCGCACGGTTTCGCCGACGGTGGCGGGATTGAGCCCGAGGTCTGAATCGCGGATCGCCTTTTCCACGACCGCCGCCATTTTCTTTTCCCACGGCGTGACGCCGATGGTGCGCGCATCGAGCAAGGTGACGTTCGCAATGCCGTTGATCGCAGTGGGCGTGCCGTAATAGTCGACCAGCACGTGATCGAGCAAGCCGGTGTGCGCCCGGCCGGTGCGCACTTTGCCCAGATCGGTCTTAAGCGTCTCGATCGTCTTCTTCATTTTTTCTTCGGCGGATTTCTTGATATCTGCAATCATCCCCATCTCCTCCGCTAACAGATTGGTTCATCGGCGCGCGGCGGCATTTCGCGCTTCCTGCGCGCCGTTAGTGCCTGCGGCGCTAGGCATGCACCAGCGTGCCCTCATCGTGGCCGGTTACCACCCGCGTGAACGCGCCTGGCTTGAATATGCTGAAGACGTTGATCGGCAGTTTCTGGTCGCGGCACAAGGTGAGCGCCGTGGCGTCCATCACCTTCAGGTTCTTGATGATCGCTTCGTCGAAGGTGATGCTTTTGTAGCGCATTGCGTCCGGATGCGTCTTCGGATCCTCAGTGTACACGCCGTCCACCTTGGTCGCTTTCAGCACCAGATTGACGTTCATCTCCATTCCGCGCAGCGCCGCCGCGGTATCGGTCGTGAAAAACGGGTTGCCTGTGCCGGCTGCGAAAATGACGATCTTGCCCTCTTCCAGGTAGCGCATCGCCTTGCCGCGGATATACGGCTCAACCACCTGCTCGATATTGAGCGCAGACTGCACGCGGCTCACGAGGTTCATCCGGCGCATGGCGTCCTGCAGCGCCAGCGCGTTCATGACGGTCGCGAGCATGCCCATGTAGTCGGCGGTGGCGCGGTCCATGCCGGCGGCCGCGGGCGCCATGCCGCGGAAGATGTTGCCGCCGCCGATCACGACCGCCACCTCGATGCCCAGCCCGACAACCTCCGCTATTTCCGAGATGATGCGCTCGATGGTCGAACGGTTGATGCCGTAGCTGTCCTCGCCCATCAGCGCTTCGCCGCTCAGCTTGAGCAGCACGCGCTTATAGGCAGGAGTTGCCGCCATTAGGCGTTTCCTACCTGAGCCATCACTTCGGCGACGAAGTCATCCTTTTTCTTCTCGATGCCCTCGCCCACGATGAACAAATGGAACTCGTGCACCTTTGCCTGCTTGGCGGCGAGCAGCTTCTCGACCGTCTCGTCGGGATTCTTGACGAACGGCTGGCCCAGGAGCGTCACCTCGGCCAGAAACTTGGCGATGCGCCCGTCGACCATCTTGGCGATGATGTTGTCGGGCTTGCCGCTCTCCTGCGCTTGTGCGGTGTAGATCTCACGCTCCTTGGCAATCGTGGCGGGCGGCACCTGGTCTTTGGCGACGCACACCGGCTTGCTGGCGGCAATATGCATGGACAGGTCCTTGCCGAGCTGGTCGTCCCCGCCTTCGTAGTCGAGCAGGACACCAATCTTGGCGCCGTGCAGATAAAACGCAAGCCTGCCCTTGGCGATCAGGCGCACGTATCGGCGCACGCTGATATTCTCGCCCAGTTTCATCACCAGGCCCTGCCGCGCCGTCTCGACGCTCTGGCCATCTGCGCCCGCGGTTTTCGAAAGCGCATCGAGATCGCCGGGATTTCCTTTGGCCACCGCTTCGGCCACGGATTTCACGAACCCTGCGAAATTCGCGTCTTTGGCGACGAAATCGGTCTCGCAATTGACTTCCACCATCGCGCCGGTCTTGCCATCGGCGGTGATGAACACGCTTACAGCGCCTTCCGCCGCCACGCGTCCGGCCACCTTGCTCGCCTTGGCGCCGCTCTTGATGCGCAACAGCTCTTCGGCTTTCTTGAGGTCGCCCTCAGCCTCAGCGAGCGCTTTCTTGCATTCCATCATGCCGAGGCCGGTCGCCTCGCGCAGTTCCTTGACCATCGCAGCGGTAATTTCTGCCATTTTCACTCCACAAACTTTTGATAAGCCTGTCTGATCTCTGCGCCTGCCGGATGACTCACGGCGCGACACGCTCGCGTGGCGTCGAAGGAGCCACTTCTTCCCGCTTGGCCGCCGACCCAGTTCCGTCTAAAAAAATAGGGGCTGACGCCCCCGGGGCCGTTGCGGCTGGCGTTATTTCGCCGGCGTCGCTTCGGCGCCCTCTTCGACCTCGACGAACTCCTCGTCGCTCACGATCTGGGTGATGACCTGGCTGCGGCCTTCGAGCACCGTGTCGGCAACGCCGCGCGCATAAAGCCGGATCGCCCGGCTTGAATCGTCGTTGCCGGGAATCACGTAGTCGACGCCTTCCGGATTGTGATTGGTGTCGACCACGGCGATGATCGGAATGCCGAGCTTTTTCGCTTCGGCGATTGCGCCTTTATGGTACCCGACGTCGATGACGAACAACGCGTCCGGCAGGCCGTTCATGTCCTTGATGCCGCCGAGGCTGCGCTCCAGCTTCTCCATTTCGCGCTGATAGTTGAGCGCTTCTTTCTTAGCGAGCTTGTTGATCGAGCCGTCCTCGACCATCGCTTCCATTTCCTTCAGGCGCTTGATGGACGCTTTTACGGTCTTGTAGTTGGTGAGCATGCCGCCCAGCCAGCGGTGATCGACGTAAGGCGAGCCGGCACGCTGCGCTTCTTCCTTGATGATCTCGCGCGCCTGACGCTTGGTGCCGACGAACAGGATCGTGCCCTTGTTGGCGGTGAGCTGACGCACGAACTTGAGCGCGTCCTGGTAGAGCGCCAGCGTCTTCTCGAGGTTGATGATGTGGATCTTGTTGCGATGGCCGAAGATAAACGGGGCCATCTTGGGATTCCAATACCGGGTCTGGTGGCCGAAATGGACGCCACACTCCAGCATTTCACGCATGCTAGTTGCCATAAAAATCTCCAGTGCAGGGTTAAGGGCCAAGCAACGGCCCGCCTCCATCCGCCGACAACACTCGCAGCCGAGCACCCTTACTGTGGCGGATGTGTGAATTAAGATCCGGAACCTCAAAACTAAAGCGCGCTTGTCCCGGTCAATCGGTAATAATATCATCTTTGATGCCGTCTATTCAAGGCAACGAGCCAGGCGGCACGCAGCCGGCACTGCGTTTGAATCGGCCCGAAACTGGACTAGAATCCGCACTTTTTTGAATCCACGCGATCTGCCCCGCCATGTATCGCCAACCCGCCCCTATGAGCGTCGCCCTCAAGACCCCGTCTGAAATCGAGAAAATGCGCGTGGCAGGCAAACTTGCCGCGGAAGTGCTCGATTTCATCGGTCCTCACGTGAAACCCGGCGTCACGACCGACGACATCGACCGGTTGTGCCACGATTACATGGTGAACGTTCAGGGCACCGTACCGGCGCCGCTCAACTACGCGCCGCCCGGCTACTCGCCGTATCCGAAATCGGTTTGCACCTCGGTCAACCACGTCGTCTGTCATGGCGTCCCGGGCGACAAGAAGCTCAAGGCCGGCGACATCATCAATATCGACATCACTGTCATCAAGGACGGCTTCCACGGCGACACCAGCCGCATGTTCTACGCCGGGCAGCCGTCGGTGCAGGCGCGGCGCCTGTGCGATGTCACCTATGACTGCATGTGGCGCGGCATCGCCGCCGTTCGTGCCGGCGCCCGGCTCGGCGATATCGGCCACACCATCCAGAGCTGCGCCGAACAAAGCGGCTACAGCGTCGTGCGCGAGTTCTGCGGACACGGCATCGGGCGCAAGTTCCACGAGGAGCCGCAGGTGCTGCATTACGGGCGTCCCGGCACCGGCCTCGTGCTCGAGGAAGGCATGACGTTCACGATCGAACCGATGATCAACGCGGGTCGCGCCGAGATACGCTCGCTCGCCGACGGGTGGACCATCGTCACCAAGGACCACAGCCTGTCGGCGCAATGGGAGCACACCGTGCTCGTCACCGCCGGCGGTTTCGAGGTGCTCACCTTGTCAAGCGGCGCGCCGCCTCTGCCGGATTTCCTGGCTCCGTCCTGATGCCTAGTGCGCCGCAATCGCAGAGCCTCACTCCCTCGACTTCGCAATCACAGAGCGCACGCTGGAAGAGCCAGCTCGCCGAGCAGCGCGGCGCGCTCGAGCATCGCTACCTCGAGCGCCGCTCGCCGTCCGACCTGCTGCGCCGCCACCGGCTGCTGATCGACAGCCAGCTCAGGCAGGTGTGGCAGCACCTGGCCATGCCGCCGACCCTGACGCTGGTCGCAGTCGGCGGCTACGGCCGCGGCCAGCTGTTCCCCTATTCGGACATCGACCTGCTGGTGCTGCTGCCGCAAGCCGCAGACGCCGACGTGACACGTCATCTCGAGCAGTTCATCGGCATGCTGTGGGACATCGGGCTCGAAGTCGGGCCCAGCGTGCGCACGGTGGAAGAATGCATCGAGCTTTCGGTGCAGGACGTCACGGTCCAGACGAACCTGCTCGAGGCGCGGCTGCTGGCGGGCAACCGCAAGCTGTTCGCGCGCTTCCAGAAGGAATTTGCGCGCTCGCTCGATCCCCAGCAGTTCTGCAAGGCGAAGCGGCTCGAACAGGAGCTGCGCCACGAGCGCTATCGTGACACCAATCTCGAGCCCAACCTGAAGGAAGTCGCAGGCGGCCTGCGCGACCTGCACACCATATTGTGGATAGCAAAGGCCGCCGGGATAGGCACGAGCTGGTCGGCGCTCGTCGGGCGCGAGATCATCACGCCGCGCGAAGCGATGCTGCTGCGGAAGAATGAGAAGTTTCTGCAGAACCTGCGCATCCGGCTGCATTATCTCGCGCGCCGTCGCGAAGAGCGCCTGTTATTCGACGTGCAGACAGCGCTTGCTGCCCGCATGGGGCTGCGCGAGACCGCGCACCGCCGGGCAAGCGAGCACCTGATGCAGCGTTTCCACCGCGTGGCGATCGAGATCAGCCAGCTCAACGCGATCGTACTGCAGAACCTGGGCGCGCTGATATTCCCTCCCCGTGCGCGCGCTACTCAGCCGATCAACGCGCGCTTCCACGTGCGCAACGAGTTGCTCGAGGCGTGCGATGAGGGCCTGTTCCGGCGCGAGCCCGGCGCGATGCTCGAGGCGTTCGTGCTGCTGCAGCAGCACCACGAGCTCAAAGGCATGACGGCAACCACGCTGCGCGAACTCTGGCGCGCGACCGACCAGATCGACCCCGCGTTCCGGCGCCAGGCTGCCAACCGCAAGCTGTTCATGCAGGTGCTGCGCAGCCCGACGCGCGTGGTGCGCGAGCTGAAGCGGATGAACCAGTATGGCGTCCTCGGCCGCTACATTCCGGCGTTCGGCCGCATCGTCGGCCAGATGCAGCACGATCTATACCACGTATATACCGTCGACGAGCACATCCTCAACGTCGTGCGCAACCTGCGCCGCTTCACGATAGCCGAGCTGGCGCACGAATTCCCGCTATGCAGCCGGCTGATGAGCGATTTCGAACGGCCCGAGCTGCTGTACCTCGCCGGCTTGTTCCACGACATCGCCAAGGGGCGCGGCGGCGACCATTCCGCCCTCGGCAAAGCCGACGCGCTGCGCTTTTGCCGCGAGCACGGTTTGCTGCCTGCCGATGCAGAGCTCGTGGCGTGGCTGGTCGAGCATCATCTCGTCATGTCTGCCACCGCGCAAAAACAGGACATGTCGGATCCCGAAGTGATCAATGCCTTTGCGTCGAAGGTCGGTGACGACCGCCATCTGGTCGCGCTCTACCTGCTGACGGTGGCCGACATCCGCGGCACCAGCCCCAAGGTTTGGAACGCGTGGAAAGCCAAACTGTTGGAAGACCTGTTCTGGATCACACGGCGGCGCTTGAGCGGAGATACCCGCTCGCTCCAGAGCAGCCTCCAACAGCGCCAGGAAGCGGTCAAATCGAAGCTGCGGCTGTATGCGATCGGGGACCATGCGCACGAGAAGCTATGGTCGCAGCTCGACGTGTCCTATTTCCTGCGGCACGACGTCGACGAGATCGCGTGGCATACGCGCCTGCTCAATTACCGCGTCGACACGTCCACGCCGGTCGTGAAGGCACGTCTCTCGCCCGCGGGCGAAGGATTGCAGGTGATGATTTACGTGCGCGACCAGCAGGACTTGTTCGCGCGCATCTGCAGCTTTTTCGAGCGCATCAGCTATTCGATCGTCGAGGCCAAAATCTATACCACGCGGCATGGTTACGCGCTCGACAGCTTTCAGATCTTCGATCCCGACAACCGCAAACCGCAATATCGCGACCTGATCGGGTATATCGAATACGAATTGGGTCAGCGCCTGCTCGCACGCACCCCGCTCGGCCCCCCTGGCGAAGGCCGGCTTTCGCGCCAGCTCAAGCATTTTCCGATCACGCCCGAAGTCACGATCGACGCCGACGAGCGCGGCCTCTACAAGGTGCTTGGGATCATTGCCGGGGACCGGCCGGGACTGCTGTCGCGCGTGGCGCGCTGCCTGGTCGAATACAAGATCAATCTGCACACCGCCAAGGTCAACACCCTGGGCGACCGTGCCGAGGACGTTTTCCTGATCAACGGCGAAGCGCTCAACGATCCCAAAACAGTGGTGCGTTTCGAAAGCGAGCTGCTGCGCCAGCTGCAAATCTAGGTTCCGGGAGCGCGGATTGAGGATTGAGTAAGCACGTCAACATTCCTCCGCGCCTACCGAAAAGGAAATGCAACTTGCGTGCCTCCTCGCTCCTCAATCCTCAATCCTCAATCCTGACCCACGTCCTGGTTCGGAAACAGCACGTCGGTGAAGCCGAAACGGCTCAGATCGCGGATGCGCATCGGATACAGCACTCCCATGAGATGGTCGCATTCGTGCTGCACGACTCGCGCGTGGAACCCCTCGACGCTGCGATCGATGGGACTGCCGTACTGGTCATAACCCTGATAGCGAAGCCGCGCGTAGCGCGGCACGATCCCGCGCATGCCAGGCACCGACAGGCAGCCTTCCCAGTCCTCCTCCATCTCGTTTCCCAACGGAGTCAGGGTCGGATTGATCAGGACCGTATAGGGCACGGCCTCGGCGTCGGGATATCGCGGGTTGTGCTCGACGCCGAATATCACCACCTGCAGACCGACGCCGATCTGGGGCGCGGCGAGTCCGGCGCCATCGAGCGCGGCCATCGTGTCCTGCATGTCGGCGAGCAGCGCGTGCAGCTCTGGCGCGTCGAAACCGGTGATCGGTCGCGCGCGCTCCAAAAGCCGCGGATCGCCCATGCGCAAAACGTCCCTAATTGCCATTTGCAGCCACCATCTGCTCCAGAATTTTGCGGGTTCTAGCCATGGCCCGATGCAAGACCGCGGCAATCTCGTTCATTGCGATGCCGTCGCTGCTGCCCGCCCTGCCAGCGGCATAGTTTGCCACCACTGCCAGAGTAGCGTAGGACAGATCCAGTTCCCGCGCGAGCGCGGCCTCCGGCATGCCGGTCATGCCGACCATGTCGGCGCCGTCGCGCTCGAGCCGGTTGATCTCCGCCGCAGTCTCGAGGCGCGGTCCTTCGGTTGCTGCATACACGCCGCCATCCACCAGTTTTTCGTCTGCTGCAATCGCTGCGTCGAGACAAGCCGCACGCAGCGCCGCGCAATATGGATGGGTGAAATCGATGTGGTGGACGCCGCGATCCGAGGTCGTAAAAAAAGTCGCGGCCCGGCCGTGCGTGTAGTCGATGATCTGATCGGGGACCGCGAGCACGCCCGGCGCCAGGTCGGGCCGGATTCCCCCGACCGACGCGACCGATATCACGCTTTTCACGCCCTGCGCGTGCAGCGCCCAGATATTCGCCCGGTAGTTGACCTGATGCGGCGGTATCGTGTGCCCGTAGCCGTGGCGGGCGAGGAATATCACGTCGCGGCCGCCGATCCGGCCGAAGGTTAGCGCACCTGACGGCTCGCCGTACGGCGTCCGGATCACCTGCCGGCGCGATACCTCCAGGTTCGAGAGCTGTGTCAGTCCGCTGCCGCCGATGATCGCTAACATGGGATCGAGAACCGCGGATTGGGGCTTGAATGGCGCACGCAACACTCGCGGCCACGCTCCCGCGACACGAAAGTGATTGCTAAGGAGAACCCAATCCTCAATCCCTGCTCCTCAATCCTGCCGAATCGCGTAGATCTCGGGCAGATTTCGCCATGCGCCCTCGACATCCATCCCGAAGCCGAACACGTATCGGTTGGGCAATTTCACACCGACGAAATCGGGCGTGATCGGCTTTGCCTTGCCGAGGTCTTTGTCGGCGAAAACGGCACAATAAAAACGCGATGCGCCCGCTGCCAGCATGCGGTCGCGGATCTCTGCCATGGTGTAGCCTTCGTCGAGTATGTCGTCCACTACCAGCACGACCCGCCCTGCCAGAGGCGAGCGCGGGAACACCTTCCATTCGATCGTGCCGCCGCGAGTGGTGTTGGCGTAGCGGGTGAGGTGCAGGTAGTCGAACTCGAGCGGAAACCTGAGCTGGGGCAGCAGCTGGCCGGTGAACACGACCGCACCGCCCATGACGCTCAATACCAGTGGGTTCTCGGCCGCAAGCTCGAGCGTGATCTCCGCTGCGACGCGCTGCACCCCTTGCGCTACGCTTGCGGCCGAACATACGAGCTCGGCGGATTGAAGGGCCTCCCAGGCTTGAGCGGGCGCCATCTGGTTCAGCGCTTGCCAGCGCGGCGCAGCGCCGCCAGATGTGCTGCGAACTCTCGCCGGACCTCCGGATGCTTGAGGCCATAGGCGACGTTTGCCTTGAGATAGCCGAGCTTGCTGCCGCAGTCATAACGCACGCCATCGAACTGGTAGGCGAGCACCGGTTCGTTGTTCAACAGCGTGGCTATGGCGTCGGTCAGTTGTATCTCGCCGCCTGCCCCTGGCTTCACCCGCTGCAGGTGATGGAAAATGCGGGGCGTCAGAATGTAGCGGCCCACCACCCCCAGCGTCGAGGGCGCCGCGCTGGGCTGCGGCTTTTCGACGATGGCGGTCACCGTATGCGTTCTGCCGGCGCCTCGGCCGGGATTGACGATGCCGTACTGCCGTGTATCAGCGCGCGCCACCTTCTGCACACCGAGCACCGAGCAGCGTTCGCGCCGATAGATGTCGACCATCTGCTTCATCACCGGCGGCTTGCCGTCGATCAGGTCGTCGGCCAGGATCACTGCGAAAGGATGGTCCCCGACCACCGGCTGCGCGCACAGCACCGCATGCCCGAGGCCGAGCGCCTGTGGCTGGCGCACGTAAATGCATTTGACGTGGCTCGGCAGGACATCGCGCACCATCGCGAGCATTTCGTGCTTGCCGCGCGTCTCGAGTTCGCTCTCGACCTCGAACGCCGTATCGAAATGGTCCTCGATCGCGCGCTTGTTGCGGCCGGTGATGAACACCAGCTCGGTGATGCCGGCAGCGACCGCTTCCTCCGCCGCATACTGGATCAGAGGCTTGTCGACCACCGGCAGCATTTCCTTCGGGCTCGCTTTCGTTGCAGGCAGAAATCGAGTGCCCATGCCTGCAACCGGGAAAACCGCCTTGCTGATAACGCTCGTCATATCTTCTTGTCCAGTAACTCGAGCAGCGCTGCCTCGTCCAGTATTGCAATCCCGAGCTCGACCGCCTTGTCGTGCTTGGAGCCAGGCTCGGCGCCCGCCACGACGTAGTCGGTTTTCTTCGATACACTGCCGCTCACCTTGCCGCCCCTGTCGCGTATGCGGCTCTCGACTTCACCGCGCGCCAGATGCGGCAGCGTGCCGGTGAGCACGAAGGTCTTGCCGTACACTGCGCTCTTCTCATCCACCAGCGTAGGCGCGGTTTCGGCAAAGCTCACGCCGGCAGCCAGCAACTGCGCGACCGCTTCGCGATTGTGCGGTTCGGCGAAGAAAGCGGCAACGCTTTGCGCCACCACCGGCCCCACGTCCGGCACTTGCTGCAGCGTTTCCGCGTCTGCGCTCATCAGGCGCTCGATGCTGCCGAAATAACGCGCAAGATCCTGCGCCGTGCTTTCGCCGACGTTGCGAATGCCGAGCGCGAAAATGAACCGCGACAGAGTCGTTTGCCTGCTCTTCGCTATCGCAGCGACTAGATTTCCCGCCGATTTTTCAGCCATGCGGTCCAGCTCTGCGAGCCCGGCGATGCCAAGCCGGTAGATGTCGGCGGGGCTGCGCAAGAGCCCGATGTCGACCAGCTGGTCGACGAGCTTTTCGCCGAGCCCTTCGATATCCATCGCGCGCCGGCTCGCGAAGTGCAGCAGCGCCTGCTTGCGCTGTTCCGGACAGAACAGGCCGCCGCTGCAGCGGGCAACCGCTTCACCCGGCAGCCGCACGACGGCCGACTGGCATTCCGGACAACGTTCCGGCATGGTGAACGCGCGCGCATCCGGCGGACGGCGGTCGCGCAAGACCTCGACAATTTCAGGAATGACGTCGCCCGCCCGTCTTACGGTCACCGTGTCACCGATATGAACGTCCTTGCGGCGCACTTCGTCTTCGTTATGCAGTGTCGCGTTGGTCACCGTGACGCCCCCCACGAAAACCGGCTTAAGGCGCGCCGTCGGCGTCAGGGCGCCGGTGCGCCCCACCCGCACTTCGATATCGAGGACAGTGGTGATTTCCTCCTGGGGCGGGTATTTGTGAGCGACGGCCCAGCGCGGCTCGCGGGTGCGGAATCCCAGCTGTTGCTGCAGCGCGAAGCTGTTGACCTTGTACACGACTCCGTCGATATCGAACGGCAGCTTGTCGCGGCGCACGCCGATGTCGTCGTGAAACCTGATCAGGCCTTCTGCACCGAGGACTACTGCCCGTTCGCGGCTCACCGGGAGTCCGAGCTTCTCCAGCGCATCGAGCGTGTCGCTATGGCGCGCGGGTAGCGCCCATTCGCGCACTTCGCCCAGTCCGAACGCGACGAAGGAAAGCGGCCGCCGCGCGGTGATCGCAGAATCGAGCTGTCTCACCGCGCCGGCGGCCGCGTTGCGCGGGTTCACGAAAGTCTTTTCGCCCGCTGCGCGCTGCCGCTCGTTCATGCTCTCGAAATCCTTGCGGCTCATGTAGGTTTCCCCGCGAACTTCGAGAACGGCCGGGGCGGCGCCACGCAATTTGAGCGGGATGTGCCGTATCGTGCGGATATTGGACGTGACGTTCTCCCCCACCTCGCCGTTGCCGCGAGTCGCGGCATGCGCGAGGACGCCGCGCTCGTAGCGCAAGCTGATCGCGAGGCCGTCGAATTTCAGCTCGGCCGCGTATTCCACCGGCGGCGCGCTCTCGTCGAGGCCCAGCTCGCGCCGCACGTAAGCGTCGAACCTGACCGCGCCCGTATCGCTGATGTCGGTTTCAGTGCGGATCGAGAGCATGGGCACCGCATGCGTGACGGGCTCGAGCCCGGCCAGCGGCTGACCGCCCACGCGCTGCGTCGGGGAATCGGCCGCGATCAGCTGCGGGTATTGCTGTTCGAGCTCCTGCAGCTCGCGAAACAGCCGGTCGTATTGCGCGTCGGAGACCTGCGGCTGGTCGAGCACGTAGTAGTCGTGGTTGTGCTGCTCGATCTCGGCACGCAGCTGGTTCACGCGCGCGACGATGGATTGAGGTGCGGCCATTCAGGCGAACAAACGCAGCGCGCGCGCGCTCCCTGCCGGAACCTGGCCGGCCTCCATCTTCGCGAGGATCGTGCGCAACTGGCTGCGGATTTTGTCGACCGCCGCCGCCGACAGCGGTGCGCGGTTGTCGTCGACCAGCACGCCGCCGAGCGTGGCGGCGAAGCCCTGCGCGGTCTCCAGCATGGCATCGAAAGCCTCCGCCGATGCGCGCACGCGCGGCACGTCGAGCAGAAAAGTGAGTCCGCTCGTGGTCAGCGACTTCATCTGCTCCGGCACGAAGGGCATCGGCTCGTGATTGTCGAGCGTAAACAGCGTGTCGCCGTCGGCGTTGCGCGCGTAAAACACGCCTTCGGGCTCGAGCTTGAGTCCGCCGGCCTCGGCCAGCGCGCGTATCTTGGTGCCGGGGAACGGATTGCCGTCGCTCGAAACCACGTTCACGCCGATTGCGATGTCGACATCGGCGCAGAAACGGTCGAGCTCGACCGCCATTGCATGCGACTCGTTAACGTCGGGACACTTGGCGCCTGCCTGCGCTGTCTCCGCCCACTTGAGCACGGCGTCGCGGAAAGCAGTCAACTGAGCCAGGTCGATGCAGCCGGCGCGGTTCGACATCTGCAGCGCAAATCGCAACTGCGAGAATTCGCTGCCGTTGCCCGCCGGGCGCCACTCGCCGCTCGCGGCATCGTAGCCCGTGACGAGCACCGTCTTGCGCCAGCCAGCGCTCAGCTCGAGCAGCTCGCGCCGCAGGTCGGCGCCGTCTTGCGGGTGTGGAAGACTCACCTCGACCACGTAATCGATCACCGGATCTACCTGCGCCTCGGCGGGCGCGGGAGCGGCGTCGCGCGCCTTCAACGGCGGTGCCGCATTCAGCTTGGGCTCCACACGCGGCTTCGCAGCAGCATCGGAAGACCCCTCTCTCTCCTGCAGCAGCACATCCTCGTGCTCATGCGCGAAAGCCTGCTCGGTCTTGCGGCGAAGCTCGCGTTCCTGCCACACACCGAACAGATAGACGGCGGCCACCACGAACACGCCGACCACCAGCAGACCGATCTGCAGATCGCTCATGGCAGCGCTTAAGCCGCTTCTTCCGCGAGTTTCATCGCCTCTTCGATATCGACCGCCACCACCCGCGAGACGCCGGCCTCCTGCATCGTGATGCCGATCAGCTGATTGGCGATTTCCATGGTGATCTTGTTGTGGCTGATGAACAGGAACTGCGAATTGGCCGACATTTTCCTGACCAGCTCGCAGAAGCGCTCGGTGTTGGTGTCGTCGAGAGGCGCATCGACCTCGTCCAACAGACAGAAAGGAGCGGGATTGAGCTGAAACAGCGCGAATACCAGCGACAGCGCGGTGAGCGCCTTTTCGCCGCCCGAGAGCAGATGGATCGAGCTGTTCTTCTTGCCCGGCGGCTGGGCGATCACCTGCACGCCGCTGTCGAGTATCTCCTCACCGGTCAGCACGAGCTTGGCCTGCCCGCCACCGAACAGCGACGGGAACAGCTCGCCGAAATGACGGTTGACCTCGTCGAACGTGAGCTGCAGGCGCTCGCGCGTCTCGCGATCGATGCGCCGGATCGCGTCCTCGAGCGTGGCAAGCGCCTGCGTCAGGTCGAGAGACTGCGCGTCGAGATAGTTCTTGCGCTGCTGGGCGGTGTCGAGCTCCTCGAGCGCAGCCAGATTGACCGCCCCGAGCGCGCTGATCTCGCTGTTGAGCTGCACGATGTCGGCCTGCAGCGCGCCGGAGCGCTTGCCTTTCTCGAGCTGCGACTCGAGCTCCTGCTCGTTGGCGCCGGCCTCGGCCAGCTGCTGCGCGAACTGCTCTTCGGTGAGCCGCGCCTCCTGCTCGCGCAGCTTGACCTCGCCGATGCGCTCGCGCAGCGGGCTCAGGTTCTGCTCGATGCTGAGCCGCTCCTGCTCCCCGAACCGCATTTCGGTTTCGTTCGCTTCCAGCGCATCGCGCGCCGCCGCCAGCGCCTGCTGCTTCTGATTGCGCAACGTCATGACGACCTCGAGCTCGTCATTCAACGGCGTTTCGTCGAGGCCTGCCAGCTCCTGCGTGTGCTGCGCGATGCTGCTCTTGATCGCGTCGACGTTGTCGACGATCAGACGCATCGCGTTTTCCACCTCGCCGATCTTGCTCGCGCAGGTCTTCAGATGGAATTGGGCTTCCTGCGCCGTGCGTTCAGCCTGCAGCAGCGACTGGCGCTGACTTTCGAGCGCCGCTTCGCTGCGAGCGTGATCCGCCAGCGCCGCGGTCAACTGCGCCTGCAGCTCGCTTCGACGCTGCTCCAACTCGGCAGCGGCGCTCTGGGCGGCATCGCGCTGCGCGCCCTCGTGCGTTGCTTGCGCCTCGATTTCGGCGAGCTCGGCGGCAATCTGCTCGCCGCGCTGGCTTACGCGCTGCGCCTGCTCCGTCAGCTTGAGGATCGCGAGCTGCGCCGCGTGATGTCGCTGCTGCAGTGTATCCACCTCGATGCGCAGCGCGTTGAACGTGGCTTTGCGCTGCGCGAAATCCTCCTCCGCGACGCCAAGCTCGGTTCTGAGCGCCGCGAGCTGCTCCTCGCCCGCTCGCGCTTCGACCGTGAGCCGCTCGATCTCCCGCTGCCGCGACAGCACGCCGTGCAGCTCGGAATCGGGCGCATGAAAGCTCACGCTGTGCCGGGTGAAGACGTGGCCGTCGCCCGAGACCAGCAGCGCACCGGCTGGCAATTGCTCTCGCCGTAACATACCCTCGTGCGCGTCGCGCACGACGTAAACCTGGTGCAACCAATCGTTAAGTGCGCCCGCGGCGGCAGCGTGCTTGCACCGTACGAAAGACGCGAGCGGCTCGAGGCCATCGACGGCGGCCGCGGCGATCACCTCGGCGCCGGTCGTGTAAACCGTCATTTTTCCCGGCGGCAGATCGCCCACGAACGGCGCCGCCTGCGCGATACTTTCGAGCTCGATACTGTTCAGCCGCTCGCGCAGCACCGCCTCCAGCGCGTCTTCCCAGCCGGCTTCGATCTCGATGTCCTGCCACAGCCGCGGGGCTTTATCGAGGTGGTGCGACTCGAGCCAGCCCTGCATTTTCTCGCTGCGCGCGATGCGGTCCTGCACCTGCTGCAGCGCCGCGATGCGCGCCGCCACCGCGGTCACCTGTTGAGCGACGGCGTCCACCGCCGAAGACTGCTCGCGCAGCGCCTGCTCGAGCTGCGGAATGCGCGTTTCGGCGTCTTCCAGCAAGCGGCGCTTATCGCGGTTCTCGCTGTCCAGCCCCGCCTGCTCCGCGTGCAGCCGCTCGAGCTCGCCGCTATCCGGCGGGGTCAATCCAGTCTGCTCCTCCCGCAGCCGCTGCTCGCGCTGCGCGAGCTGCGTCAGGATCTTGAGCGAATGCTCGGTGCGGGCGTGCTCGAGCTGCGCCGCCTGGCTGTTGTCGGCAGCTTCGTGGCGCAGCTGATCGCGCCGCTCCTCGCTCGCGCGAAACGCCTGCTCCACCAGCGGCAGGTGACTCGCCGCCTCGTCGACTGCCGCCTGGAGCGTCTCGGCCTGCTCGCGCGCGCGGTCGTGCTCCTGGAGCCACTCGTCGCGGCTCGCCTGCTGCGCCTGCAGCTGGCTCTCGCCATGCTCGAGCTGGCCGCGGGCCGCGGCGAGCTGGCTCTCGGCGCGGCTGCGATTTTCGCGCACATGCTGAATCTGCTGCTGAAGACGGGAGAACTCGGCGTTGGTTTCGTAGAGGCTGCCCTGCGCCACGTGCAGCGTGTCGCCCGCGGTGTGATGAAGACTGCGCAGCTCTTCCAGCTTGCGCTCGGTTTCGCGCAAACGCGCCGTCTGCGCTTCGAGCTCGACCCCCAGTTTGGCGATCTCGCGCACGCTGCGCTCTCGCGAAGCGCCGGCTTCGCGCTTTTTCTGCAGCCACAGCAGGCTCTGCGTCGTGCGCAGCTGCTCCTGCAGGCTGTGATACTGCCGCGCAACCTGGGCCTGCTCGCGCAGGTGTTCGAGCTGCTTGTCGAGCTCGAGCCGGATGTCCTCGACGCGCAGCAGGTTCTCCCGCGTGTCGCCGAGCCGCTGCTCGGTTTCCCGGCGCCGCTCGCGGTATTTAGATACCCCGGCCGCCTCTTCCAGGAATATGCGCAGCTCCTCGGGCTTGGCCTCGATGATGCGCGAGATCATGCCCTGCTCGATGATCGCGTAGGCGCGCGCGCCGAGCCCGGTGCCGAGGAATATGTCGGCGATGTCGCGCCGCCTCACGTGGATGTTGTTGATGTAATACGCCGACTCGCTGTCGCGCTGCAGCACGCGCTTGACCGAAATCTCGCCGTAGCTCGCCCATTGGCCGCCGGCTTTGCCGAGGCTGTTGTCGAACACCAGCTCCACGCTGGCGCGATTGACCAGCTGGCGGTTGCCCGAGCCGTTGAACAGCACGTCCTGCATCGTCTCGCCGCGCAGATGACGGGCCGACGATTCACCCAGCACCCAGCGCACGGCATCGATCACGTTGGATTTGCCGCAGCCGTTGGGACCGACGATTGCCACCAACTGGCCGGGCACGGGGATGTGAGTGGGGTCTACAAAGGATTTAAAGCCTGCGAGCTTGATTTCTGTAAGGCGCAATTTTTTCTTAGACCGGTGGAGTTATAATTCGGAACCAAAAAATAACGCGACATTTTAACTGAATTGCCGCGTCTGCCCTAATGCCCAGCACGCCGAGCCGCCGCCTCGCCACGTTCCCCAATCCCAGCCCGCGACGCGACTACCGGATTCACATGGAAATACCGGAGTTTACCTGTTTGTGCCCGATGACAGGTCAGCCCGACTTCGCGACATTGACGCTCGATTACGTGCCGCATCGCAGTTGTCTCGAGTTGAAAAGCCTCAAGCTCTACATCTGGTCCTATCGCAACGAAGGCGCTTTCCACGAAGCGGTGACCAATCGCATGCTCGACGACCTGGCGAAAGCCGTCAATCCGCGCTACATGCGCCTGTCCGCGAAATTCTACGTGCGCGGCGGAATTTTCACGACGGTAGTAGCCGAGACGCGCAAGAAAGGCTGGCGGCCGCAGCCCGCGGTCAGCCTGGATGCGCTCCCGTCCTCGACGCGCGCGCGGCCGACCGGAACCGAGTGAGGGACGAGCACGGTCGGCCCGCTCACCGTGCCTGCGCTGCTTCGACCGAAGTCCCGCGTTTCGTAGCTGCGGGCTCGGCCGTTGGCGGCGTGGCCCCACCGATGCGCTCCGACAATACGCCGGCAAGGACGATGAGCGCGCCGCCGCACCACTCGTTCAGCGTCAGCGTTTCCCCCACCAGCAGCCACGTCGATACCGCCGCTACGATGAGCTCGAACAGGTAGATCACGATCGCGCGGTTGGCGGCGATGCGCGCGAGACCGTGTTGCACCGCGACGTTGACGCTCAGCAGCACCACCGCCAGCAACAGCAGCAGCAGAGCCTGGTCGAGCACATGCGCGGCCATCATGACGCGGGGCGGATCGACCAGCATAGCCAATGCACCGACTGCCGTGCAGCCTGCCAGCACCGCCAGCGTCTTGATCTCGATCGGGTAGCCGGTGCTCTTGCGCGCAAGCACGTTGGACAAGGCGAACATGGCGCCCGCGCTGAGACCGCCCCATTCGGCCAGTGAGCGCGGCAGCGGCAGGCCCATGTGCGGATCCCAGAGCATGATCATCGCACCCGACACTGCCAGCAGCATGAGCCCGTAGCCCGCGCCGGTCAGGCGCTCGCCGATCAGGATACGCGCGAACAACACCGTCCAAACCGGCGCGAGATAAAACAGCAGCACCACGCGCATCACGTCGCCGTAGATCACCGCGAGGGTGAAACCGATGTTGCACCATCCAGCGCTCAGCGCGATCGCCACCAGCAGCGCACTGGTATAGCGCCGTCCAGGCGGCGGCCGCAGCACGGCAGCTCCGAGCGCGAGAGCCACTGCATAGGTAAGGGTCGCTGCCACCACACCGCTTACACCGGCGCCCGCCAGCACCCGATACGGATACCAGATCAATCCCCAAACCGTGGCGCCGGCGAGCAGCGCGATCACCGGCACCGTGCCAGGCCCTTTTAGTTTGGTTAAACGCACCCGAACACCTTTATAATCCACCTTATTTGCGATCTGCGGCGGAATCCGCCGCGCACCCTTCCACCGCCGCCCGCGACTTGCCCCACGCCGTGAATTCCGATCTCGACCGCCTGCAAAGCTATCCGTTCCAGAAGCTGCACACGCTGTTGCAAGGCACCACCCCGAATCCCGACCTCAAGCCGATCAGCCTGCACATCGGCGAGCCGAAGCACGCAACGCCCGAATTCATCCGCCAGGCGCTGATCGAAAACCTCGGCGGTCTCGCGAACTATCCGACCACGCTCGGCGGCGAAGATCTGCGCGCAGCAATCGCGGGCTGGCTCACGCGCCGCTACGGCCTGCAGCACATCGACGCAAAGAGCGAAATCATACCGGTGAACGGCAGCCGCGAAGCGCTGTTCGCGTTTGCGCAGACGGTGGTCGACCGCACGCTGCCACAGCCGACGGTGGTGATGCCCAACCCGTTCTACCAGATCTACGAAGGCGCGGCGCTGCTTGCCGGCGCCACGTCCGAATATCTGCATACGCTGCCGGGCGCCAACTTCGCCTTCGATTTCGGACAGCTGCCCGACGCGGTATGGAAACGCACACAGCTCGTTTACGTGTGCTCGCCCGCCAACCCGACCGGCCGCGTAATGACCTTGCAGGAATGGGAAACCCTGTTCGCGCTCTCCGACCGTCACGGCTTCGTGATCGCGGCCGACGAATGCTATTCGGAGATATATTTCGAGGAAGATCGGCCGCCGCTCGGCGCGCTGCAGGCCGCGCAGCACTTCGGCCGCGACCGCTTTCCCCGCCTGGTGGTGTTTTCGAGCCTGTCCAAGCGCTCAAACGTGCCCGGCATGCGCTCGGGATTCGTCGCCGGCGACGCGGGCATCCTGAAAAAATTCCTGCTCTACCGGACCTATCAGGGGTGCGCGATGAGCCCGCCCCTCCATGCCGCGAGCACCGCGGCATGGCAGGACGAGGCCCATGTTCTCGAGAACCGGCGCCTCTATCGCGAGAAATTCGCCGCCGTAACGGCGATCCTGCGCGAAGCAACCGAGATCGGCATGCCCGACGCCGCCTTCTATCTGTGGCTGGACACCCTCGGGGACGATGCCGAATTCACGCGCCGGCTGTACGAGGAGCAAAACGTATCGGTGCTGCCGGGCAGCTATCTCGCCCGCGAGGCGCGCGGCGTGAATCCCGGCAAGCAGTTCGTGCGCATCGCGCTGGTGGCATCGACCGCCGAGTGCAGTGAAGCGGCTCACCGTATCGCCGCGTTCTGGCGTTCCTCAAAAACCAAGGAAAAACGATGAACGAGCTGCAGGAAACGATCGAACAGGCGTGGGAGCGGCGCGCGGAGTTGAGTCCGGGCAGCGCCCCCGCAAAGATCGGCGCGGCGGTCGACGAGGTGCTGGGGGCGCTCGACGCCGGCAAATTGCGCGTCGCCGAGAAAATCGACGGCGAGTGGCGCGTTCATCAATGGATCAAGAAAGCCGTGCTGCTGTCGTTCCGCCTCACCGACAACGCGGTGCTTGCCGGCGCCGCGACGCAGTATTACGACAAGGTGCCGAGCAAGTTCGCGCGCTACTCGCGCGAGGATTTCGAGCGCGGCGGATTTCGGGTGGTGCCGCCCGCGATGGTGCGCCGCGGGGCCTTCATCGGCAGGAATGCCGTCGTCATGCCGTCGTACGTGAACGTCGGCGCGTATGTCGACGAGGGAACCATGGTCGACACGTGGGCGACCGTCGGATCGTGCGCGCAGATCGGCAAGAACGTGCACCTCTCGGGCGGCGTCGGCATCGGGGGCGTGCTCGAGCCGCTGCAGGCCAATCCCACGATCATCGAGGACAACTGCTTCGTGGGCGCGCGCTCGGAGATCGTCGAGGGCGTGGTGGTGGAAGCGGGATCGGTGATCTCGATGGGCGTTTTCATCGGTCAAAGCACGCGCATTTTCGATCGCGCCAGCGGCGAGGTCAGCTACGGCCGCATCCCCGCCGGGTCGGTCGTGGTGTCGGGAACCCTGCCCTCGAGCGACGGCAAGTGCCAGCTTTACTGCGCCGTCATCGTCAAGCGCGTCGATGCCGGGACCCGCGCCAAAACAAGCATCAACGAGCTTTTACGCGGCGATTAGCGCGTGCCGGAAAGCTTGACAGATGCATAAATAAGCTTTCCAAGTCCTTCAGAAATTGGCAGAATACGTGTTCTGACCCGCGGCACCCCACAGTTCTCGGCAAACCCTGAAGGAGCGCGCCATGTTCCTCGATCCCCTATTCAAGCTGATGGCGGAGAAGCAGGCGTCGGACTTGTTTTTCACTGCCGGCGCGCCGATCCAGATCAAGATTAACGGCGTGGTCATGCCGATCAATGCGCAGACCCTCGACCCCGACGCCGTGATGAAAATCGCCTATGAGGTGATGTCCGAGGATCAGATCAGGGAATACGAGAAGAACCTGGAGATGAACTTTGCGGTCGGCCGGCCTGACCTCGGCAGCTTCCGCCTCAACGTGTTCCGGCAGCGCGGCGCGGTGGCGATGGTCATCCGCTTCATCAAGCCCAACATTCCGACCATCGAAGACCTCAAGCTGCCGCTGGTGCTCAAGGAGCTGGTCATGGAAAAGCTCGGCATGGTGCTGATCGTCGGCTCCACGGGCTCCGGCAAGTCATCATCGATGGCTGCGATGATTGACCACCGCAATGCCACCAAGACCGGGCACATCCTGACGATAGAAGACCCGATGGAGTTCGTCTACAAGCACAAAAGGTCGATCGTCAATCAGCGCGAAGTCGGCATGGACACGAAGTCCTACGACAATGCGCTGATCAGCGCGATGCGCGAAGCGCCCGATCTGCTCATGATAGGCGAGATCCGCGACAAGCCGACGCTGCAAAGCGCGCTACTGTTCGCGCAGACCGGCCACCTGTGCCTGTCTACCCTGCATGCGAACAACAGCTATCACGCGATGAATCGCATCATCAATTTCTTCCCGCGCGAAGCGCGCGAGGCGCTGCTCGCCGATCTCTCGATCAGTCTCAAGTGCGTGATCTCGCAGCGGCTGGTGCGCGCGAAGGGCGGCGGCCGCATTCCGGCGGTCGAGATCATGCTCAATACGCCTCACATCGCGGAGCTGATCAAGAACGGCGAAATGGGCGAGATCAAGGACGCCATGGAACAGAGCCTTGCGCCCGGCAGCCAGACGTTCGAGCAGGCGCTCTTCTCGCTCTACAGCGCCGGCCAGATTACGCTCGAGCATGCATTGGCGAACTCCGATTCGCCGACCAACCTGCACTGGCTGATCAACAATGCCAGCAGCGACAAGACTGCCGCGGCCGCCGGCAGCGCGGTCAAATCCGATTCCAGCACCGCCATCAAGCCCGCCGACGACTTGAGCAGCATCAAGCTCAACCTCGATATGGTCTGACGCGTTGCGCGCCGGGTCTTGCGGCCGCGAAGCTGCGCCTCGATCGCGCAGTTAGATGACCTCTGTCGAGCGCGCTCCTGCTGTGACGGTGGGAACGCTGGTAGCAGACGCGCACGCGCGCTTCAAACGTGCCAGGCTCGCGTTCGGTCACGGCAGTGCGAGCGCCTGGGACGAAGCCGTCTACCTGGTGCTGCACGCGCTGGGCCTGCCCCTCGATCAGCTGACACCGTTCCTGTCGCGACCGGTGACGCGCGCCGAGCTTCGACGCGTGCAGGCCCTGATCGACGCGCGCATCCGTAAGCGCGTTCCAGCCGCGTACCTGACGCACGAGGCGTGGCTCGGCGATCTGCGCTTCTACGTGGACGAGCGTGTGATCGTTCCGCGCTCGTTCATCGCCGAAATGCTGCGCGAGCGGCTCGCGCCCTGGCTGCCACGCTCGCGCAAGATCGGCCGCGCCCTCGATCTTTGCACAGGATCCGCATGCCTGGCCGTGCTGCTGGCCAAGACGTTTCCGCGGGCGCGCGTCGTCGCCACCGATATCTCGCTCGACGCGCTTGCCGTCGCTCGCCGCAACGTCGCAGCCTACGGCCTGAAGCATCGCATCGAGCTGCTGCGCTCCGACATGTTCGCGCGGCTGCAAGAGGAGCGGTTCGATTTGATCATCTCCAATCCGCCCTACGTATCCGAGCGCACCATGCGCTCGTTGCCGCGCGAATATCGCCACGAGCCGCGAATGGCGCTTGCAAGCGGAAAAGACGGTTTCGACGCGGTGCGGGTGATACTGCAGCACGCCCACCGGCACCTAACCGACGGGGGAATGCTGGTAGTCGAGGTCGGACATAACCGCGAGCGGCTTGAAATGGCTTTCCCGAACCTGGAATTCGTCTGGCCGCTCACCAGCGGCGGCGACGATTGCGTGTTCATTCTCGGACGCGCCGACCTCGATCGCCACGCCCGGGCGACGATGGCGCCCCCGCTGGCGCGTGTGCCGCATCGAGCCCGTCGAGCAGCCGCTGAGTCTCGTCGGCGTTGAGCTCCTGGAATTGACCGCGCTTCAGGCGCGGCGGAAGGGTGATCGTGCCGTCTCGCACGCGCATGAGCCGGCTCACGGTGAGTCCGAGCGCCCCGAACATCCGCCGCACGATTCGGTTGCGGCCTTCCTTCAGCACGACGTGACACCATTGATTGGAGCCCTCGCCGCCACGCGGCTCGACGCTCACGCATCGCGCCATGCCATCGTCGAGCTCGATGCCCTGCGTGAGCCGCTCCAGGTGCTGCGGCTGCAGATGCGCCATCACCCGCACTGCGTACTCGCGCTCGATCTCGAAACGCGGGTGCATCATGCGGTTGGCGAGGTCGCCCGAGGTGGTGAAGAGCAGCAGTCCGCACGTGTTGAAATCGAGCCTGCCGATCGAGATCCATTTCGCTCCCGACACCGGCGGCAGGCGCTCGAATACGCTCGGCCGCGCGCGCGGATCGTCGCGGCTGGTGATTTCTCCTTCCGGCTTGTGATAGAGCAGAACACGCGGCAGCCGCGATCCCGTTCGAGCGCGCACCACGCGGCCGTCGACCTCGATGCGGTCATGTTCGCCGACGCGCGCGCCGAGCGATGCTTTGGCGCCGTTGACGGTGACCTTACCACTGCTGATCAATGTTTCCATATCGCGGCGCGAGCCGAATCCGGCCTGCGCCAGTATTTTTTGCAGCTTGTGCGTCGCCGTGCCTGCAGCAGGGTCGCGGTGAGCCCCACGCTCGCGTCGACCCGCGCTGGTGGGCCGCTGGCGACCATGCTGCCGCGCAGACGCGCCCGCAGCCTGGTCGGGCCGGGTATCCGGCCAGCGCGGCGGTCGCGCGGAACGCGCCGGCGCCGTAAACGGTTGGTCGCGCCGCGTGCCGTCGGGGCGGCGCGAACGTCGATCCTCCGGCTCGACGGGCCGCCCCGGCTGCGCCGAGTGCGCAGCCGCAGGAAAGAAGGGGCGGGACCGCGCCTTATCGCGCCGTGGTGACCGTCCGCCGCCAACCGCGGGAGGCTGTCCCGGGCGCTCCGACCGCGCAGGCGCAGCAAAGGATGGGCGCGAGCGCGCGCTATCGGGACGACGCGATCGCCCGGCGCCAAATTCGGCAGGCCGCGTCTGCCGGACGGGGCGTTCCGGCGCAGCGAACGATGGGCCGGATCGTGGCCTACCGGGCCGACGCTCGCGCGCGCCGCCAGACTCGGAAGACCCCTCGCCTCGTGCTGGGCGCGCAGGCGCCGTGAAGGACGCGCCGCGTCGCGCGGACTGAGGCCGGTGGCCGCGTGAGGTGCCCGAATTCACGGGCGCTTGGACGACCGGACGCATGGACGGCCTCACCCGCCGCGCAGGTTGCGCAGCATCCCGGTTGCGCGAGCGCGCGCCGTCGCGGCGTGCGGGTCGTTTCATATCAGGAAGGCGCCAGCGCGCGGCGCTCGATGACCGCCTGGGCCAGCGTGCCGCTGTCGACGTGCTCGAGCTCGCCGCCGACGGGCAGGCCGCGTGCGATACGGCTCACCGTGAGCCCGCGCGCAAGCAGCAGCTCGCCGATGTAATGCGCGGTGGCCTCCCCTTCGACCGTGAAATTGGTGGCGACGATCACCTCGCGCACCTGCCCGTCATCGGCGCGCCTGACGAGGCGGTCGAGGTGTATCTCGCGCGGTCCGATGCCGTCGAGCGGAGACAACCTTCCCATCAGCACGAAATAGAGTCCCTGGTAGCATTCCGCCTGCTCCATCATCAGCAGGTCCGCCGGCGTCTCCACCACGCACAGCAAATGCGCGTCGCGCCGCGGCGAGCGGCACAACCCGCATATCTGCTCTTCGGTAAAAGTATTACAGCGCTCGCAGTGCCGTATGACCTCGACCGCGCGGCCGAGCGCCGCACCGAGCCGGGCCGCACCGGGATGGTCGCGCTGCAGCAAATGAAACGCCATGCGCTGCGCGGACTTGGGCCCGACGCCGGGCAGACAGCGCAACGCCTCGATCAGCTCTTCGAGACTGGCAGGGTTTCTCATCGTCGAACGATGAATGATGAATGCTGAATGCTGAACAAGAACCGTGAGACGCAGCGTCGAGGGTTTTCATTCATCGTTCCGCATTCATCATTCCGCATTGCCCTCAAAACGGCATCTTGAAGCCCGGCGGCAGCCCGAGCCCGGACGTCATCCCGCTCATCTTTTCCTGCGTCGTCGTTTCTACGCGCCGCACGGCGTCGTTGACTGCCGCCGCGACCAGATCTTCCAGCATGTCCTTGTCGTCCTTCAGCAGGCTGTCGTCGATCTTGACTCGCTTGACGTCGTAGCGGCAGGTCATCGTCACCTTGACCATGCCGGCCCCGGACTGTCCTTCCACTTCGACCGCTGCAAGCTCATCCTGCAAGCGCTGCATGTTTTCCTTCATCTGCTGAGCCTGCTTCATCAGGCCCGACAATCCGCCTTTCATGGGGGATACCTCCTATTGAACCGGTTTAATGCTGGACGACACGACCCGTGCATCCAGATTCTCGATCAGATCCTTGACGAAGGGATCACGCTCGATCGCAGCGACCGCTTCGTTCTGGCGCTGCTCGTTTTCCCGCTCGCGGATCTCTGCAATCGTCGTGCCGTTGCTCGGGCCCACGCTGATCTCGAGCTTCACTTTCGCGCCGAGATTGTGTTCGAGCGCCGCCTTGAGCCGGTCCTGGTAGGCCTTGCCATTGAGGTGGCGCTGGGCATACGGCACCCGCAGCTCGATGCGACCATTCTGCCATGCAACCAGCTCGCAGTTATGGGCGAGCATGCGTTCCATCCCCGCCAGCGGCAGACCGTTCACGAAGGTGTTCCAGTCGCCGTCAATGTCCTTTTTTTTTAAATCGGCGGCCGCCGCGGAACGTGCCTCGGGCGGGACGGGGGCGGGTGCGGCCGGTTCGCCCCGCACTGCCGGCGCAGGCGTGGCAGGTGCTTGTGCCGATTCTGAGGCAGGCGCGAGACGGGCTCCGGGCGCCGCGCGGGTGGCCGGGGCGGCCGGGGCGGCGCGCCGTGCCGGCTCTGGCGCGGCTGCTGCCTGTGCCGGTTGCATCGCCGGGGCGAACGCCAGCATCCGCATCAGGGTCATCGTGAAGCCGGCGTATTCATCGGGGGCGAGCCCGATATCCTCGCGCCCGTGCAGCACGATCTGGTACAGGAGCTGGACTTCCTCCGGGCTGAAGCTCGCCGCCATATCTTCGAGCAGCGGACGATCCGGATCCTCGGCAGCCACGGCCTGCGGCACGTTTTGCGCAAGTGCGACGCGATGCAGCAGCACGGCGAGCTCCTGCAGCGCGATCTCGAACGAGAGGCTGCGCTCGGCCATGCGGTCGGCCACCGCGATCAGCGACGGCCCGTCGCGGCGCTGGAGCGCGCTCAAAATGTCGCGCAGATACTCCTGGTCGACGCTGCCGAGCATGGCGCGCACCGAGCTCTGGTCGACGCGGCCTCCGCCGTGCGCAATCGCCTGGTCGAGCAGGCTCAAGCCGTCGCGCAGGCTGCCATGCGCGGCGCGCGCCAGCAGCGTCAGCGCCTCGGCCTCGAACGCCACGCTCTCCTGGCCGAGAATTTTTTCGAGCTGCGCGCGGATCTGCTGCGGCGGTATCTGCTTCAGATTGAATTGCAGGCAGCGCGACAGCACGGTCACCGGAATTTTCTGCGGGTCGGTGGTGGCCAGCACGAACTTGACATGCCCCGGCGGTTCTTCCAGCGTCTTCAGCATCGCATTCTTTCCAGCACAGTGGGATCCGAAGCTTGGAATTCACGTGACTTGAAGTCGCGG
>JADMIO010814479.1_pt1 | contig 74921 bp, 53 predicted proteins | sample 8958161 | NCBI WGS metagenome assembly JADMIO01 (sample SAMN16585339, study PRJNA669376) | soil metagenome | isolation source: Crop rotation soil | place: USA: Cullars Rotation, Alabama | collected 2011 | reverse complement strand
ATTGAACCCGCCGCAATCAACCGCCGCGCCTGCACGAGTGCATCCGCTTGCGCAGAAAGCGTTCCTGCTAAGAGAAGTGTGGCGAGCCTCAAAACTGCAGCTTTAACCCCATCTGCATCTGCCTTGGATTGGTGCCCTGTGCGATCGATGTTACGCGGGCTGTAGTTGGCTGGCTCAACAATCCGTTGGGCAGTCCATAAGACATGATGTTCAGTACATTGAAGATCTCAGCCCGGAACTGCGCCTCGAACTTCTCGCGGATGGGGATATTCTTGAACAGCGAGAAATCCACCGTATTCACCTTATCGCTTCGAAGCACGTTTCGTCCGAAATTACCGAACGACAGCACCGGAATGGCGAAGGCCGTCGGATCGAACCAGCGGTCCACGGTGGGATTCGGCAGCCGCGGGTTTCCGACTAGATTCGGGCGGGCGTAGTTCCTGCCGGCAATCTCATTTCCGATATTCGCCACATCCCCCACTACGGCGACCGTATACGGCTGTCCCGATCGGAACTGCGCAATGATGTTCGTCTGCCAGTTGCCCAGGATCGCCGCAGCGGGTCCCCTGGACAGCATCGGTTTGCCGCGTCCGAATGGGAGATCGTAGATGCCGCTTATAGAAAGGAAGTGCGGCACATCGTAGCCTGACGGACCGCGGCTGCTCTGCGGATCGTAGTAGTTCTGCAGCGCCGCGTTGCCTTGCGATGCACCATTCTCAGCCGCAAACCAGCCGCTTGCGCCCTCATCGATTGACTTCGACCACGTATACGACACCAGGAACTGCAGACCTTGACGGAATCGCCTGTTGACCTTCATCTGAAACGAGTCGTACCATGCTTGCCCGCGCGACAAGCTGTAGTTCATTGTCGTTTGATAAGGGAATGGCCGCCGCGCGCGCACTTCTGCCGGTGTGCCAGGTCCGGGCGTCGGCGCCGTATTGTACAGGCCATTGCTTTCAAGCCGCTTGGTGCGGCTGCCGACATAAGCGACAGAGGCCACCAGGCTTTCTGTGAACTGCTGTTGGATCTCGACATTCCATTGGTGTGAGTACGCGTTCTTGAACTTGGGGTCGACGTACCATCCAGCGCTACCAAACGGTGTCGGTCCTGGAATGCGAGTGTTGATCTGACTTTGCACATCCTGAACCGGGGTCAAGGGCTGTCCCGGAAAGTTGAACGTCGGCTGATTGAACTGCTTATCAGGCCAAGTTCCAATCGACTGTTGCGACAACTGAGAGATACCGGTGAATACATCGAACACCAACCCGTATCCGGCGCGAATGACCGTGCGGTCAAGCACATTCCACGCCATGCCTAAACGCGGTTGCCAGCCGTCCCAGGAAGGGTAGTTAAAGTCGGCTTTCTCAGCCACACGGATATGCGCGCCATCGGGCAGGCTGGCGAGCGTTCCGTCGCCTGGAATGCATGGCGCCTTGCCGGCCTGGCTGCACGGCGGCGGCAACTTTCCACCACCGATGAGCCAGTCTCCTGTCGCGTAATCGAAGCCGTTATTCATACCCGAGGTGAGATGCGGGACGCTGTAATGGTCAAAGCGAATGCCGAGATTGAGTGTCAGTTTCCGCGACAGCTTCCATTCATCCTGCGCGTATACACCCCAGGTTGCATACTCCGTCCGATACTGCTGGCTGCGGAACGTCGATTGCTGCGGCAATCCAAGCAGGCTCGAGGCCACCGGATTCCCCGTGGTGCCCAGACGTAACGGGTCCGCTGTCTGCGCGCTCTCGAAGTTGTAGCTGTGTCCGGTGGTCAGGTTATCGCGCGTCTGCCAGACATACTGCAGACCGAATTTCCAGTAATGATTCCCTTTTATGTAGGCGAGCCCGTCGCTGAAATGATACTGGCGGTCAATATTCGGCCGCGGTGTGGCGATGCCGTTGCCGCTATAAGGCGCTGCCAAGCCGAAGCTGACTGGCCCGAACTCATCCACGCCGCCATAGCCGAGCTGCTTCATGATGTCCAATCCCGCTGCCGTGACGCCGAACTGATTCACCGGCTCAGTGACAAATCCGAACCTGCTGTCGAGAATAAGCCCGGGAGAGAAAATGTGATTCCACCCAAGGGCAATGTTCTTCGGATCCTGGTAATACACAAAATCCGTCTTGACGTTGCTGGGAATGATCTGAGGGTTTGACAGATCGCTCCACCGGAACCAGAGATTGTCGTTATTCGAAAAGCGGTGGTCGATCTTGACCTGCAGTGTATCCGCGTCGCTGATTTGTGGACGGCTGTTGATCGCATTGAATCCCGGAACGCCGGTGTTTACGGGCCGGTCGAAGTACGCTTCCAGGTACTTCGCCGTCATGGGATTGATGCGGGCGGTCGGAATTACATTGCCTGGAAAGGGATCGCGCAGGACGCTGGGGGTTGGTCGGGTCTACGGACGTAGTCGCCGGATCGTAGATTGGCTGGCGCAGAACGGCGTTGGTGAAGTCCCCCGCGCGCTCAGCATCGGTAGGAACGTTGTAAAGCTGCTGTTGGGCGCGGCTGTATCGCCAGCCTTCGTAGGCGAAATGGAACCAGGTGCGGTCTCTTCCCTTATAGACTTTCGGAATCCACACAGGGCCACCGATGGTTGCTCCAAACATGTTTTGCCGGAACGGCGTGGGACCGGAGCGCGCCGCGTCGGCGAACGGATTGCGCGCATCGAAGAAGTCGTTGCGGAGAAATTCCCAGGCTGAACCATGCAGATTGTTCCCGCCCGACTTCGATACGACGTTGATTACGCCGCCAAGCACTCCGCCATACTCGGCCTTATCGTTGTGGGATTGCACCTTAAACTCCTGGACTGCATCGACGATCGGCAGAATGGCGTAGCTGCTGCCGAAGAAGAACTCATTGACGATGCCGTCGAGAAGAAACATATTGCTTCGGTTCCACTGGCCATTGATCGACGGAATCGTAAAGGTCGATCCAGGCAGTGCCAAAGGCGCGTTGAAGCCTGTGCCGCCGCCATTGCCTTGCGCGGTGTTCACTGGGGTCGCCCCTGGGGTGAGCGTCAGCAACTGCGTGAAGTTGCGGCCATTGAGCGGGAGCTCCTTCACGGCCTCCTCGGAGATGACCGTTCCCAGCTCGGAGGTCGATTGCTGTAGCAAAGCAGCCTCCGCGGTCACCTCGACGGTCTGCCCGACATCGCCGACGGTGAGCGACATGTTTAGCGTCACCGTCTCATTCACGCCGACCGCTACCTGCGATTGGAAAGCCTTTTTGAAACCTGGCGCCGAGGCGCTAAGGGTGTAGCTTCCTGGCTGGACATTTACGAATGTGAAATAGCCGTTGCTGTTCGTCGTCCCGGCGATCTCGGTACTGGTGGATTCGTTCTTGAGATCGACTCTAGCGTTGGGAACGACGGCTCCGGTGGCATCGTGGACCGTTCCGTTGACGGCCCCGGCAGAGGTCTGACCATACATCAAACAGGGAACAATCAGGACGCAAATCCAGGGAATATATCGGCGCATGACTCCTCCTTTTTTGGGAATGGAGTTAGATTTGAGGTACTGGCTTGCCAGTATACTCCCAAATGATGAAATTTAAGTGCCTACAGATTCCGAGAAGCCAGTGACTCGTTTATGGCACGTCGAAGTCTCGCTTCGCACGTCGCAAAATCTACCCAACTGTAATGGTCGTTATAGCCTTCCGCGACCGCCGCACTGGTAGGGATGTAGCCGGGTGCACACTCGCTGTAGCCGAGAGTCATGACGGTCTTTTGCGGAGCTGCCTGCTGTGCCCAGAGCTGATACTGCACGAAGGCCTCTGCCGGTACCAGCACAATAGCAGCAGACCCGAAGTGCACGGCGGGTATATCGATAGGTTCGCGACGTGCCAGCCGTTGCAGCCAGCTTATCCCCAGTGCCGCATCCAGCCTCTCGCGCCGCGGCGTTGTAGTTGATGCGAGCACACGTTCCAGCTCCTGCATGGAGTAGCTTTTGTCTTTGCGCGGTTCAAACATCAGTTTCGAGTCGCGGAAGCCGATGTGCTGTAGCGATGTGCGATGTGTTGCTTTCCACGCCGCTGTCATCGCCTGGTAAAGCCGTTCGCCGAGAACCTGTCGATTCGCGGGATTTCCATCGTTATACCTACCTGCCATCGTGTCGCCGCTGGCTCCGGAACAATAGATGTGAAACACGTTGGGAGACTCAGCCTGGAACTTGCGCCTGGCGATTCCGGGAAAATCTGCCGAGACATCGCCGTTCCCGTAGTAGCTCATCGGATGGGTCGAGTAAGCATGCAAGGCGGCGACCGGTTTTATCCCATTCCAGAAACTGATGGTCTTGAGCTGAGGATCGATAAGTCCCTCGGGTTGATTGCGAATCGCTGGATCTTTGGTTGCACTGGTGCGGCCGAAGGAAATCTTTCCATCACGCCCAACGTAACGGCGGTTCGAGGCTACTTTATCTACGATCGCCTGCCCCGTTCCCAGGTGAGTGATGGGTTCATACGACGCACGCCGAATTGCTTGCGCCACTTTGGAAATACATTCCTTTTCGAACGACGGATCGCAGAGTTTGTGTGGCGACTGCGCTTTATCGAGCAGCAGCTGCGCTTCTATGTCGGTGTAGGGGGCATCGTGCTGGTGTACACAACTCAACAACACACGCTCGCGCGCCGTGCCGGCCGCCGCTGCGAGCTGAGAACGCCAAAGATCGTATGAGTTATTGCGCACCTCGCACCAATCGAGTACAGCGACGACGATGGGCTTGGCACTGCCCTGGAGAATGACGCCTCGTGCCTCCAACCGGTCGACGATCGAACGTGCGGTCCCCGTGTAGATGGGCGAGCCCAGCGGTGGAGTGATATCGGCTTGAAACGTGCCGAGCCGCAGGCTGGAGCCGAATGCTGAGGTGCCTGTGGCGGCGAGCAGAAAGGAACGTCGCAGCATGACAGACGATCGTAGCAGCCGGTTCGATAGCCCATCTATCCTGCCTATTGCCTGCCTATTGCCTGCCTATGGCCTGGCGCACGCCGATTGAGTGTTAGATAATCGCGGCAACGGCCGAAGAGGAGCCCTCACATGAATAACGAGAGAATGCGTGCGGCACTGCACGTGTGTATTCTGTCGTGTGCGCTTTGTTCACAAATTCCGGCGCAAACGATTACTGGAAGCATCAGCGGCACCTTGACGGACGATTCAGGCGCTGTGATTCCCGACACCGAGGTTTCGATACAGAACGAGCTTACGGGAGAGATTCGCAAGACGAACACCGGCGGTACGGGCGACTTTCTTGTGTCTGCGCTCAGGCCGGGCCGATACACGATCGCTGTCGACAAAACCGGATTTCGGGGCTTACGCATAGCAGGGCTGACGCTCACGGCAAATCAGCGTCTGGCTGTCGGACAGTTGAAGTTGACGGTCGGAGCAGTTGCCGAGTCGGTCACGGTGAACCAGCAGAGCGAGCTTGTCAACGTGGAGAGCGCAGACACCACCGGCCTGCTGACCACCAAGCAGCTCAGCGAGATGGTCGTTCGCGGGCGCGACGTCATGAATCTGCTTCGAGTGTTGCCGGGTGTCAACACGATTCCGATCGGCCAAGGAGGCGAGGTCAGCGACACGGATACGTTTGGCTCGAATCAATCGCTGGGCGGCAACGTGGGCAGCTTCGTGCCCACTGCGTCCGGCTCCCGCCTGGCGTGGAATAGCGTCACTGTCGACGGTCAGGTAGGCAGCAATCCGGACTGGCCGGGTCTTTTCATGTCGGCTGTCAGCATGGATGGAGTCTCAGAAGTGAAGATCGTCTCCGACAACTACACAGCCGAATATGGACGCAACATGGGCTCGATGGTGAACATCATCAGCAAATCCGGAACCAAGGATTTCCACGGCGTTGCGTCTTATTACAAGCGTCACGAGCAATTCAATGCCAACGATTTTTTCAACAACCGGAACGGCCTACCCAAGCCGCGTACCCGCTTCAACACATTCAACGGTGGAATCGGCGGCCCCGTTTTCATTCCGAATGCCTTTAATCGAAGCAGGGAGAAGCTTTTCTTCTTCTATGGGCAGGAGGAGTGGAGGATTACCGTGCCCGGCAGCTTGAACAACCTGACGGTGCCGACGGAAATAGAACGCCAGGGCGATTTCTCGCGCACACTCGATCAGGCCGGCAGGCTGATCGTGATCACCGATCCCGCGACTCGCATGCCCTTTGCTGGAAATGTAATTCCCGCCAATCGCATCAACCGCAACGGCCAGCTCCTACTGAATGTGTTCCCGCTGCCGACGATTACGAACCGGGACATCACCAGAGGCGCCTACAACTACCAGTGGCAGGAGAGCATCAAGCTGCCCAAGCGCCTGCAGCAGCTCAAGCTGGATTATCATCCGACCGACAAGGACACGATCAGTATTTCGCCCCGGCGATGGTGGACCGACATGGAAGGCTATAGCCAGACGCGCGCCTTCAGCAACATCCCCATCGTGCTCGCGCACCATCGCTTTACCGTGGACAGTGCGACGGTTGGTTGGACACGTACGCTCTCGGCAACGCTCGTGAACGAGTTCAATATCGGCTTCACCGGAGAAAAAGAGCTGGGCACGCCGAACAGGCCGGATTATTTCGATCCCGTGGATCGCACCAAGCTCGGCTTCACGTTGGGACAAATCTACCCGGCTGCGAATCCCTACAACATAATTCCGCAGTCGACCTACGGAGGCGTACCTTCGGCCGCCAGCCTCACCAATGACGGCCGCTTGCCCAAGAGTGTAGCCTACGAGCGGTTCTTTTTCACCGATAACTTCAGCGTCGTGCGTAGCGGGCATGGTCTGAAATTCGGCATCTACATGGAACGTAACTGGGCCACCGACGGTCCTGCCTCAACGGCCTGGAACGGGCGGTTCGATTTCGGACGCGATGTGAACAATCCACTCGACAGCAACTGGGCCTATTCGAACGCTCTCCTCGGCATCGCCACGTCCTACACGGAATCGAACACGAGAGCCGTATACCGCGGCACTAACACTGTCTATGAATGGTTCGCGCAGGATGTCTGGAAGTTGAGCAGGCGGCTTACCCTCACCTACGGTGTCCGGTTCACCTGGTTTACGCCCTGGCACTTCGAGGTTGGGTCGGGAGTCGCTTTCGCCGATCAGCAGTACAGCAGCACGCAAATATCGCCGCTCTATCGACCCGCGCTCGACTCTGCCCGCAATCGAGTGGCGCAGAATCCTGTCACGGGCCAGTTCGCTCCAGCGGTGTTGATCGGCGCGTTCGTACCGGGCGTGGGAAACCCGTTTAGCGGAGTCATTCAGAGCACCGATCAGGGTTCGGGAGGATTCTTGCACCAAAGAGGTGTTCAGGTGTCGCCCCGTTTCGGATTCGCGTATGACGTCTTTGGTAACGGGAAGACAGCTCTACGAGGCGGCTTCGGCATCGCCAAGCAGCCGACGGGCTCCTACGGCGCTTATATCTCCGGTCCCGCACAGGCCCAGCCTGCAGTGCTTTCGCCGGTGATCTATTACGGCATGATGGACAGCATCAAACAATCATCGGGAAATATTTTTCCCGCGGGAATGCAGTCCTTCGATGCAGATGCGAAAGTTCCGAGCGTCTACCATTACAGCTTCGGCGTTCAGCACTCTCTGCCCGCCGGGTTGCTGCTGGACGTAGCTTACGTCGGTAATGTAGGCCGGCACCTCATGCAATCCATGAATCGAAACCTGCTGCCGTATGGAACGAGGTTTCTGCCGCAGAGCCAGGATCCGTCGGCGCCGGGAAGGCCTTATCCGGACAATTTTCTCCGCCCCTATCTCGGTTATGGCAGCTTGACGTATACCTTCAACGTCGGCACGTCGAACTACAACGGTCTGCAGGCGGGACTGACTCGCCGTTTCAGTGCTGGAGTGCAGCTGGGCTTCGCCTACACCTGGTCGAAGGCGCTCGGTGTCGGCAGCGACGACAATAGTTTGCTCGCCACATACAGGCCTTGGCGGATCTGGAATTATGGACCGACTTATTTCGATCAGACCCACATGTTCGTAATGAACTACGTTTGGGAGCTGCCGAAGGCAAGCAAGTTGATGCCAAATCCGGTGGTTCATTACACACTGGACGACTGGGAGTTCTCGGGGCTGGTCAACTTTTCAAGCGGCCTGCCACAAGGCATCAGCCTTGGCACCACAACCGGCGCGGATCTCACAGGCGGAGGCGATGGCGTGCGCACGAACATCATCGGTGACGTGCCGTTATCGAGAGGCGAACGTGGTTTCAACAAATGGTTCAATACCTCAGCCTTCGCCCTGCCGCCACGGGGCGACCCCGGTAATGCATCGATCTACCCATACCGCGGTCCCGGTCTCAACAACTGGGACTTGAACTTTGCCAAGAACATCCCTCTTGGCAAGGAGTCACTGCGACTGCAGTTCCGCGGCGAGATGTATAACGCGTTCAATCATACTCAGTTTCGATCTGTAGATGGCGCAGCCACCTTCGATCCGGCGGGCAACCAGGTGAACGCGAGGTTCGGCCAGGTCACCGCGACGCGCTCGGCGCGCGTGATACAACTCGCGGCGCGATTCCAATTTTGACGAGATGAAAATAGCGGAACTGGAAACACCCGCGCTGCTGGTGGATCTGGATGTCTTGGAGAGCAACCTGGAACGCATGGCGGCGTTCTTCCGCAGCGTCCCTGCCAAACTGCGTCCTCATTTCAAGAACCACAAGTGCCCAGCGGTTGCGGAGCGGCAACTCAAGGCCGGCGCGATCGGAATCACCTGCGCCACTATTGGTGAAGCCGAATGCCTGGTGCAGAACGGGGTCCGAAGCGTACTGCTCGCGAATGAAATTGTCGATGCGTCGAAGATTCGCCGCTTTGCCGACCTCGCACGCCGCGCGGATGTGATGGTCTGCGTCGACAACGAACAGGTGGCAGACGATCTCGCGCGAGCGGCTCGCGATGGCAACACGCAGATCAGCGTCGTTATCGACGTGGATGTAGGTCTCAAACGTTGCGGCGTGCCGCCCGGAGAACCCGCAATCGCGCTAGCTCGCAATGTGGCCGCAAAAGGGTTGCGATTTCGCGGCCTCATGGGCTATGAAGGCCCGGTGCTCCGTATGCCTCCCGGGCCAGAGAAGGAGGAGGCGGTACGCGCGGCCATGAGCCCGTTGATGGACACAAAGAGATGCCTCGAACGTACGGGTCTGCCGGTTGAAATCGTGAGCGTGGGCGGCACCGGAACCTATTCGCTTTCGGGCCGCTTTCCGGGCGTGACCGAGATCCAGGCGGGCTCGTACCTGCTGATGGACACCGATTACCGAAAATGCTGCCCGGATTTCGAGGTCGCGCTTACCTTATTGACCACCGTAATCAGCAAGACGGAAGGTGAACGCATCGTAACGGATTCGGGACTTAAGTCGCTGAGCTGTGAGCGCGGCGTTCCGACCGTGAAGAATCTGCCGGGACTCGCAACTCGCAGATTGACGGCTGAACACGCGATCATCGATATTCAGGATCCTTCGGCTCCGGTTGAGGTCGGCGATCGGATCGAGTTCTGGGTTCACTACAGCGACGCCACCGTCAACCTGCACGAGCGGATTTACGGTATGCGCAATGGATGTGTGGAGGAAGTCTTCCGGGTGGAGGGTTGATGGCGCTCAAATGGAGGCTGTGCCTGCTGCTGTTTCTCGCCACAACTCTCAACTATCTCGACCGGCAGACGATGAGTATCCTCGCGCCGGTTCTGCAGAAAGAGATGCATCTCGACAACGCAGCGCTGGGATGGCTGTTCGCTGTCTTCTATTACGCTTACACGTTTTCCCAATTCGCAGTAGGACCGCTGTTGGACCGCGTGAATCTGCGGTGGGCATTTGGCTCCGCCGTTCTGCTCTGGTCGGCGGTTTCGGCCGCCACCGGATTAGCGTCCGGTTTCGTCGGCCTTATCGTGTTCCGGCTGCTGTTGGGCGTTACCGAAGCGGCTAACTGGCCCGCGGCGATTCGCATTGTTGCCCGCTCGATGGAGCCGCGCGAGCGCTCGCTTGCGAACGGCATCTTCACCAGCGGCACGAGCATCGGCGCACTGGTAGCGCCCGTGCTCATTCTCGGAATTGCGTCGTCGCTCGGGTGGCGCTGGGCTTTCATCCTGCTGGGCGCCGCCGGCGCGTTCTGGTTCGCGGGCTGGCTACTGCTAACCCGCAATCCGCAACTCGATGCGGTGTGGCAGGACACTTCTACGGAATCGGCATCGAAGAACGATAGCCTTGCTCATGTGCTCCGCCAGATCCTGAGGAGCCCGCGCTTTGTTCCAGTGCTGATCGTGGCGGTACTGGTAAACCCGTATCTTTATTTCAGCGTCAATTGGCTTCCCACCTACTTCGCGCAGCAGCGCGGTCTTGCACCTGGACGTGAAATGGCCTGGATACTGACCGCCATCTATTTAGGACTCGATCTCGGCAACATACTCTGCGGCGCGGGCGTTCTGGCGCTGACGCGGCGTAGACAGCCGCTTCTGACGGCGCGCCGGACCGTAATGCTTGCGGCCACCGTGCCGCTGTTGGCTTGCGCCTTCGTCCCACTGCTGCCCCGATTGAGTCATGCAGTCTTCGTTCTGGTTGCCGTTAACATCGGCTTGGGCGTGTGGGTGGCGATGTATCTCACAATGGTTCAGGACGTCTCGAATCTGCATGTGTCGACCGCCCTAGGTCTGCTGAGTGGCTGCGGATCTCTTGCCGGGGCTCTGGCGATGTGGGGCGTGGGCAAGGTTACGCAGCAGACCGGCAGCTTTGCTATTCCCATGATGGTGTTTTCCGTAGCTGCGGCAGTCTCCGCGGCGGCGGGATGGATTGCCAGCCGCGAGTTGCCGCAGCCGGAGGTAGTTACCGCATGAGCGGATTACCGGATTATCTGGAAGGCGCTGTGGATCTGCACGTACACAGCGCACCCGATGTGGATATGCGGCGGTTCAACGATATCGAATTGGCTCAGGAAGCCGAGCGTGCGGGCATGGGAGCGATCCTGATCAAGTCGCACCAGAACTCGACTGTGGAGCGCGCGTGGCTGGTCTCAAAGTGCGTTCACGGGATTCGCGTCTACGGCGGTCTGGTGCTGAACGAAACCGTGGGCGGCCTTAACCCGGCCGCGGTGCGACTCGCTATCCACATGGGCGCAAAGCAGGTGTGGATGCCCACCCGCTCGGCACTCAACCATCGCCGTTACGAAGGACTGACTGGCGGCATCACGATTCTCGATGAACATGGCGAGCTGCTTCCGGCTGCCGAAGAAATCCTCGGAATCATTTCGGGCAGCGGCTGCATTCTCGGCACAGGACATCTGAGCCAGGAAGAGACGTTCGCATTGATCGACCGCGCTTCGGCGATCGGCGGTGTGAAACTGCTGGTCACGCATCCGGAGTGGGCTCCGACATTCTATTCGTCGCAGCAGCAGAAGGCGATGGCCGCACGCGGCAACGTGACCTTTGAACGCTGCTTTGTGTCAACCACACATTTGTGCGGCTCCGTACCGTTTGAAACGATAGAGCAGGCTATCGCGGATACCGGAGTAGAGCATACCGTGCTGTCGTCCGATCTCGGTCAGCCTTCCACGCCGCCGCCCGTCGACGGGCTGCGCCAGTACGCCGAACGCCTCCGCAGCACTGGGTTTTCTGTCGATGATATCCGGCAGATGATGCAAGCAAATCCTGCACGCCTCTTGGGCGAGAGTGTATGAGAACAACCCTCAAGGGCGGGATCGTGGGGTGCGGATACTTCTCGCAGCATCATCTTGAGGCATGGGGCCGAATGCCGGAGGTGGAGATCGTCGCGGCCTGCGATCTAGTCCACGATCGTGCACAGCGTGCGGCCCGGCGCGCCTACGTCAATGCCGAGGAGATGCTGAGCCGGGAGGATCTGGACTTCCTCGACATCACGACTCGCGACGATTCGCGCGCTTCGGTAATTCGTCTGGGTGTGGCCAGACGGATTCCCATGATCTGCCAGAAGCCCGTCGCCGCCGACTGGAACACGACTCTCGAGATCGTCGAATATGCCGAGTCTGCCGGAGTCCGTCTCATGGTCCACGAGAACTGGCGGTGGCAGCCCTGGCATCGCGTAGTCAACGAATTTATCCGACGCGGTGACATTGGGCAACCTATCGGTTATGGCTTCAGAACGCGGCAGCGGGATGGTTTGGGAGCCGAGCCATATCCGCGGCAGGCATACTTCCGGAATATCCCGCGACTGCTGATCCACGAAGCACTGGTTCACCACATCGATACGGCGCGGTTTCTATTTGGCGACCTCGAGTCGATCTACGCCAAGAACAGCCGCAGAAATCCTAACATCAGCGGCGAAGACCGGTCTCTGATTGTGATCGCTCATCGCAAAGGCGTTGACGGTTGGGTCGACGGACACCGGTTTCTCGATATGGAGCCCGCTCATCCGGTAATGGGCGATGCGTTCTTTGAAGGGGAGGACGGAGTTCTTCAGATTCTCCCCAACGGCGACGTGCACCTCGGCAGCCGGCTTGTCTGGAAGAATGATGTGACTGCAGGCTATCGTGGCGATAGCGTGCGCGCGACTCAGGCGCATTTCATCGCATGCCTGAAGAACGGCGATGCGTTTGAATCTGGCGGCCGCGAGTACCTGCATACAGTGGCGGCCGTCGAAGCGGCTTATCGCAGCGCCGCCGAGAAACGCGAGGTGTCAATCTCGGAGATCGCAAACATCGTTGACACTTCTACCGCCGCGCATATAAGCTCGTGAAATGACGGCCGCGATCGTTGCGCTGATCAGCCTGTCATTGGCATTGCCGTTGACCGCGCAGCGCACAGCCAGGATCACGGGGCCTCTCACTGTTTCGAACAATCCGAACTATTTTAAGGATGCTAACGGGAACGTTCTCATCCTGAACGGATCGCAGACCTGGAACACTCTTCAGGATTGGGGCAGCAACAAATCGCTGCAGACCATCGATTTCGACGGGTTCGTGAAATTCCTTATCGCGCATGGGCACAATTTCACCCTGCTGTGGTACACCGAACTTACGAAATTCTGCAATTTTCCAAGCACGGCAAGTTCTCCTCCCGAGATCACTGTCAGCCCGCATCCATGGCAAAGAACCGGACCGGGCGCGGCGGCCGATGGCGAATTGAAATTCGATCTCGCGAAATTCGATCAGCGCTACTTCGATCGTTTGCGGGCGCGAACGCAGGCGCTGCTCAATGCCGGAATCTATGCGGGCGTCTACTTCTTCACAGCTGAGTGGCTGAACATCTTTCGCTGCGATGGAGATGGCTATCCTTTGACCGGCAGCAACAATATTAATGGCGTAGACGATGGTTACGCCGACGGATCAAAGAAGGGAATCGGCGCGATCAGCATGACCGCGCCTAACGCCATCACAAAGTTTCAGGACGCGTACGTCGAGAAGGTGATCGACACCTTGAACGATTTGCCGAACGTGCTCTGGGTCATTTCCGAGGAAGCTCCCGCGAATGCCACGTGGTGGAATGATCACCTGATTTCTCACGTCAGGGCCTATGAAGCGAAGAAGCCGCATCAGCACCCGATCGGGTACGGCGCTCTTATAGGCGCGCCGGATACGGTCCTTTACAACTCCGATGCAGACTGGGTCAAACCGAAGGCCAGGATCTCGCCGGCCACTAGTTGCGGCACTGGAAAACCGAGCTGCAAGGTGAATGTCAACGACAGTGACCATTCCTATTTCGGAATGTGGAAAGACACGCCGCAGCAGAACCGCAACTATGCGTGGCAGAACTTCATGAACGGCAACCAGGTCCTGTTCATGGATCCCTACGTGACCTATTACCCGCGAGAGGGCCGGAACATGTGTGTTTCGCCGAAGAATGTAATTTGCAGCCGGCCGGATGCGCGATGGGATAACTTCAGGGATAATCTTGGTTACATTTTGAAATATTCGCGCAAGTTGAATCTGGCCAATGTCAGCCCGCAGCGGTCGCTCGCCTCAACCGCATATTGTCTTGCGCAGACGCAATCGGCAGGTGCCGAGTACCTGGTGTACGCTCCATCGGGCGGCTCGTTCACGATCAATCTATCGGCGATGCCCGCATCCAGGAAGCTGGCGGTGGAGTGGTTCAATCCATCGACCGGGTCTACCATCGCGGCCAAACCCATTCCGGCGGGATCAGCTTCTCACGCGTTCAGTGCACCCTTTGCGGGAGACGCAGTGCTCTATCTGGTGGATACACACGGACATGCAATGTCCCGCAGCCGATAAATAGTACGTGCTTGTCCGAGGAGTACTTCTCTTTTTCCCAGCCTAGTACCAGTACAGCGTTTACCGTATTGGTACGGCAGATTCATTGTTTCTCCTACGTTTGCAAGTTAGTATCTCGTTGAAGCAATAAATTTTTCAAGTGTTTAGGAGAAACACTAAATGAAGTTACGGCACATATTCGGCCTTATTACTTGCCTTTTCATATTCACTTTATCCGCTTTCGCCAGCGAGGTTACCTTCGTCGGAGGCACAAGAGGATGCTTTGGTCCCGGCTGCTCGATCGGAACGCTTGCGGCTACCTCAGCCGGCGGCGGCCTGAGTTTTCTCGGTTCGACATTCGATGCTGAGACGCTTGGTGGATTCTTGGCTCTGGGCGGCAACCCCGCGCCGAGCTCCGCCGCGGCCAATTTTAATAACCTGGGCAGTTTCAGCTTGAATACACAAGCAGTAGAAACCTTCACCGGGCAAATGTTCACCCTGTTTGTGGACTTCACGCAGCCGGCGGGGACCTCGCCCAACCCCGGTAACTACACGGCGATTTTGAGGGGTGCGGTGAACAACCGGCCGAATGCCGGAGGAGTAACTGTCGATTTCGACAACACTCCACATGCCTACACCTTTACATCGAGTCTTCCCAGCGGCGGACCGGGCTCGTTCATGCTACAGGTGAACGATCTCAGCCTGAACTCCGGCTTCCGAAACGCGGATGTCTCGGGCGATATCCTCGCCACGGCCGCAGGTGTTCCGGAACCGGGAACGATGGCAATGCTCGGTATCGGGCTTATGGCCGGGGTGTCCGCGGCGCGGCGGTTCAAGGGTTGCGCGGGTCGCCGTTTAAGCCAAGGCTGATCTTAACACCTGTCCATGCACGTCGGTCAACCGGAAGTACCGGCCCTGGAACCTATAGGTCAGGCGTGTGTGGTCGATGCCGAGGCACTGCAGGATGGTGGCATTAAGGTCGTAGACGGAGACCGGATCGGTGACGATGTTGTAGCTGAAATCGTCCGTTTCTCCGATAGTCTGTCCGCCCTTGACGCCACCGCCGGCGAGCCAAAGCGTGAAGCAGCGGGGATGGTGGTCCCGGCCGTAGTCGTCAGCAGTGAGCTTACCCTGCGAATAGACGGTGCGGCCGAATTCTCCGCCCCAGATGACAAGCGTGTCTTCCAGCAAGCCACGCTCCTTCAAGTCCTGAATTAATGCCGCTGTCGGCTGATCGGTGTCACGGCATTGAGTTGCGATCTGCTTAGGACACCTGTTGTGCTGATCCCAACCGCGATGAAATAGCTGGATGAATCGTACTCCGCGTTCCGCCAGCCGCCGCGCCAGAATGCAATTTGCGGCGAACGTGCCCGGCTTGCGTGCGTCGGCGCCATAGCGGTTCACAACCGACTCCGGCTCCGCCGACAGATCGGTCAGTTCGGGAACGGACGACTGCATCCGATAAGCCATCTCGTATTGCGATACGCGCGTGAGGATTTCCGGATCGCCTAACGTCTCCGCATTCTTCTGATTCAGCTTTGCGAGATCGTCAAGAAACCGCCGGCGAACCTGGCCGTCAATCCCCGGCGGATTCGAGAGGTAGAGTACGCGGTCGGAGCCGTTCTGAAACTTCACTCCCTGAAAGCGCGACGACAGAAAGCCGCTACCCCAGAGCCGGTCATATAAGGGTTGGTCGCTCGATGCACCGACGGAAACCATGACAACGAAGCCAGGCAGGTCTTTGTTCTGGGAGCCCAGTCCGTATGTGATCCAGGAACCTAAGCTCGGCCGGCCGGCGAGTTGGAAGCCGGTAAGTGAAAAGGTGATGGCGGGGTCGTGGTTGATCTGCTCCGTATGCATCGATTTGATGAAACAGAGATCGTCGACAACCCTTGCTGTATGAGGCAGCAACTCACTTAAGGTTGCGCCCGATTTTCCGTGCTTCGCGAACTTGTAGATCGATGGAGCAACTGGAAAGCTGGATTGATACGCGGTCATCCCGGTCAACCGCTGCCCGCGGCGTACGGAATCCGGCAGATCGTGCCCGCGAAGCTTCTCGAGCTGAGGCTTGTGGTCGAACAGCTCTAACTGAGACGGGCCCCCGGACTGGAACAGATAGATGACGCGTTTCGCCTTGGGCGCGAAATGCGGCAGCCCGGGCAGACTTCCCGCGGTTTCCTTGTCGACCGCCGGGGTTGCGGCCAGGCCGTCTTCCTTCAACATCGCGGCCAGCGCCGCCGTGCCGATGCTCAGGCTGCAACGATTGAAGAAGTGTCTGCGCGTCAGCTGCAAGCGATACTCATCGAGCGGGCTCATCGTTTCCCTGTTCATTGCTTGCTTATGACCTCATCCAGATTGAGAATTAAACTGGCGACCACCGAATAGGCAGCCAGCTCGTCTTTGTTTAATTTTGGATCGTTTCGCCTCTCACCCACTGCGAGCAGTTGCGCAGCTTCATTCGGGTGACCTCGGAAATGATCGAGCTGTGTCTGCAGATTGTCCGACAAGAGTCGCTTCTCGCTGTCGTCAGGCCGCCGTCCCACGGCCAGAAGCATGCCGAACGCAAGCCGGTCTTCCGGTTTTGTTCCACCTTCGGTCAACATGCGTTGCGCCATTAATCTCGCCGCTTCCACGTAGGTGGTATCGTTCATGAGGTTCAACGCCTGCAGCGGCGTGTTCGTGCGCGTTTCACGCACGGTGCATGATTCGCGGGAGGAGGCGTCGAACACCTGCATGGGAGGCGGCATTACCGTTCGTTTCCAGAACGTGTAGAGACTCCGCCGCCATAGCCCTTCGCCCTTCTCCTGTGCGTAATTGGTCATGTTCGAGAAGAGCAGATCCTTATAAAGACCCTCCGGTTGATAAGGTCTCACCGACGGACCGCCAAGCTTCTCAACCAGGAGGCCGGAAGCAAACAAAGCCTGGTCGCGAATCATTTCCGCCGGCAGGCGCAACCTCGAAGCTCGCGCCAGTAACCGGTTCTCCGGATCGCGCTGCAGCAGTTGCGGCGTGATTTTCGAGCTCTGGCGATAGGTGGCGCTCAAGACCATGGTTTTCAGCAACGCTTTCACATCCCAACCGCTCTGCTGAAACTCGATGGCGAGCCAGTCGAGCAGCTCAGGGTGCGAAGGCACTTCGCCCTGCGCGCCAAAATCCTCCACCGTCTTGACGATGCCGGTTCCAAACAACATCTGCCAAAAGCGATTCACCGTCACGCGGGCGGTGAGCGGATTGTCGGAGCTAACAATCCAGCGCGCAAGGCCCAGCCGGTCATTGGGCATGCTCTTCGGCAGCGACGGAAGCACGGCTGGAACGCCCCGCTCAACCTTCTCTCCACGAGCGTCATAGGCGCCCCGCTTCAGGATGAATGCCGGCCGCGGCTGGGGCAGCTCCTGCATCACCATCACTGTGGTGATTGCCGTATCAAGTGCGGCTCTGTCGCGTTCAAGCTCACGCAATTTTTTCCAAGCCTGCTTGGCAGCGGCGGCCGGCACTTCTGCCTCATCAAGGAACGCGTTGCGGATCTTCAGCCGCTGACCCTCGGTTCGTTTTTCCGGCGGGATGGCAGCGATCTTGGAAAGCGGATCAGGACAGGCGAGCACCGCGATCTTTTCAGCGTCGGGCAACGCTTTGTAGATGCGAACCTCGTCGATCAATCCTTTAAACAGCCATGCCGGCCCGCCGCCACCCCCAATCTGGAGGTGCGCATTGCCATTCGAGAACTGGCGGAATAGACGACCGTTGTTCACGTGCAGCACCTGCTTCTGCCCGTCGAGGTAGATGCTGACCTTGTCGTACGGCTGAAGGCTGTCGAACACGGCGAGCACATGATGCCATTGCTTCACCGGCACTTTGTTCTCTGTCTCGACACGAAATGAATCATCCGCCCATACGCCTACCAAGTTGAAATGGATTTTGCCGTTGACGAAGAAAACCCCATAACCTCGTCCTTTGGGCAGGTTGTTCTCCTGCTCGGTCGTGCTATCGCCGATACGCGAGACAATGGCGCCGCTGTTTTCTGACTCAGGGTAGAACCAGGCTGAAATCGCAAACCGGTCTTTGAAGTCGTGCACGCGGTCTCGATAATCGAAGTTGGCCCCTTTGCCCGCATCGAAGGAAAGGCGGCCATCGAACGCTACCCCTCGGCCCAGGGGTGATTCTACATATTGCGGCTCGCCGCCCTTAAACCCGATATCGACCTTCTCAGGTGATTTGGGCGCCGGCTCGTCCGATTGCTCCTCCGGCGGCGCGATCCTCTTTACTTCACGCACAAGCGGAGTAGCACCCTGATCGAGCGGGTGATGCAGCACCAGGTCGTCCGCCGGAAACCACTGCCGGGATGGTGAAGCTGCAAGCGATTTTTCCCAGCGCCGCTGGGCGGCTGTGGTGTGCCGTAAGAGCGATTCCAGCTGTTTGTGCGTGGCGGCGATCTGAGTATCGATACTGTGGAGTTTTTCATGCTGCTCACGCGTGGGAGCTGGAATCCAGGGAGCCGCATTGCCGAAGTTGTTGAAGCGGCCATCTTCAGGAATGCTGTTGAAGTAGGCGAAGAGCTGGTAGTACTCCTTTTGCGTAAAGGGATCGAACTTGTGGTTGTGGCAGCGCGCGCAGCCCATCGTCAGCCCCAGAAAAACTGTCGAGACGGTATCGACGCGATCGACCACGTACTCGACAGCGAACTCCTCCGGTACGAGTCCGTCTTCGGAGTTACCGCGATGGTTGCGATTAAATCCCGTCGCGATGCGCTGCTCAAGTGTGGGATTGGGCAACAGGTCGCCGGCGAGCTGTTCAATCACGAACTGGTTGAACGGCAAGTTGCGGTTGAACGCCGCGATGACCCAATCCCGCCAGCGCCACATCTCCCGCTCTCCATCGAGTTGGTATCCGTTCGTATCGGCATAGCGAGCGGCATCGAGCCACCGGAAACCCATTCGCTCGCCATAACGGGGTGAGGCGAGCAGGCGGTCGACTACCTTCTCATAAGCTTTCGGCGATTGGTCGTTCAGAAAGTCGTCAATCTCGCTGGGAGTTGCCGGCAACCCGGTGAGATCGAGCGAAACGCGCCGGATCAACGCAGCGCGGTCTGCTTCCGGTGACGGCTGCAGTCCTTCCTTTTCGAGCCTCGCCAGTACGAAAGAATCGATGGCGTTGCGAGGCCAGTTGCCGTTCTTGACTTGTGGCACCGGTGCCCGGGCCGGCGCAACAAAAGCCCAGTGCTGCTGCCAGCGTGCACCCTGCGCAATCCACTCGGTTAAGCGATCGATTTCCGGTTTCGTCAGTTGGCGTCCGGAATAGACCGGAGGCATCCGCAGCGCCGCGTTTTGGGCGGTAATGCGTCGCACCAGATCGCTTTGCTCAGGATGACCGGGGACGATGGCTCGCCGTCCGTTAGCAAGATCCGCCAAAGCATGGGCTTCGGTATCGAAGCGTAGTTTGCTCTTGTTATTTTCGGCATCCGGTCCGTGACAGGCGAAGCATTTGTCGGAAAGAATGGGACGTATGTCGCGGCCGAAGTCAACGCGGCTGGAGGAGGCAGGCTGTTGTTGTGCGAACGCACCAACCAGCAGCGCCCAGCCCGCAACCGGAGCGAGCAGCGCTATAGTTTTGGCACAAAAAGTCTGCAGTTGCATTACCGCCAGCCCTCCTTTCCGCATCATTCCCCGATATGACTTTAGCCGAAACAGAGCGGGCGGATGCTTACAGAGGGTGTCTCACTATCCCAAAGGATGTTCTTTTTCATAATATCATCCGGCGAAAATCATACCCCGCTTAATTTAGAATTAAGGCGATGTGAAGAGCTCGCCTCCCTTGCCCACACGACCGCTGGGGCGCATCCCTTATGAGGTAACCATGTTTGCTCTCGGCGGAGAGGGCATTCTCCGGACCTGGGGCAAAGAATCAGAGGCGCGGGCCGTAATTCAAAGAGCTCTCGACATCGGCGTCAATTACTTCGACAGCGCACCGGCCTACGCCGGCAGCCTGGACTACTACGGCGCTTCGCTCGGCGAGCGGCGCGCGGGCATCTTTCTCGCCTCGAAAACCGCGGATCGTGACCGCGACGGTTCACTAAGGACTCTCGACACAACCCTGCGCCGCCTGCGAACGGACTATCTGGATCTATGGCAGCTGCATGATGTGAGGACTCATTCCGAGCTTCGACAGATCTTTGCAGCGGACGGCGCTCTGGCGGCGCTGATGCAGGCGCGCGAGGAAGGTCGCGTCCGGCATCTCGGCATCACCGGCCATCACGACCCGATGGTCTTGACAGAAGCCTTGGAGCGCTTTCCTTTCGATACGGTGCTGATCCCGCTGAATTGCGCCGACGTCCACCGTCTCTCATTTGTGAGAACCGTTCTTCCGATGGCGCGCGAAAAAGGCATCGCGGTGATAGCTATGAAGGTTTATTCCTCGGGATTGCTGGTCCAACCCGGTTCCGCTTGCTCGGCAGCGGAGGCTCTCCACTATAGCTTGTCGCTGCCGGGAGTCTCATGCGCGACGATCGGCTGCCGCACTGTCGAGCAGGTGGAGGCAAACGCGGAAGCTGTCCGCTGCTGGCGCGCACTTCCCAGCGAGCGCACCGCCGAGCTGGAAGCCTGCCACCATGAAATGCGTTGGACGCCGTACAAGAAGGACCACTGAGGAAAGACTCGGGCATCTGAGTGTAACTCAAGGCCTGTCCGCAGGGCGTCTTCGCGCGCTTGCGTTCGCGATCGGCTTTATATAGCATCAATCGAGTCGCTTTTAACCCGGTTAGTGAGGTGTCTTCTATGAGGCGCGTGATCATCCCGCTCGCAGTATTGCTGTGCGCATCGTCAGTCCCGTCCCACCTGCTTGCCCAATCGATTTATGGGACGCTCACGGGGATCGTCTCGGACCCGTCGAACGCCGTCGTTGCCAGCGCGACCATCAAGCTGCGCGATCAGCAATCGGGCGCGCTTCGTGAAACGGTAACCAATTCCGAAGGCTACTACACATTTGCGTCGGTGCCGCCAGGAGGCTACGAAATCACCGTCTCATCGCCCGGTTTCGAGACCTACAACCAAACCGGAATCGCTCTCGGCGGCGGTGATAAGCTCAACGTGAATGTCACGCTGAAGGTTGGCAACACGGCCAACACCGTCGTGGTGACCGGTAGCGTCGACATCATTACTCCCGTCGACTCAGGCGAGAAATCAGACCGGCTGACCGTCAAAGAACTCGAAAATTTCATCCAGGTCGGCACGAATGCCGCCGAGTTTCTGAAGATCATGCCGGGCTTCGCCATCTCGAATGGAACTTCGAATACAGCAAGCTACACCGGACAAACGATCGGCATCAACGGTAACGGCGATGGCGGGAGTCAAAGCCCTCTAAACGGAGCATATTCTTATAACGGGTTGCCGACCAACTCGCTCGACATTACTGCCGATGGCGCACATGTCTCCGACCCTGGCTGCAACTGTGCGACTCCTGTGAATCCGAACTCGAATATGATTTCCGAGTTCAAAGTCACGATGTCGAACTTCAGCGCCGAAAACCAAAAGGGACCGGGCGTCATCAGCTCAGTAGCAAGATCAGGCGGGACGGATTACCACGGTCAGGCGTTTATGACCGCCCGGCATCACGCGCTCGCCGCCAACGACTGGCTGAATAACTACAGCAGGATCGCAAAGCCTGCCAACGAATATTACTACCCGGGAGTCAACTTCGGAGGTCCGGTAAAGCTGCCCGGCACAGATTTCAACAAGAATCGCGACAAGCTGTTCTTCTTCACCGGATTTCAGTATTTCCGCCAGGTGCTGGACACGGGGCTGCTGCGCTCTACCGTGCCTACGGCAGGCATGCGTCAAGGCAACTTCTCCCCTGAGGAGTTGTCAAAGCTTGGGCGGATCACCGCCACCGGAGGTCCTCCCAATCAGATCAACGCGCGTGGTCTGACGCTGTATCCAGGAGGCATTATCCCGGCATCTTCGATGGACAAAAACATGCAGGCATTGATGAATCTATATCCGATGCCGAACGCGGATCCCAATGCCAACGGCGGTTACAACTGGGTGGACCAGAAGATTTTCGATCAGAATAGTTCGCAGTGGATGTCGCGCGTGGATTACAGCGTCAGTGACAACACGAAGTTATTCGTGCGGTATAACATGCAGCGGGAGGTGCAGCTTTTTCCGATTGGGCTGTGGTCTTCGACGCGTCTCCAACAGCTGCCTTACCCGAGTCCGATCGAGGGCAAGAATCGTTCCGATTCTGTCACGGCTTCGCTGACGCACGTTTTCAATCCCACCATGACGAACGAGGTCGTATTCGGCTACACGTTTATCGGATTCCCGAATACCTTCCAGGATCCGTCGAAAGTGGATCGCGCAGCCATCGGATACAACTACAAAGGCCTCTTCAAAAACGGTGTTGCCCAATTCCCGAACATCGTCACCACTCAGGAAGTCGCGGCCATCAGCACCAATGGCGGATTTGAGGTGGGCGGAGCACGAGGTCTCTACGCCGACAAGTACATGCCGAGCCTGAGCGATACTCTGACGAAGGTTTGGCGCACGCATACGATCAAAGCCGGCTTTTTCTACGAGCGCATTCGCAACGCCCAGCCGGCCAGCGCCAACACGCAAGGTCAGTTTAACTTCGCGAACACCAATCCCAACTCACTGGGCAATGGATACGCCGACATGCTGGTGGGGATCCTCAACTCCTATGCGGAAACGTCGTTTAATCGCATCAATGACATCGCCTACAACACCTATGAGGGATTCGTGCAGGACTCCTGGAAGGTGAATCGTAAGCTGTCCTTGGAGATCGGCCTCCGCGCTACGCATTTCCAGCCGTGGGAGGATCAGCTCGGATTCGGCTTTGCAGTCTTTGACTATTCCAAGTACAGCCCAACCTGCACGCCCGTGCAGTATTGCGGCTTCCTCTGGCACGCGCGCGACAATTCCATTCCTTTGGGTGGATTTCCAACGCGAACAGCTTTCTATCAGCCGCGCTTTGGTATGGCGTATGCGATTAACGACAACACTGTCATACGGGGCGGTTGGGGCCGCTACTACTTCCATTCCTTCCAGTTCACGACGGGTCTGAACGTCTCCGCCGGGGTTCAAGCCATCACCCTTGCGAATAATCAGGGGCCGAATGGTACGCCATTGATGGCGAATCAGCTTGATACTTTGAACTTCAGTTCGCAGGCACTCACGCTCAGTGCCGTCGATCCCACCAACGATCGTCAACCGTTGACCGATAGCTACAGCTTTACCATTTCGCAACGCGTGCCCTGGTCCGGGTTGGTTGAATTGGCCTATGTGGGCAACCAAACCAAAGATGTGCTCAACACGACGGGTGGCGCGGGTAGCGACATAAACCTGGTTCCCGTAGGGTCGATGCTCTCGTCGAGAAACGGCGGAGTGGATCCGAATACTCTGACTGCCAACAATTTCCGTCCCCTGCAAGGCTTCGGTGCGCTTCCTTTGGCGACAGACAATCTTTACGCGAACTACAACGCGCTGCAGGCGAAGTACATGCGTTCGAGGGGCAGGACGATCATGTCCGTGAACTATACCTTCGGAAAAGCCATGGGCATTCTCAATCCTACCTACGATTCCTTCAATCTGAACAACAACTACGGCGTTCAATCTACCAACCGGACTCACATTTTTAATGCAGCCTATTCGTACGAATTCGGTCGCCTGAGCCGTCAGAAGTTGGTTGGCGGCATCGTGAACGGCTGGCAGATTTCAGGCATCACTCAGATACAGAGCGGAGTGAATCTTACCGGGCAGCGCGGTCAGAATTACGCCATGAACTTGAACGCGTTCAAGATTCCAGGGACTACTCACAACGTCAGCTCCACATCGATATTCGGTACGCCGAATATAGCGTTGATGCCAATTCTCACCTGCGACCCGACAAAGAATCTGGGTCCGCAGCAATACATCAACGCAAGTTGCTTCAGCTTTCCGCGCAACGTAGGCGAACAAGGCCCCACCATGGTTCCCGTCATCTATGGCCCCGCCTACTTCAACTCCGACCTGGGCCTCTTCAAGAACTTCACCATTAAAGAAGGGAAGCGGCTTCAATTCAGGGCAAATGCCTACAATTTTCTGAATCACCCGTTATGGTCATTCCCGGCGAACCAGAATCTGACTCTCGGGTTCAACGGCACGACCGGCGCGCTGAATACTCCAACATTCGGCACAACTACGACAAAACAGGGCAGGCGAATCATCCAATTGGCCGCCACGTTCAGTTTCTAAGTATTGCGTTGCTTCATCTCATTGCTGCTGGTCTGCGTTGCACAGAACGCGCAGTCAGTTGACGTTGAAGAGACGCTCAAGCGAGCCATCGGTCTGCATCAGGCGGGCGATGTTGAGGGCGCGATCCCAGCTTATGAAGTTTACCTGAAACAGCGGCCGGATTCCGTCCTGGCGCTCTCGAATCTGGGTGCTGCCTACGCCCGCGTTGGACGCTATCTGGATGCGATCCCTCAATACAATCGCGCGCTCAAGCTTCAGCCCGGCAATCCTGCGCTCGAGTTGAACCTGGGACTTGCGCTTTATAAGTCCGGCCAGTTGGATCGGGCGGCTTCGACATTTGAGAAGGTTCATCGCGCGGCTCCCGCTGAGAAACAGCCGGTCTTGCTTCTCGCCGACTCCTGGCTGGCGATGGGCAAATACAAGGAGGTCGACGTGCTCCTCTCGCCACTTCATCAAAGCAACCCGGATGACATGGCGATCACTTATATGCTGGGTACCGCCCTGGTGCGTGCCGGCGAGGTCTCGCGTGGACAGGTCATCATAGATCGAATTCTGCGCAATGGCGATTCAGCCGAAGCACGTCTGCTACTGGGCGTTACCAAGCTGAATGCCCACGACTACCCGGGCGCGCTCGCAGACTTGTCGAAAGCGGTTGAGCTGAACCCCAACCTGCCGGATGTTCATGCCTTTCATGGCCAGGCGCTCGAGGCAACAGGCGATCCCGCCGCGGCGATGAAGGCCTATCGTAAGGCACTCGCCGTCAATCCGAACAACTTCATGGCCAACCGGGAGCTTGGTGTCCTACTAAAGGATGAAAAGAAACCGGACGAAGCCCTCGAATACCTTCGCCGCGCACTCCAGGTGAGACCGGATGATCTCGACGCGCGCTATCAGGTAGCGGTCATCGATCTGCAGCAAGCCCGCGTGGAAGCGGCACGGCAAACGCTCGAGCAGATCGTCGCAAAGGCACCGGCATTTCTTGCCGCCCACGTCACACTCGCAACTGCCTATTACCGTCTTGAACGCAAAGCTGACGGCGACCGCGAGCGTGCCATCGTGCAGAAACTGACGGGGGAAAGACAGGAAAAGCAGCAGCAAGGTGTCAACGTAAAATAGCTTTCAGCTATTAGCATTCGGCTTGTTCCTGCATGCTGCTTTCTCGACGACAACTCTTGGCTCTCACGGGTGCTGCGCTGGCGCGGCCCGCTTCAGAGCCTCTGTTCATTGAACGGCCGCCTTCGTCCACAGGGATTCATTGGACCCACGACAACGCCATCTCGCCTGAGCATTACCTGCCGGAAGCGCTTGGGCCCGGTTGTGCGTTTCTCGATTACGACAACGACGGCTGGATGGATATCTATCTCGTCAACAGCGGCCCGAGCGACTTCTTCACTCCATCTCGCCCGCTCCGCAACGCTCTCTACCGGAATAATCGCGACGGCACCTTCACCGATGTCACCGAACGCGCGGGTGTTGCCGGCGGCACCTTCGGAATGGGCGTTGCAGTCGGCGACTACGACAACGACGGCTGGCCTGACCTGTTCGTCACTGCCTATGGCAGGTGCATTTTGTACAGGAATAATCGCGACGGTACGTTCTCAGATGTAACGCGCAAGGCCGGGCTCGAAAGCTCGGGATGGACTACCAGTGCCGTTTGGTTCGATTACGATAACGACGGCAAGCTGGACCTGTTCGTGTGCAGCTTTGTGTACTATGGCGGAGGCGAGCGGCGGTCGTGCGGCAGCAATCAGCTCGGCAAGAACTATTACTGCATTCCACGTTTTTTTAAACCGACGGCGAGCTTCCTCTACCAGAACAAGGGCGACGGCTCATTCACGCCCACAGCAGCGGGCACCGATATCGCGAGATCCCTGGGCAAGGGCCTGGGCGCGGTTGCGACGGACATAAACAACGACGGCCGTATGGACCTGTTTGTCGCCAACGACACTGTCCAGAATTTTTTGTTCGCGAATCGCGGCGCGGGCAAATGGGAGGAGATCGCGCTTTCAGCCGAGGTCGCGTTCAGCGAGAGCGGCGAACCTCGATCGGGCATGGGTGTCGATGCCGCGGATGTGTTCGGCAGCGGCTATGAGGATCTGTTCGTGGCCAACGTCGACCAGGAGATGTTTTCGCTATATCGCAATCAGAAGAATGAATCCTTTCGCGATGTCGCGCACGTAAATGGCGTCGCGCAGTCTACCCGCTTGCTCAGCGGATGGGGACTGAAGTTCTTCGACTACGACAATGACGGCGCCGTCGATCTGATTCTCGCCAACGGCCATCCCGACGACATGATCGAGAGCTACTCGCCGGCGGTTAAACATAAAGAGCCTCTTTTGCTGTTTCATCAGGAGAGTGGCAAGCTTCGAAATGTCAGCAGCGAAGCCGGGCCGGCTTTTGAAAGATCGTACCCCGCGCGGGGCCTGGCTGTGGGCGATTTAAACAACGATGGGCGGTTGGACGTTTTGATTGGAATGAACGGCGGTGCGCCATTGCTGCTCGAGAATCGGAGCGGCAGCGGAAATCACTGGCTGGGCGTGAAGCTCGAAGGCGTCAACTGCAATCGTGACGCGATTGGCGCGCGCATTCGCTGGTCGGCAGGTGGCGTCATCCGTTCGCGGCTCAAGAACAGCGGCGGCAGCTATCTCTCATCGCACGATCCGCGCGAGATCCTCGGAATCGGCAGAGCGAAGAAGATCGATTGGGCGGAGATCACCTGGCCGAAACCGAGCAGCAAGGTTCAGCGGATCGACAATCCGCCTGTTGATCGTTACCTGACCGTGAAAGAAGCCTGAATCACGAGGTTTACCGCCGGCTGCGTTTTTGCGATATACAACGCGCGGAGGTAACGCTCATGCGGTCTCCGATAAGACACGTTTTCTTTCTGCTGATTCTTGCAAGCGCGATTGAAGCGCAGCAGACAACGGCGACATTTTACGCGCCCAGCCGAAGCATCGGAGTGCCGGAATCCAACGATCGATCCCTCATTAACCTATTGCCGACAAGAAACCCCGGTTCGAATCTGGCACGCATTTAGTGCGTGTGAACTCACTCCAAGCGCAGCGCATCCATAGGATCGATGCGCGAAGACTTTCGCGCAATCAGCCAGCACGGCACCGCAGCAGCCAGGATCAGCACCAGAGGTGTGGCGACGAAAGTAACCGGGTCCAATACGGGGACGCGAAACAGCAGGCTCGCAAGGAGCCTGGAAAAGAGCGGTGCCATGACGAGTCCGGCCCCAATCCGGAGAGGACCGGGGCCAGTCCGTTCCGAAATACTAGCCGGGAAACATCCTTCGGATTGGCGCCTAGTGCGCAACGGATTCCGATCTCTTTACGGCGCTGCAGGATCGAATATGCCACTACGCCATAGATTCCGATAGCTGCCAGAAGAATCGCCACCGAAGCAAACGCACTAAGTAGCAAGGTCTGAAACCGCCGCATTTGTACCGAGCCTGCGATGAGGTCCGGCATGGGACGCAGTGCCACCACCGGCACATCGGCATCGAGGCGCGAAATCGCCTCACGGAACGGAGTCGCCAACGACGCCGGCGAAACAGCGGCCTGTATGACCAAAGTGACGGCGGTAGGCCGTCCTCCGCGCTGCGTATAGGGCCGGTAGACAGCGGGCGTAGAAACCCTATCCAAGGCGCTGGAGAGAACATCGCCCACCACGCCTATGACGCGAGAATAGTCGCCAGCGGATTCATTGGATTTTCTTACTCTTTTGCCGATCGGATTCTGCCCCGGCCAAATCCGGCGGGCCGCGGATTCGCTGACCACGGCCACCCGTTCGGTCTCACCGTCATCCCGGAACAGCCGCCCGTCGCGCAGCGGGATTTTCATCACTTGAAAGTAGTTGGCGGTGATACTGGGCCAGACGGCCGGGATCAATTCATTCAGTTGCTTGGCGGAGTCTTCCTCAAAGACCGTGTAGATCGCCTCGGGATCGAGCGGAACTCGAGTGTTGGCCGCGACGTGGAGCACGCCCGGCAGCGAAGAGAGTTCGTCACGCAGTCTGCGTATGAACGAGGCCTGCCTTTCGACCGGCTGATATCTCTCCCAAGGCAGGTCGAGGTCGGAGATCAGAACGTCATGCCCATCGAATCCCCGAGGGGCACTCATGACGTGATGGAAGCTCCTCAACAGAAGCCCGGAACCAATCACCAGCACCGCGCCAAGGGCTACTTCGGCGACGACCAGGCCGGCCCGAATGCGGCCGGCGCGCAACGTATCCGTACTGCCGCGGGTCGCTGCGCTCAAAGCTTCTTTAGGATGGACATGGGAGGCTCGCCAGGCCGGTAGGGCACCGAAGAGGATTGTAGTCAGAAAACAAATGCCGATCGCGAAGCCCAGCACGGCAGCATCGGTTACGATCTCGTCTGTTCTGGGCAGCAGGGGCGCCCGGGATATCGCGAGTTCGGTGATCCATTGCGAAAGGATGCACCCGGCGATGGTACCCGTCAAAGCGACGAGGAAACTTTCCGCCAGCGAGTAGCGGAAGAGGTCGATGCGTGAAGCTCCCAGGGCCACGCGGATAGCCAACTCCCGCATGCGCTGTGTAGAACGGACCAGGCTAAGGTTGGCGACATTGACGCAGGCAATCAGAAGCACCAAGGCAACGGAAAATAGGAGAAGCAGCAAGCCGTTGCGCGCATCACGCACCACCACAGCGTGCAACTCCTGCAGGTCTACCCGCACCTTGAGGGCGCCGAAAGCAGCCTGATACTCGGGGATCGAGGTCAACGTGGAATCGAGTTCCGCACGAGCCTGTTCCAGAGTTAAACCGGGCTTCAACCGTGCGATGCCTACGAAGTCATGGGCCATGTCGGATTGCAGTTGGCGCGGCGTGAAGCGAACCGGCATGAATACGTCGATTGGACCACCCATGTCGAGGCTTGGGTGCAACTGCTCGTTGCGAAAGGATCCCAATGCGGGAGGCGTGACGCCGACTACCTCGTAGGGCAGACCATTGATGTGGATCGTCTGGCCTACGACGTCCGGGCGCGCAGAGAAGCTGCGACGCCAGAAGGAATCCGCCAGGATCGCGACTCTGGGTGACCCGGGCTGCTCTTCGGATTCGCGAAACCATCTTCCGAGTTGAGGCTGCACCTTCAAGGTATCGAAGTACTCGGCGGATATATTGACGACACCCAGACGTTCCGGCCGGCCCGTTCCGGTAAGACTACACTCACAGCCGTACATTGTCAGAGCGATGGAATCCAGGGACTGGACCTGCTTTCGCCAACGGTGAACTGTAGAGCGAGAAGCCCGGGACTTTCTGCGTTCTTCCTCGAAGAGGCATACGCCGCCGTATAGGCATTGGTCACGCGGACGAGCCGGCCGGCGTCCGGATACGCGAGAGGCTTAAGCAAGAGAGAGTTCACCAGGGTGAACATGGAGACGCTCCCGCCGATTCCGATGCTCAGAGAGAGGATGGCCGTGATACTAAAACCCGGCGCGGAACGCAGGCACCGGAAAGCGTTTCGTAAATCGTCGATCCACATTGAGGATCCTCCGGTATTGGGTGTTCGGCAGTTGGCGTTCCGTTGCGCAATTATCCTGCCACTCGCCAAGGTGCGTTGATCCCAGCGAGCAAGCCACAATCGGCACGGCGGATGTGTTCACTTATGGAACAGACGAACATGAAAACGAACATTTCGGACGAGCTGCGCACCGTGATCCGCTATACGCGGGTCGCTCTTGGAGGCTCGGCGCCGTCTTTCTCATTTACTGGTGAAGCGAGTGTATTGCGGCTTCCATCGCAGGATCACGGCCGGCAGCGATATCTTCATCACGGAACACAGGCACCTCGATATCCGGTGGAATGCCTATGACATCGAATGCCCGCCCATCGGGCGCGCGGTATACGGCATTTGGCAAGAAGAAATTCCAGCCGTTCGGTAGATGTCTGCCTAGCACGTCACAAAAGACGCCCTGAGTGTTTTCGCCGATTCGTACCACTTGCGGCGTCCTCTGCATGAGAGCCTGCGAGAATGTCTCGGCCGCGCTCATGGTGATTGGCCCGATTAGCTCCACCACGGGTCCACTGAAGATGGGCCTCTTTCCCGCATGTACCATCACGGGCTGTTCAGGTGTATAACGGTTCGGCACCGCCGGGTCGGACCGGGCTTGTATGGCATACGCGATGTACTCGCTGCCGGTGAGCCTAGCAGCAATTGCCAAACCGAGCCGGTCATCACCGCCGAAAGAGAGGCGTACGTCTATGATTAGACCGCGTAGCGCGCCGTCTCTAAAAATCCGGTCGAGTGCACGGTTGAGTGCCCTCACGTCGGCGTCGTATCCGCCGTGACCGTAATCACCAAATTGCAAGATCCGAAGATAGCCGATACCATGTTCGGACATGCCATACTGCCATTGACCCCCGCAGAACCGGGAGACTGGGCCGCGAAGATAACGACGATCTGTTACCGCGGCCAGCTGCCTTCTACCGACTTTGGCGAACCGCTCGATGTTGCCGTGGACGACGCGATCGCTACCTGGCTTCATTGGAGGATCGAACTCACGCTTGAGCTTCGGAGCTGCAATACCAGTATGGATATCCGCCAGTGGTTTAATCGTGCTCGATAGAATCTCGAACAGATCCGCCGGTGTGGTCCGCTCCGTTACCCTTGCACGCTGTTCCGCGACCACTTTGTCCCAGTTAACGTGCCGCAGGTTTAATGCGATATAGTGTTCCGCGAGTGTCTGCGTGAACACGTCAAAATTGCGTAGCGGCGTATCGGCAGTTGGTGGCGTGCAGGTGTCCGGCAGAGCTTCGATTCGCTCGATGGCTATACTAACCAGCCCATTTGGCGTGGTAATTCTTTTGTGATTGCTATCGCCATCAGCCGCGATCGAGAACACATCCCCATCCCGGCTCCGAAAAGTTGACACACCCGTTGGCGGACCAGTCGTGACTCGTTTTGCGGTCGTTCCCGTAACACAAGTCGAGCTCGTCACTTCGAAAACCTTCCAATCGGCTCCCCGAACCTGGTAAACGAATCCCCAGCCTTGGCTTCTCCAAACACCATCCACATCTGCGGATATGCCCAAACACTTGAGGGCGAAGGCCGTACCGAGCAGGAGTTGCGGCTTCAGCATGCGTTGTTCAAGCAAGTTTACGCTGCGGAAACCGCAAGCGATTGTAACAAAGCTGTAACAATTGCGTTATCATTCTGTAATGTTCCTTTTGCGCTTCCGGTCGTTACCGGTTTGCCTTGCCGACTATGCCAAAATAGCGCCCGCAGTCATCGCGTTAGGCGCGCTGTGTGGCTGCTCGGGCGACTCGAGCTACGGTAAATCGACAACTGAGGAAGCGGCTCCTTCCCTCCTTAGAGTCTCGGTCCGAAAGCCGGAGACGGTAAAGATGGATCGCGGCTTCGATCTGAGCGGCGAATTCCGCGCTTGGCAGCAGGCAGATCTGCATGCGCGAGTCCCAGGCTATCTCAAGGTATTGAAGGTCGATATCGGATCGCGCGTCGAAAGCGGGCAGGTGCTGGCGGTGCTCGAAGCACCCGAGCTCGAGGCCGAGCGCGTGGAGGCGGCCGCTGCCGTGCAGCGCTCCGTGAGCGAACATGCGCGGACCCTCACCAGCGTGGAGCAGGCAAAGGCGCAGGTCGCGGTCACAAACGCCTCCTTCGATCGTTTAAAGGCCGTCAATGCCAAGGAGAAAGGGCTGGTAGCCGGTCAGGAACTCGATGAAGCTGCGGCTCGGCGCGCCGCGGCGGAGGCTGCATTCGCCGGTGCGCAGGCAGCCATCGAAGCCGCGAGCCAGGGTATCCAGGCAGCCAAAGCACGTCTGGCGCGCGTAGAAGCGATGCTCGAATACACGCGAATTATTGCGCCGTTTTCCGGTATCGTCACCAAGCGCTATGTGGATCCCGGCAATATGGTCCAAGCCGGAACCAGTCCGCAGACCGTTCCTGTCGTGCAAATTTCGGATGTTTCGAGACTCCGGCTCCTGATTGTCGTTCCCGAAAGCGCCGTGCCCGACATACGTCTCGGGACAGAGGTGGATGTCCGCATCCCATCCACCGGTACGACGTTTACGGGAAAGATCGCCCGGTTCTCCGATCAGGTATCTTCCTCGTCGCGGACTATGGCCGCAGAGATCGATGTCCCGAATTCGCGTAACACCGTTTCGCCGGGAATGATTGCTCAGGTACGGCTGCGGACCACGGGTACGAGAGATGTAGTCGCCGTTCCCGTACAAGCGGTTTCGCGCCGCGGCGGACAGTCATTTGTTTTATCGGTAGGGCCGCAGGGCAAGGTTGAAGAACGGCGCATTCAAGCGGGTCTCGAATCCGCTTCGCACATCGAGGTCGTCGATGGAATATCGAAAGACGACCGGGTGATCGTGGGAGCGAAGATGCTGATTCAGCCGGGTCAAGTTGTTACTCCTGTCGAGGAGTCTGTGAATTAGTGCCTGGCTTCTCTGTCCGAAATCCCTATTTAATCGTCGTTGCGGCGCTGGTTGTCATGTTGATCGGCGCTGTGGTGCTGGTGCGCATGCCTGTCGACATGTTTCCCGCGCTCGACCTGCCGGTCGTGGTTATCGCGACCTTTTATCCGGGCATGCCTCCGGAGCAGGTTGAAAAGAACATCACCGAGCGGCAGGAGCGATTCTTCACGCTGGCGCCGGGCATCGAGCATATCGAATCCCGCTCGCTCACCGGCGCAAGCATTATCAAAATTTTTTTCCAGCCGGGAGTGAATGCGGAGGCGGCTGTATCGACGGTGGCAAATCTGGCCGCGGCGGAGCAACGGCGTATGCCTCCAGGGACGCTGCCTCCGATTGTGCTTCGATTCGATGCCTCCAGCCTTCCGGTGTGCTTAATTGCTCTCCGCGGAGAAGGACTGTCGGAAACGCAGTTGCGCGATGTCGGGCATTACCGGGTGCGCACACAGGTCGCGAAGGTCCCGGGGGCGGCCGTCCCGCCGCCGTTTGGCGGCCGGTACCGCCAGATTATGGTGTATGTCGACCCGCAACGGCTGGAAGCTCACCGGCTCAGCGCTATGGACGTGGTGCGCGCGGTGAACGAATCGAACCTGATCATGCCGGCGGGAACAGTGAAGATCGGGCCCGTTGACTACCCCATCTTCACGAACAATCAGTTCACCGATCTTCAGGGCATTCTCCAACTGCCCGTTCGAACCTCCGGCATGGCCCCCGTGCGGGTGAGCGATGTGGCGCGCGTAGACGACGCCGCGCAGATCCAGTTCAACTCCGTGCGAGTCAACGGACAGGCGTCGGTGTATCAGCCGGTTCTGCGTCAGGGCGGCGATGCCAACACGATTCAAATTGTGGACAACGTGCGCAAGGAGGTGCGGAATCTTCTCGATGTGCCGGAGACGCTCGAGGCCCGCGTCGTTTTCGATCAATCCAGGTTCATTCAAAACGCGATTCACACGCTGGTGGAAGAAGGCGCGATCGGGCTGGTATTGACCGCGATCGCGATACTTGTCTTTCTTGGCAGTTTTCGCGCAACGATCGGCGCGTGTCTGTCTATTCCCCTGTCCGCGCTTGCGGCGATTCTGTTCCTGAAGGCGGGCAACGGTTCGCTCAACGCCATGACGCTTGGGGGACTGGCGTTAGCGTTTTCGCGGTTGATCGACAACTCGGTCGTCGTGATCGAGAACATTTTCCGCCATGCGGAAGCCGGCATGCCGGCCAGGAAAGCCGCGGTACAGGGGGCGACCGAAGTTGCGCTGCCGGTTCTTGCCTCGACTCTTACCACTGCGGTCGTGTTTCTGCCAGTAGTATTCCTGACCGGGGTCAGCCGCGATCTCTTCGTAGCACTCGGCTCGATGGTAGTGCTCTCACTCTTGGCTTCCTACGTTGTATCGCTGACGATCGTGCCGCTCTTCTGCGCAAATGTGCCCAAGTTGCACGGACATGCGCCGAAATGGTTCTACATCTTTAACAAAGCGTTTCTCGCATGCATAACACTGTACGAGAAGATTCTGCTACGAGTGCTTCGAAGGCCTGTTCTGGCAGTGGCAGGGGCATTTCTGCTCTTCGGCGTCAGCCTGGCCCTTTGGCCTGCCTTGGGCAAATCGTTTTTCCCGCGAACCGACGCAGGTCAGTTTGTAATAAACCTCAAAGCCGCGCCGGGCACGAGCCTGGAACTGATGGAGCGTAAGGTTGCGCAGGTGGAGCATCTCGTACAGCGAGTGGTTTCCACTCACGATCTCGAGATGACCGTGTCGAACATCGGGGTGGTTCCCGACTTCTCCGCCATCTACACGCCTAATTCCGCGCCTCATACTGCATTTGTGCAGGTGAGCTTAGCCGAGCACAAAAAGGTTCCGAGCGCGGAATACATGTGGCGCGTGCAGGAAGCGATGCAGCGTGAGATGCCGGAGCTGGCCGCATACTTTCAATCCGGAGGTTTCGTAGACTCGGTGCTGAACTTTGGGATGCCCGCGCCTCTGAACGTCCAGATCAGCGGACCCGATCTCGAGTCCATCCATGGCGTAGCGGGGAAGCTCGCCGGCAGAATCCGGTCCCTTCGCGGGGTCAGTGACGTCTTCATTCCCCAGGACATCGATAGCCCGGCATTGCGGGTCAGCGTAGATCGCACGCAAGCGAGCCTGCTCGGTCTTTCGCAGCGTGAAATCGCGAGTAATTTGATTACTTCCGTGTCTTCGAATCAGATGATCGCGCCCACCTTCTGGACGGACCCGAAGTCGAGCAATGACTATTTTCTGACAGTACAGCTGCCCGAGAATTCTATTTCGAATGTAGGCCAGCTGCGTACCCTCCCATTACGTACCGCGTCTCAGCAGGTGGTGAATATGGATGCGGTTGCCGAGATTGAGCGCGTCGAGGCTCCGACGGAGGTAAAGCACTACAGCCTGCGCAAGGTTACCGACATCTTCGTCAACCTGTTCGAGGAGGATCTCGCGCGTCCTGCGGCAGCGATTCGCAAAGAAATTGCGCAGCTGAAGTTGCCGAAAGGCGTGCAGATCGAGCTCCGCGGGGCGATCGGCGGCATGGAATCCACATTTCGAAGCTTCGGGTTTGGATTGGTGCTGGCCCTTATTCTCCTGTACCTAGTTCTGGTGGCGCAGTTCCGTTCGCTGCTCGATCCGATGCTGATCCTGTTAGCTGTTCCCACCGGTTTGGCGGGAGTGCTGTGGACGCTCTTTTTCACCGGAACGACCGTCAACGCCCAATCACTCATGGGAGTGGTTATGATGGCCGGCATCGTTGTATCGAACAGCATCCTGCTGGTTGACGCCGCGCATCGTCAGCGCGCGGAAGGGCTGGGGCTGATCGATGCCGTCTCAGCGGCAGGGCAGATCCGGCTTAGGCCGATCGCGATGACCTCGCTCGCAACAATCATCGGAATGATGCCGATGGCGCTCGCCCTGGGCACGGGCAACGAAGCCTATGCGCCGCTTGCCCGGTCGATTATCGGCGGTTTGACGGTCTCGCTGATTACGACGATCTTTGTTGTCCCGGCTGCCTACGTTATCTGCTATCGCCACAGGCGCGCAGCCGAAACATCAGTATAAAGAAGGAGTGCCGGTTGCGAATCGCACTATTAGTGTTTACGTTCGTCGTTTTGTCTGCCGCTCAGGAGCGCCTGCGCATCGAGGACGCCGAAAGAATCGCGATTGAAAATCATCCACGAGTCGCTATGGCGGAAGCGGAAATAGCGATAGCGCGAGCGGCCGCTGACCAGATCCAGGCGCGGAAAGCACCGCAACTCGACGTGGGAGCAACCGGATCCGTGGCGGATCACGGCAGCCGCCTTGGAATGGGCGCCCTCACCGCCGGAGATCTCTTCAGCCGTCTCGGCACCGGCTTTACCGTTTCCCAACTGTTCACGGATTTCGGTCGTACGTCGCTTGCCATCGCGAGCGCTGTAGAGGTGACGCGAAGCCGTGAAGCATCGGCGCAGGCCACTACAGCCGAGGTCCGTCTTCAGGTCCGATCAGCGTACTACCGGGCGCTGCAGGCTCAAACCGCGCGAGCCATCGCCGATGAAGTGCGAAAAACGCGAGATGTGACGCTCCGGCAGGTGAGAACGTTTGCCGAGAACCAACTGCGATCCATAGTTGACGTGAGTTTTGCCGAGGTTCGCGTGAGCGAGGCCGACCTGCTGATCATTCGCGCGGAGAACGAAGGCCGCGCGACGTTGATTGATCTTGCAAGCGTCATGGGATTGGATGGTCCCGGAAATTGGACACTCGAGGAGCCGCTCGAGCCGACCGAGGTGGTCGATGTGAACCAGGCAATCGAGCAGGTCATCAACAAGCGACCCGACCTCGCCGCGCTGCGGCACCAGTTGGAAGCAGCACGCAAGCAGCTCGAGAGCGACAAGCGTCTGAATCTTCCCACGATTGCAGCCACGGGAGTAGCAGGCTACATCCCGGCTGGCGATCCGCGACTTCGAACTCGCTATGCGGGAGCGGGAATCAATATCACGATGCCCGTGTTGAACGGGAATGCTTTTTCGGCACGACGACAAGAATCCGAAGCGAGGATCGTCGTCATTCAGAAGCAGTATCGCGATCTGGTTGTGCGCGTGCGAGCGGGTGTGCAGCTCTCTTATTTGAATCTCGCGACGGCACAGGCAAGCATCCTTACGACGCGCAGGCTTCAGGAACACGCCGACCGTACCCTGCGGTTAACGGAAGCACGCTATTCGGCGGGCCTGGGAACCATCGTCGAGTTAAATCAAGCACAGACCGATGCGGTCTCCGCGCAGCTCGGCTATGTGACGGCGCGCTACGAAGCAGGCATTCGCAGGGCGCGCCTTGAATTCGAGGTCGGCAACCTGCTCTAGCACGTGGAATCATGTCCCTCTGGCCGGAGCCGTGCTCGCCGGCACAAGATTGCCTGAAACGCGCCGCCGGCGCGCGCAATGGAGGCAGCAATGAGGGTATAAGTAAATACACAGGTGCGAACAGCTCTCATTTACACCGCAGGTCTTCTTGCGCTCGTTACGAACGCGTGCGCTGCCGATGTGACCGGCACCTGGATGATGATAATGCGTACCCCCGAGGGATCCAAACACGAGAGTACTCTGAATCTGCAGAGTGACGGCAGCAAAGTGACGGGCAAGCTCGTGAGCGGACGGGGAACGGCTGAGCTTTCGAATGGTGTCGTCAACGGCAGCGATATCTCCTTCACCATAGTTCGAGCCGGAAACGGCGATGAGCTCAAGATCGACTTTCAGGGAACGGTTGATGGAGACACCATAAAGCTGCGGATGCAATATAGGGATCACGATCCCATCGACTTAACCGGACGAAGAGGAGTTACCAATGACAACAAATGAACTTTCTCGAAGAGCTTTTGTTGGAGCGCTTGGGGCGGGCATAGCGAGCGCAGCGAAAGGCCCGAACGATCAGATCGTGCTCGGCATGATCGGCGTCGGATCGCAGGGAACGAGCCGGTTGCGCGAGTTTCTGAAGTTCGCCGACGTAAAGATTGGAGCCGTCTGCGACCTCGATCGCGATCATGTTGACCGGGCGCTCGGCCTCATCGAAAAGGAGAAAGGATACAAGCCTGAAGGATTCGCCGATTTCCGCCGCGTGCTTGACCGGAAAGATCTCGACGCCGTCGCCATTGTAACTCCCGACCACTGGCACGCGATTCCTACCGTTATGGCTTTCGAGGCGGGGAAAGATGTTTTTGTGGAGAAGCCACTGAGCTACAGCGTTGCGGAAGGGCGCGCCATGGCCGACGCCTCGCTCAACCATCAACGCGTGAGCCAAATGGGAAATCACATTCATAACGATCACAGCAATTACCGGCGCGTGGTCGAGATCGTGAAGTCGGGAAAACTCGGCAAGATCACGAGAGTTCATGCCTGGAAGACCTCACCCATGCAGAACATTGCTGTGCGGAATCCTCCGGAGCTTCCACCAGGCTTCGACTATGACTTCTGGCTGGGTCCTGCGCCCAAGCGGCCCTACGAACCTGCCCGGTCGCACGGCACCTACCGCCACTTCTGGGATTACTCGGGCGGCACCTTCATCGATTTTTGGTGCCACATCACCGACGTCGCCTTTTGGGCCATGGACTTCAAGGCTCCAAAACACACCTCATCCGTCGGTGGGCGCTTCTTCCTCACCGACTCTACCGAGACCGCCGACACCCAGGAAGCCATTCTCGAGTTTCCGAACGTCCTGTATACCTTCAGTTTCCGCCCGGCTCCTCTTACCGGGTTCGAACACATGGGTCAGATAGGATGCGTGTTCGAAGGCACGGATGCGTCGGTGGTGACCAACTATGAGACACACGAGGTCTGGTCGCGTGGGAAGAAGATCGAGGATTTCACTCCTCCGCCGCAGACCATTCCCGATTCGCCCGGCCACCTGCGCGAGTTTGTGGATGCCATTAAGAGCCGCAATCTCGAAACAACCTGCAATGTCCGATACGGCCATTTCTTGTCGAAATTCGGACTCCTCGCCAACATTTCCTACCGCACCGGCCGGCGCCTGGAATGGGATGACGCAACCGAGCGCATCGTCGGCGACAAAGATTTAAACAAACATCTGACGCGGTCATTCCGGCGTCCGTGGAACTTGAAGACACAGCCCAGACCGTCGTGACGATGCGAATTTTCTTCATTTGTGCATCTGTTGGCCTGCTCTACGGCGCCGATGTTCGTTATGTCGGAAAAACGAAGTACCTGAACAACGCCCGAGCTGTCGTGACGCACAGCATCGACGATTCAACACGGCTCGTCACGAAGGCGCTCGATAGTCTCGATAAGTACGGAGTGAAGACGACCGTCTTCGTCAGCACCGAGGAGGATCCGCCTCCCGAAGATCGTTTTATCACTCAATTGCAGATCAAGCCGCTTTGGCCGCGCCTCCGGCAAGCCGTCGACAATGGCCACGAGATCGGCTCCCATTCGCGCACGCATCCCTGCCGCCGTCCTGACACGGAGGCGTTCTGCGCCGAAGCCTACACGGACGCAGAGGTTCAAGGCTCGCGGGACGATATTCGCAAACACACGCAACAACCCTACGTCTGGACTTGGTGTTATCCGTGCGGCAACTGCGCCAACTACGATTTCATTCAGAAAAAGATTGCCGCCGCGGGCTACATCGTCGCTCGCAACTATCCAAACGAAGCCCAGGATGGACACATTGTGCCCAACCTTCAAACATGGGACGCGAACCCCATGAACGCGGCCTATACGCAGGTTGTGCAGAAGCGTGGGGGCGCGGCGAAGACCGAGCGGCTCGACATGAATGTGCTGAATGGAAAATTCGACGAGATCTACCAGCGCGGCGGCATCTACAACTTCATGTCTCACCCGCAGTGGCTCGATTACGGACCTGATGGGTTTTTCGAGCGTCACCTCGCGCACATCGGCAAGCGTCAGGATGTTTGGTACGTTCCGATGGGTCCGCTGTATGCATACCCGACGATTCACGAGCGCACGCAGGTCCGCCAGCTCGGTCCAGGCAGGTACGCCGTCTCCAACGATCTGGACAAGAAGATCTATAACGGCAGCATCACCCTCGATTTCGAGGCCGCCTCAGGTACGCAAGTCGTTTCACGAAGTAAAGCGTTACGGGAGCGCAGCAATGGGCTAACAGACCGTTGGGCGGAAGAGTACGTTCGCCGCGATGGCGAGCATCTGTACGTTACAGTCCTGCCGAATACGACCCTCGAGTTTCGTCAGCGGTGAAGCCAATGAAACCACTGAGCACCCGCTAACAGCGATAACAGCAGCACGAATACACTGCAATAGAGCAGCGTCAAGAGGTTCGCCATTCCATTCTGCAAACGCATCAGACGCGCATCGGTAGCAGAAACCCGCTGATCTCCGCGGTTCGCCCATCGTTGTTTCGAGATTCGAAATAACAGGTACACCTTCACGCACGCGCCGGCAACCTGATTCGCAAATAGCAGTAGAGGGAACATGGGCGAAAAGCGTTTCGCGTACACCGCGATTACCAGCGCCGCAAGCGTGCGTGTCAGCAGCACCCAAACCAGGTATGCTGCGAGCACGCTAACCCCGTCCGTTACAGAGAGCATCAACGCCAGTGCCGGACCGGCCAGCGATGCTGCGATCGCCAGCCTTTGATCCAGCACGCACCACCAGATAAAGAATCCGCACCGCCGCGGTCCCAGTGCCAATGCCCGGCTGCCGTTCCGCAGCATGTTTCCCGACCATCGCAGCAGGTTCTGCTTGGCGCGCTCCCAGGGATGCGATTCGATATTCTCTATGGTTACGGCGGCTGCGTCAGGCACATACAGCATCTCGAGGCCATTTCTCAGCAGCGCGTACCAGGTGCTCTTGTCATCTCCGGAAAGAAATCGAAAGCGGCCCCAGAGCCAGTGATCGAGATAATCGGCTTCTACCATCCGTATGAACTGCTCTTCAATAACCAGCGGAGCCCGGTAGATAGAAAGCCGGCCCGTGAGCGTCAGCACCTTGCGAGAAAGCGAGTGCGACTGCATAGCGATGCGCCGTTGCGCAAAGCGAAGATCGAGCCATGTCTGCATCCACCGCGGCCCATTGACGATTGCAGCCTCATTCGTGGTGACCGCGCCCAGCTTCGGCCGCAGTAGAAATAACGGTGCGCACTTATTAATGACACCGGGACACAAAATCGAGTCGCCGTCCATGAAGACGACGATGTCTTCGAGGGCTACACCCTGGCGGCTCAGCGCCCGCAGTGCAAGCCCGATGGCGACGCGTTTGCCGGGCTGTGTCTGCCGTACCAAAGTAACCTTCGCGGGGGCGTTCTCGATCTGCGCGCAGAACGCTTCAATAACCTTCTCATCCGACGCATCGCCCGTCCCAATGATGATGTTTGCGGGAGCCCCGCAGGAACGGCATTCGTCAAACACACTTGCGAGAACGGCTCGCGTCACCTCCGGCTTCTCCTTGAAGGTAGTCAGCACAAAATGCACAGCCGGAGGTCTCCAGCCGCTTGTCCACAGTTCGTCAGCGCGCCGGCGTAGCAGAGGAAAGGCGCAGCGCGCGTAAATCACCGCGCGCAGCAGATGCAGAATCCACCAGCCGTACCGCCAGACTGCGATCGGCCCCAGGGCGATCAGCAGTACTTCCAGGGCGCTCTTGGACATACCCTTGGCCGCTTAGAACAGGCCTTTGTTCAAACGCACCTGCACGGCAAGATTCGGTTGAATGGAGTTTGTCTCATCTGTGCTCACGCCTGTCAGCGCAAGTCTCGCGAAGGTTCGAGAATCCTGCGGTCTGCTGTCAACCGAAACAACGGTCAGCGCGTAGGTTCTGGCCGTCGCCGAAACAAATCCCGTGCCTTGCATTCCGGTGTGGACCTGTGCCGCCTCTGTCGGTGTCAGCAGGGCGTCGATGTACACCGTTCCCGGTGGGCGCAGTAGGAGGACCTCCGAACCTCGTTCTACTGCGATTCCCACCGGCTTCATCGCGGCGCCCACCACGCCGCTGAAGGGCGATCGATAAACTCTCCACGTCTCCCGCGCGAGCGCTTCCGTAAGCGCTGCCTGCGCCGCCTTCACTCGCTCTTCGGCCGATTTACACTCTGCCGCGAGCTGTGTCAGGTCGCCAACGAGATAGTTCCCGCTGAAGAACAAGCCGGCATGCGTCGTTTCGACAGAAGATTCGGCGATGCGCCGCTCTCCCTGCGCTTGTTCGAGCAACGCATCCTTCTCTTTCACCGCTGCCTGCTGCGCGTCAAATAATGACCGGCTCGTCAAGCCGTGCTCGAACAATTGCGCAACCCGACGGAGCTCCGCCTCTGCGAGATCGCGCTGCACCTCGATCGCGCGTATCCGGGCATCTGCGATTTTCAATTGGTCTCTGCTGATCGATTCATACATTCGGCGCTTGTTCTCTTCGCCGTCTCTCCGGCTCACCGCCTGCGCCAATTCGATCTCCGCCGTGTGGACGGCGCTCCGCATTGTTTCAATCTCTTTTGCCGCCGACTCGCTGTCGATTCGAAACAGAGGCTGCCCCGCAGACACACGGTCGCCTTCATTGACGTAGATTTCTGCGATTTTGCCGGCCTCGCCGGTGGTGATGGCGCTTTGAGGGACAACCGTCGCAGCACTGTCGAGAGGCAAGATCGTTACATGTTGCAGCGCGACGAACGAGGCAGCACACGCCAGTCCTATAGCGAGCGTGATGTAGAACATCGCGATCGCAATGCGCCGCCCGGTTCTTTTTTGTTCGGCCCATACCGGCTCTCGCGGAGGATCGATCACCGTACGTGTCACCGGCCGGTCGATCCGTTTCAATACGCGATCGACTGGAGAAACCTGGCCGCTCAAAACAGCGGCGGTAAGTTCGCGGATCAGTTCCGTCTCGCGCTCTCCGAGAACGGTAAACTTCGCCGCCAGGATGGAGTCATCCCTGCGAATGACCTCCGCCTCGGCCCGGAAGGAGACTGCAAATCCTCCGTAATCCAGTCGGAAACCGACCGGCATTGCGTCTCCCTCACGGGCGGCTCCGCCGAATCCCGAGATTCGGAATCCTCCCATGCTCCAGTCGATTGTGTGATACCAGGCGCCACCGATCTCCACCTCCGCCGGAGCGGTCAGCCGGTAATGCAGTCGCTGTGATGGCGGTTCATGAGATACCGACACAGACATGCTGTTTCCTTTTTAGTCAGGCGTATGCAACGGCCGCTTGCGGCTTCGATCGCGCAGCGGGAAGCAGATGTACAAGATCGACAATCTTCCGGCCGCGTCCAATGCGTTTCATCAGGCCCCGGTAGAGCGGTGATTGATTGCCAATTACCATGGTTCGCGAATGGTCGGCGAACTCCTGCAGATCAGGGCAGAGCATCCGGTTTATGTGCGGAATCCTGTTGACAATGTAGTCGGGATTCGCGCCCCGCGTGCTTGCCACCAGCACGTATGGGTCGTAGATCCGTATGTTGAAACCCTTGCGGTGCAGTTCTTCCACGATCCGGAGCATGGGACTCTCGCGCAGATCGTCTGTGCCCGCCTTGAAGCTCAGGCCGAGGACTCCGATCTCGTTATCGCCCGTGGCTTCGACCTTTTGAATCGCTCGCTGTATCTGCCGCTCGTTCGCATTCAGCACCGCATTGAGCATGGGGACATCCACCTCCATGCTTTTGGCGAAGTGATTCAGTGCGCGAACATCTTTCGGTAAGCACGAGCCTCCAAAGGCCAGACCCGGCCGAAGGTAGGCCTTCGAGATGTTCAGTTTCTCATCGCGGCAGAACACGTCAATAACGGCGTGCGGATCGACGCCGGCCTTTTCGCAGATGGCGCCAATTTCGTTTCCGAAGTTGACCTTCACCGCATGCCAGGCGTTATCGGTGTACTTCACGGCTTCCGCTACCTCGAGCGTTGTTTGCAGGAAGGGAGCCTCCAGGTGCCCGTATATGGTGACCATGTTGTAGAGGCTAGTCTCATCCACGGGCCCGACCACGACCTTGGGAGGATGATCGTAGTCGAAGATGGCGGTACCCTCCCGCAGAAACTCCGGATTCACGCAGAAGCCGAATTCAACGCCCGCCGTTTTTCTCGAGTAGCTCTCAAGCGTAGGGATCACGAGCTTGCGCGCAGTTCCCGGCAGCACGGTGCTCCGCATCACAACGACATGCCAGCCTGGCTTGTGACGCAGAGCGTCGCCGATCTGCTCGCAGACGCGCTCGACATAGCCGAGATCCAGGCTGCCGTCCGCCCGGCTGGGTGTGCCGACACATATAAAGGAGACGTCGGTTTGCATGATCGCCTCGCGAACATCGGCCGTGGCGCGCACCCTTCCTGAGAGGGAGTGTTCCGCGAGAAGCTCCCGCAGGCCCGGTTCAAGTATGGGACTCTTGCCCTCGTTTACCAGATCAACCTTGATTCCATCCGGATCGACGCCTGTGACCTGATGTCCATTCCGTGCCAGACAAGCGGCCGAAACCGCACCTACATAGCCTAGCCCGAAAATGCTGATGCGCATGTTCTTCTCCTTGTAAGTGGCTACGTTAAGTGGCTACAGCATGCAGTCCCGCTGCCAAACGAGGAATTCGTCAGTTTTGAAGGACTTAAGTGAGAAAGCGACCCGCTAAGTGCATATCAAATGTGATAGTCGCGAAGCAGATTCGATAGCGGCGCATCTCAGGGGCTGAGAGAAATCTCCGCCGTTTCACCACTCACTTTAGTGGCACTTTATCGAAGCCGCACGGCGGCTGTGTACGGGATCGATGGGCACTTGATCGACGTAGAAGTCGATATGTATCCCTCCGGCTCGGCACGGGACTTCGTCACCGTCGGAATGCCGGATACCGCTGTGCGCGAAAGCCGTGAACGCATCAAGTCTGCTCTCATCAATTCGGGCTTTGGATACCCGAACAAAGCCGTAACGATCAATCTTGCTCCTGCGAATATCCGCAAAGAAGGCGCCGGATTTGACCTCCCGATCGCCACCGGTATTTTGGGCGCTATGGGCGCGGCGCCGTTCAGCGATAGATTTCTGCTTGCCGGTGAATTGTCGCTCGATGGCTCGGTACGCCCCGTTCGGGGATGTTTGCCGATTGCAATCTGCGCGCGTGCGCACGGCATTCCCAACCTCATTGTTCCGCAGCAGAACGCGGCAGAAGCGGCGGTCGTCGAAGGCGTGCAAGTCTTCGGCGCAGGGCATCTCGCTGAAGTCATCGCGATAATAAAGGACGCCTCCAGGTTTGCCCCCGCAAAGCGGACGGAACAGGTCCGCGCCGACGATGAGAGCCAGGTGCCGGATTTCCGCGAGGTGCGCGGGCAGACCACCTCAAAGCGTGCCTTGGAGGTGGCCGCCGCTGGAGCGCACAACGTTTTGATGGTGGGACCTCCGGGATCCGGCAAGACCATGCTTGCGAAGCGATTCGCAGGAATTCTGCCGCCACTGACGTTTGAAGAAGCGCTCGAGACGACGAAGATATACAGCGTCTCAGGACTGCTTCCCACCGGCGTCGGGTTGCTTTCCGAACGCCCCTTTCGAGCGCCTCATCACACCGTTTCCGATGCCGGTCTGCTCGGCGGGGGCTCGGGTACGCCGCGGCCGGGCGAGGCCAGCCTGGCGCATCACGGCGTGCTCTTTCTCGACGAATTGCCGGAGTTCCAGCGCAATGTTCTGGAACAGTTGCGGCAACCTCTCGAGGACAACGCGGTGACGATCGCCCGCTCTACGATGACGCTCGAGTTTCCGGCCAAGTTCATTCTCGTCGCCGCGATGAATCCATGTCCCTGTGGTTTTTACGGAGATACAACAAGAGAGTGCCGCTGCACCGGCGCGATCATTCAGCGATACCTGGGCAAAATCAGCGGGCCGCTGCTCGATCGCATCGATCTTCACATCGAGGTTCCCGCGGTGGCTTATAAGGAACTGCGGGCGAACGGCAACGGCGTTTCTTCCGACGAGATTCGAGGCCGCGTGCTTGCCGCGCGAGCCATCCAGCAGTCACGCGGATTTTACAACGCGCACATCCCGCACGCACGATTGCGCGAACTGTCCGCACTCGATGAGGCGGGCGAACGGACTCTGGAGATGGCGGTGCGGCGCATGAGCCTCTCGGCGCGCGCACACGATCGAATTCTCAAGGTCGCACGCACGATTGCGGATCTCGGCGGGTCGGAAACGGTGTCGGCTAAGCATGTCGCAGAAGCGGTGCAGTATCGCAGTTTGGACAGAAGTTATTGGCAATAGAGCGCTCAGCTTTCAGCACTGAGCTTTCAGCACTCAGCTTTCAGCACTCATCCACTGAAACCGTTAATCGTGGATTTTTGCGAGTTCATTTCCTCTCCCCGGCCGCGATCAGTTCCTCGTACGCTTCGGAGAACGCATAGCTCTGCACCAGGCTGGCAAAATGTTCGAACCTTGGCGCGCCGAAAAGGATCCGCAAGTGAGGCGCCGCCGTCTCGAAGTAGTCGATCGCGGCCGCATTGGAATCGGCCAGGTAACGCGATAACTGTTCGACAGCCTCCTTCGCTTGCGCCGGATCGCCTGCCTGGGCCCGTTCGCGATCGGGCTCACCGACTACATTGGCTAATCCGCCGATGAGGCTCTCGATGCGCTCCTCAAGCGAGACACGCCAGACTTCTATCTCGGCATGGGGAGCAGAGCTCGCAATGGCTCTCTCCAGATTCCCCGCCGCATTCTGAACATCAGGAGCACCGAGATTTCCTGCCGCCCCCTTCACAGAATGAGCTAACCGCTCGGCCAGGCCGCGATCATTCCCGGCGAGCGCGGAGGCGATACGCTGAGCGGCGTCGACTTCAGTTTTCGAAAACTGGCGGAGAAGCTTTAGATGTAGTTTTTTGTTACCGGCCACCCGCACCAGACCTTCCGTAGTGTTGAGGCCGGGCACATCCGGCAACTCGGCGGCTTCGGCTGCGGGAGTGGGAACCGGCTCCTGGGGCGGAGCAGCCGGACGCTTCGCGGTGGGGGCAACGAAGCGCTCCAACGTGTCGAACAGCGACGACGGATCGATGGGTTTCGACACGTGGCCGTTCATTCCGATCGCCAGACACTTCTGCCGTTCGTCGATGGTGGCGTGGGCCGTCATGGCAATGATCGGAAAGCTTCGAAATCGTCGATCTGACCGGATTCTATTCGTCGCCTGGTATCCATCCATTTCTGGCATTTGGAGATCCATCAGCACCACGTCATAATTCGGTGGCACCGGCTGGTCCAGCAACTTGCGGACTGCCTCGAGGCCGTCGCTCGCGACGTCAACCGTCGCGCCCACTCCCTCGAGCAACTCAATAGCGATCTGCTGGTTGATCTCGTTGTCTTCAGCCAGAAGAACTCTCAAGCCCTTCAGCCGGTCCGCATGCCGGTCCACTTCCGGAGCGAGTGCCGTTCTGTCTTTCCGGTCTCCGGCGAAGAGCGTGACCAGAGTGTCCACCAGCAGCGACGTTGTGACCGGTTTCAACAGGTACCCGTCGATGTGTATGCGCTCGGCTTCCTCCCGCACGTCCTCCCGCCCGAAGGCGGTGACGAGCACGACGGCCGGACGGGATTTCAATTGCTTATTCTCTTTGATCAGGCGCGCCGCCTGAATGCCGTCTATGCCCGGCATTCGCCAGTCCATGAAAACAACATCGTATGGGCGGCCAGGGTCGTTCTGCTCCACCCCGGCTATGGCTTCCTCACCCGAGCTCACCGCATCGACGCGCGCAAGAATGCCTTCTAGCGCGTGCACCACAATGTCCCGCGCCGCGGCATTATCATCCACAACCAGGGCCGAGACAGAGCGAAGCTGCGCGGGAATAATTCTGCTCCGGCGTGGACCGGAGGCCACGCCCATCGACACCGTGAACAGAAACGTGCTTCCTATCCCCGGTTCGCTCTCAAGCCAGATCTCGCCACCCATGAGTTCTACCAACCGGCGGCAAATGGTCAGGCCCAGTCCCGTACCACCGTGCTTGCGCGTCGTGGACATGTCGGCCTGACTGAAAGGCTGAAACAGCCGTGCAGCCTGCTCCGGCGTCATGCCGATGCCGGTATCCTTCACAGAGAATCGGAGCCTGGCTCTTTCTCCTAGGTGTTCCAGCAGTTCCGCTTTCAGGTGTACATCGCCGTGCTCGGTAAATTTGATCGCATTGTTGATCAGGTTTGCGATCACCTGGCCCAAACGTAATGGATCGCCAACCAGATTCTGCGGCACGGAGCTCTCAATCTCAGCCAGAAACTCAAGCCCTTTATCCTGAGCTTTCTGAGCGGTGATAGCGGTGACGGAAGCGATCACGTCATCCAGGCGGAAATCGACGGATTCAATGTCGAGCTTACCGGCCTCTATCTTCGAAAAGTCAAGGATGTCATTAATCACACCCAGCAGCGACGTCCCGGCATTATGAATTTTATTGATGTAATCCCGCTGCTTTTCAGTTAGAGGCGTTTTCAGGGCCAGGTACGCCATGCCGATTACAGCATTCATCGGTGTGCGTATCTCATGGCTCATGTTTGCCAGGAACATGGACTTCATTTGAGTTGCGTCTTCGGCTCTCTGATTCGCCTCGGTCAGTTGTGTTGTGCGCCGCTCCACCAGACGTTCGAGGAGCAACTGACGTTTTTCGAGGGTGGCCACGCGGAGCTTGTAGGTACCAAAAATCAAAAACATGAATGCGAGGACGGCGGCGGACTTCGTCCACACGGTGTTCCACCATGGCGGCGATATGTCGAGACGCAGGGACGCTCCCTGTTCTCCCCAGTTCATGGCGCCGTCGGTGGATGCCTGCACTCGGAATACGTATTGGCCGGGCCGGAGACCGGAGTAACGGGCATAGCGCTGTTGGGCGTCCACCGTTGTCCAGTCCTTTTCCAGATTCTCGAGTTTGAAACGGTAACGGATTTTCGGCGGGTTGGCATAGCTTAGCGCCGCGAACTCCAGAGCCAAGCGGTTTTGATTGTGAGCTAACTTCAAACCGGGCATTGACCCTGCCGCCACGGGTACGGTCTCACCATTGATCTGAAGCTTGGTAATTACGACCGGCGCCGGCGCTGCAGGGCTACTCAGAATCTGCTTCGGGTGAAAACGGTTGAAGCCGTTCAGACCACCGAAATACATCCAGCCTGACTCGTCACGGAAGCATGACTTGCGATTGAAAAACTGTCCCTGCAGCCCATCGGACTCGGAGAAGTTGTAAAAGCTCTTGGTCTTCGGATTAAATTTCGAGATACCTTTGGCTGTACTGACCCAGAGATTCCCCGCATCATCGGGCAAGATGCATTGCACGATATTGTCCGGCAACCCTTCTTTCGTCGTATAGTCGACGTGTCGTTCGGTTTTCGGATCGAACTGCACCAGGCCCGTTTCCGTAGCAAACCACAACGTACCCTCTGAGTCTTGGTGGATGAAGTTGACCTGGATGAGCCCGCCGGTGTCGACACTTTGAGAGAGAGAAATCCCGCGGGACATTCCCGAACTGTCCATCTTTTATTCCCGATTCCGGCACCAGACCAGATGTTTCCCTGGCGATCTTCGTAGATGCTAAGCGATCCCTTATTGTCAACCTCGCCAGCACTTGTTTGAGTAAACTTTTCCTCCCGCCTGTCAAACATGAGGCCGCCGCCCAGCCACAACCTGCCGTGTCTGTCCTCGAGGATGGAGTAAATTCTGTTTCTTTGGATATGACGAAACGTGCCGGATTCGCGATCGAAGCGGTTGAGGCCGGCGCCGTCACCTGCCCAGAGGGCGCCTTGCCGATCTTCATAGACGGAGTAGATCACGTCTGTCGAGTTCCGCCGGTAGTAGTGGAACTGTCCGGAACCGGGGTCGAAGCGGTTCAGTCCGCCGCCGTACGTCCCAAGCCACACAGCTCCCGAGCGATCGATGTAGATGGCGCGAATATTACTCTCGTTGAAAGTTCCAACTCCACCCGGTCCTTTCCTCCACGCGCCGAACCGCAGGACCTGCTGCGAGAACCGGCTGACGCCCCCGCCTTTGGTACCTACCCACAGGTTGCCTTCTCGATCGGATCGTAGGGATGTCACGTCGTTCGCGCGCAGGCTGTAGAGATCAGCAGGGTCGTGGGCGAGGGACCTGAATATTGACCGTTTGGGATCGAAGAGCCCCAATCCGCTCCCGGTGGCTACCCACAGCAGTCCAGTGGGATCGGGGAGCAGGGCTACACCACGTTCGGTCCAAGGCCAATCATGGGTGAATATCTGGCTTCGGGGGTCGAACCGGCTCAAGCCTTGCGCAAACGACACGTAGAGATTTCCTTCGGCGTCGCGAGCAAGTGCCCATACAGCTTCAGCTCCGCCGCTGTTGGAGTTTCGGCGCTTGTGGAAACGGACGCTTCCGGTAGCGGGATCAACACGCACGAGTCCGCGATAAGATCCGATCCACATGATGCCGGTTGCATCTTCCTGAATAGAGGTCGCTATATTTTGCAACTGGTCCGGTTGGTCGATGCCGATGTCGAACTCAGTAAACGACCGGCGTTCGGTATCGAAGCGATAAAGAATGCGCCCGTGCGTTGTCATCCATAGGAACCCATGGGCATCCTGATGAAGCTTGCTGATATAGAAGGGATCGTTCTTCGTTTTCGGAAGGTTTGCCGGTCTGTACCGGGTGAATGTTCCGGTGCTGGGGTCGAACTTATTCAGACCTGGCGCGGAAAACCATATGGCGCCGCGCTTGTCTTCCAGCACATCCGTAACAAAGTCACCGGACGGCGAGTTCGGGTTTCCTGGATCGTGTCGATATTGCGTGATGACGGCGCCATCGTAGCGGTTCAATCCCCCCTGAGTGGCAAACCACATGAAGCCCCTATGGTCCTGCAGGATGGCGAAAACATTATCCTGAGATAAACCATCGGCGCTTGTGAGATGTTGGAATCGGATGCGAGCCTGAAGGCTTCCAGGGGTAGCCAGTGGATTGGCGGCGCGCGCATCAGATCTGTCCTGGCCGGTGCAGGTCAGCGGCAACAGACTGCAGCAGTGCCTAGAAGCACTGTGCGTGTTTTAGCGGTCGCGAATTTGAAGAACTTAGAGGACGCGCAGTATGACGATGGTGATGTCATCGGCTTGTTCTGCAGCTCCCACATAATCGTCCGCACGTTGGATCAGCTTCTCGAGCAGTTCGGCGGAGCTCCGGTGCCGGTTTTCTTTCAGAACCTTATCAATATCACTTTCGTCCCACATTTGCCCGTCGCGATTTTTTGCTTCGGTGATGCCATCCGAGAAGCAAGCCAACACATCGCCTGGACGAAGACGAACCTGAGCGTCCGTGTAAGTTGCTGACTCAAACCAGCCGAGTGGAAAGCCCCCAGAATCCAAACGGTGGAGATTTCCGGACGAGTTTATGAGTACGGGGTGGACATGGCCTGCATTGACGTACCTCAAAGTCCCATCGATCGGGTCTAAGCGGGCACAGAATAACGTGGTGTACCGTTCGTGACCGAACGACGAGCATAGAGTTTGATTTAGCTCGGACACAACGTTGGCGACCGAATCCGGCCGGCCATTGAGCTGGGATCTCAAAGAAGCTTGAAGGCTGGCCATGAGCACCGCGGCCGAGATGCCTTTGCCTGAAACGTCGCCAACGGTTAGCCACAGGTCCGAGTCTGGCCGATACAGAAAGTCGTAATAATCACCTCCGACACGGTGCGCCGGCCGGCAGTACGCGGCGATATCGACACCGGGAATGTCAGGTGGATACGGCGGAAAGAGCCGGCGCTGTACTTCGCGCGCGATTTCCAGTTCACGGAAAACAAAACGCGCGGCTTCGGCCTCTTGTCTCAAGGTTTGCGTGACCAGAGCCGTGGCCGAAAAGGAAGCAGCGAGCCCCAGCAACTTAACGTCTCTCTCCTGGAAACCGCCGGGCTTGTTGAGGACTTGCAGTGCGCCCAAAATATCACCGACTTGTGATCGCAACGGCAGAGCGAGGACCGAATGCGTGACATACCCGCTCGACCGGTCTACGTTAGCATCGAAACGCGGATCCTTAGACGTATCGTTCACAACTATGGCCTGGTCTGTTGCGACGCAGGCGCCGACCAGACCATGGTCCGCCGCAATTCGGACGTCCGGGAGCCCGTGCGCGACTTTGGTCCACAACTCGTCCGTGGACCCATCACGCAACCAGACGCTGCAACGGTCTGCCTGAACCAGGTCCCTCGCCATATCTGCGTTTAGACGAAGGAGCTTGTCAGGGTCAGCCTCGGCAGCCATACGGGCGGCGTAATCGAAGATCAAGCCGAAGATTCGCTCGGCCTCTTCGAGGAGACGATCTACGTTGCGCTTTTCTTCCGCCAACTGCCCGCTGGCTTCGCGCAATGCAAGGTGTGTTCGGACGCGCGCCTGAACGACACGAGGTGAGAACGGCTTGTGAATGTAATCGATCGCTCCGAGTTCGAATCCCTTCGTCTCATCCTCCGCGCTGGTCTTGCCGGTAAGGAAAATGATGGGAATGTCGCGCGTGCCGGGGGCGGCCTTCAACCGGCTGCAGACCTCATAACCATCCATCTCCGGCATCATGACATCCAGGAGTATCAAGTCAGGTTGCGGGAGTACTTTCGCAACGTCCAGCGCCCGCGCGCCGCTCGTCGCGATCTTGATTAAGTACGTGTCTTTGAGGATATTTTGGGCAACCTGGATGTCGGCCGGCGTATCGTCAACCAGAAGGATAATTCGTTGGTCTGCGCCGGCTTGCTCTTCTTTCCCGCAAACCGCAATGTTCATACCTGGGCCGCATTCTTGACGATCGCGGTCACTTCAACTATCCTGACGCTGCCTTTGCCCTTCAGCTCGACCGCTCCGCGAGGTGAGATTTGAAACCCGCTGAGCGAGGCAGAGGTTTGCTCCGTAAGGCCAACGCCGCCGGGACAAGCGGCCCCGGTCAAACGCGAGGCGACATTAACTGTGTCCCCCCACACATCAAACTGATATCGCTCCTGTCCGACGATACCTGCCATTACAGGTCCAGTGTGGATGCCCGATCTCACTTGCCATCCGCGACCGCTGCGGGCAGCGCCTCTTGGGAAATAGCCAGTGCACAACTCACTGCGGCGTGCAAAGCGTCGCCGACGGGCTCCAGCAACCCTGCTGTTGCGAGAAAAGCGTCTCCCATAGTCTTGATTTTTTCGAGACCATGCCTGCGCGCGCAGCTTTCGAATGTGACGAATAGATTTCCCAGTTCCCTGACCACCTCTTCAGGGGCATGCCGGTCGCAGTAGTTCGTAAATCCGACCAAGTCTGAAAACAGCACGGCGACATTCTCGAAGCGGCGGGGCATCACGCCACCGGACAGCTTGATCTGGGCAACCGCGGGCGCCGGAAGAATATTGTCGAGAAGCCGATCCATTTTGCGCTTTTCCTCAGCCAACTGCTCGTGAGCTTCGCGCAGCGCAAGGTGTGTCCGGACACGCGCCCGAACCACAAGAGGTACGAACGGTTTGTGAATGTAGTCAATCGCTCCCAGTTCGAGTCCTCTGGTCTCGTCCTCGGCATCGGTCTTTCCGGTTAGAAAAATGATGGGAATGTCCGATGTGATCGGATCGGACTTCAACCGGCTGCACACTTCATAACCATCCATCCCGGGCATCATGACGTCCAGAAGTATCAAGTCAGGTTGGGGGAGTACTCTCGCGATATCCAACGCCTTGGCGCCGTTGGTCGCGATCTTAATGATGTAGGTGTCTTTTAGGGTATTGTGCGCGACCTCGATGTTGGCGAGCGCATCGTCGACAACGAGGATCATTTTCTTATCTGAACTCATCTTTTTTGGGGGTGCCCCGGTATCGCCCCGTTGTTCCGATGGGATAGTAGTTTACAAAACACTGTTATGATGCGCCGGGCCTCAGAGCAGTTTTATTTTGTCGCCCGGTCATTCGGCCGTTTGTGCGCTGGCAAGTAGTTGCCGTTTGTACGTCTCCCTCACGAGCGACAACGGCTTGTGCGCGCCACTGTAGAGAACAGCGCGGTGTTCGAATACCGAATCCGGAATCTCCACGCGGCGGCTTCCATCTCGTACGTGGGATCCGGACAGCGGAGACCATAACAGCTTGACCTCAAGCGTCCGGCGTCGTGGATCGAGAGGCTGAACCGCCTTGCCGAAGGGCGTATCGGTGGTATCGAGCAACCGGTTCATGTCCGCCGTCAACCGGTTTGGGAGATACCAGTTATCGGCCTCCGACAGCACACGGCTGCCGCACCGGAGCTGCACTTTGCGGTGCCTCACCTCTTCCTCCGGAGAGGCCTGAAGCCACTCCCTCTCCTCAGACGGCAGAGCCTTCGGGCGCCCCTTCAAGCGTAATGCGACAATCCGGGGCTCCTCGCCGCGGTGCTGCCGACGGCACCACTTTTCGAGCGTGAGTGTGGCGCTCCTGCTTCCGAGAATCTCGCCATTGATGGTTTGCAGCAGCGCGACAGCCGTGGCGACATCGATATCAGGCGACGTTCGGCACATAGGCACCTCCGGGATTCGTGTCGGGGTGGCCGCCGGCATCGTTCCGCTGCGCAGTTGAGTCATTCGGTCTCTCCTTCCTTTCCTCACCCAACTCACGCGGGACTGCGGCGGATTCCATTGCGATACGGAGAGTTACGGAGGGCTACGTAACACTGGGACTCATCGCCGTGCGGCGCCGCGCGCTCCTTGGATCAGCAGATCTGCGACCGTGGACCGACGTACAGAGTGCGATCTCAACCAGAATGCAATGTCGTCGCGCAACCAAAAGGGCCAGGATGCAGAAACGGTGCGCGCGGGTCATCCAGGTTTTACCTCCGTTAGCGGATACATGATCACGGCATTCGTAAAAAACGCAATGCTTGCAAAGGGACGTGCTGGGATAACGCTTTCTCCATTTCCGAACTGAACCGGAACACAATTTGGCAATATCGCGTCTCGCCCCGAGCGGTGACAGCCACCCGATAGTTTTTTTCCAGGCGCTTAGAAAAGCTATTCCTAACTCAGATAAACACCTGAGGTGCCTTGAGTTTCTATCGGCATAAAAACCACCGCATGCGGGTGTTAACGTCCGTTACCGCCTTCTGCGTGGGCCGCTCCGGCGCATGGCTGCGCTATGATGCGAGCGCAATGTTTTCTTCTGATGTGATTTACGATCAACTGCAAGCAGCCTACGAGGCTGCACGGCGAGTGCTGGAACCGCTCTTCGATGAACGCCTCAATGATGTGGAGGAGATCGCCGCCGCACGCGCACGCAGCATAGAACTTCTGGATTTAATTGACGAGTGTACTTGTCTCTTCAACGAAAGCGACTATCACGCGCCGAAAGTGATGGTGAGGGCTGCGACGTCCATACAGTAACGAGGCGCGATGCCGGGTTCAAGAACCAACTCACCTTGTATTGCCGGTGTGCCCGAGCGAATAACGTCCGGGCTGCGGATAAACACATAAGCCGTGAGGTCCCTTGCCGACCCTTATGCGCGCTAGCAGATGACCATCGGAGGTGTCGAACGCATACACCTCGCCATGATAGCGTCCCGACAACCAGAGTACTTTGCCATCGGCTGATACCCCGCCCATATCCGGGCTTCCGCCACCGGGCACCGTCCACGTTTGTACCACCTTACGCGTCCGAAAATCGATCACCGATACGCTTCCGCCGTCGCGATTCGATACGTACATGACCTTGGCATCGCGGCTCGGATACAGCCCATGTGCTCCAAGCCCTGTGGGTATGAATCCGGCAACGGTGAGTTGATCGCCATCGACCAGGAACACGCCGTCGGCCATCATGTCCGCTACGTAGAACAGCCTGCCATCCGGAGAAAGCCGAACGTCCTGCGGCATGCGCGGTGACTCGACCGGCATGTACCCGCCGCCATGATGCATGCGTTTCCGTTTGCCCGGTATGGCGCCCAGATCCAGGGGTAGCTTCAACGTGCCCGCCAACCGATTCGACGCCACATCGATTTTGACAAGGTCTCCTGAAAATTCGCAGCTTGCAAGGAAGTATGTTCCATCAGCGGAGAAATCCAGGTGATCGATACCTCGGCACGGCACTGACACCTGGAAGGCCAGCTTCATGGTTGAAGCATCGCGAAAATCCAGCCGCTTTTCGCGCTCAGCCACAACGATCGCATAACGACCGTCTGGCGTGAAATACATGTTGTATGGATCCTTGACCGGCACCGTCACGCTCTTCTGTCCCGTTGCCGGGTCGATGCGAGTAAGGGTATCCCCCAGATCGTTCAGCACCCAAAGGGTCTTAAGATCCCATGAGGGTGTCACGTGCTGCGGCTGCCGTCCCACTCGGAACGTGTCCATCACCTGAAAGGTTGCGGGATCGATGACGCTGACCGAGTTGCTCCCCGAATTCGGCACGTACACACGGGCCGGGATACCAAGTACGGAAGCACTCATGTGTCCAGCTCCAGCTTCGGAGTAGACATTGGCGGGATCCAGGACCGGAAGCATTCCTGCTCTTTCCGATCGAGATGCGGTGTGCGCCTTATCGGGAGACCCGCACGACGTACAGGCGATCGCAATAATGAGCAAGACAAAGTGTGTTTTCACTAGTTTTTCGAAGCTTACCCGCATGTGTTCGTTTCAGACCGAATATAATCATCCCTCAGCTCTGCTTTAGCGCTGGAACAGCGGGGCGAGCTTATCCCAAGGAAGGCAGTTGAGGACAGAGGAGGGTTCGAGCCCAGCGCGGCGCGCTTGATCGAGTCCGCACCGAATCAGATCGAATTCCCGGATGCTGTGTGCGTCGGTGGAAACCGCGATCTTAACGCCGGAAGCGGCTGCGAGCCTCGCGTTCTCCGCAGATAAGTCGAGCCGATTAGGGCTCGAGTTGATTTCGATAAAACATCCGCACCCTCTCGCGTGCTCGACAATCCGCTGGATGTCGAGGTCATAGCCGGGCCGTTGCAAGAGCAGCCGGCCGGTAGCATGGCCCAGGATGTTGAAGTGCCGGTTGTCCATGGCGCGCATAATACGTTCGGTCTGCTCGCTTTTCCCGAGACCGAACCGCGAGTGAATGGAGCACACGGTGTAGTCGAGGTCGCTTAGAAGCTCATCCGGATAATCGAGTGTGCCGTCGGCGAGAATGTCTACCTCGGCGGATTTAAGTATGCGGAAGTTGCAAACGCGCCCGTTAAGATCATCGATGACATCGAGCTGTGCTCGCAGGTCTTCAATGGACACTCCGCCCGCGATTTTCAAACTCTGCGAGTGGTCGGTAATACCGAGGTATTGGTAGCCTTGCTCCTCAGCCGCTTTCGCCATCTGCTCGATGGTGTGCACTCCGTCGCTCGAGGTCGAGTGCGCGTGGAGCTCGCCCACGATGTCTTTAATCGTGACCAGGCGCGGAAGAGTACCGTTCTTTGCCTGCTCAACCTCATCATGACCTTCGCGCAGCTCCGGCTCGATGAAGGAGAGGCCGAATTCGCGGTAAAACCTCTCTTCGCTCGCAAAAGATGAATTCGCCGCCAAGGTGCGAAAGCTTCCTGAGACGGCCGTGAGCTTTCGAAGATGCGCCTTTGAGCCGGTGCAGGCGATGAGCGAGAGCCCCCAATTCTTTTCTTCGGCGAGCTGGACTCGAAGCAGGATACCTGCCGAGAGCGAAAATTGCGCCATGTCTTTGCGTGAGACGACCAGCGCTGTCCTTCCGCCGAAACGTTCAAGTCGTGAGACCACAGCCGGAAAATCTTCTGTCTCGACAACGAAGCTAAGCTCTTCGATCACTTCGACGCGGCGGCGGGAGTCCCCCGCCACCTCACAACGGCGCACTCCCGGAATACGAAGGAGAAACTCGCGGACCTGATCCCGCAGGTCGTCTGCTTTGTAGAGCAGAATCGCCTCAGCCTGGGTCAGGCCTTGGCGCACATGCTGGGCCATCCGCTGTCCAAAGACCTTCTCGATTTCGCCGGACTCGAGGTTTTCGCGCAGCGCTTGAGCCGACGAGATATTGAGCTTTCGGTAAATGCGCCCGACGCGCTTTGGATCGAGCCGCGGATGCTCGCTGATACTTGCAAGTTCCGGGGTCACCTCTGAGCGGAGCTTCTCCAGGCTGCCGAGCGCACCAGTAGACACGATCTCCCGAATAGCGCTTGCGATGCCTTTGCCGATGCCAGGAAAACGCGTCAGATCTGCATCGTCGCGAACGAGCTCCTCCAAGCTATCGCCGAGTGTTCGGACGATGGCAGCCGCGCGCCGGTATGCCTTTGCCTTATAAAAACTGTCCTTTTGTGTCGAGAGGAGCTGGGCGAGGCCTGCAAGCCTGTCCGCGATCTCGGCGTTACTCAATATAGGTCGAGGTGTTACCTGCTCGCCGTCACGGTCGTCCATCTCTCGTCTCCTAGCTCCATGATGTCCGAAATTTCAACTCCGCCGGACCGACGAGCTCGGCTGCCTGCATTTTGGGTCTGTTACCTTTGATGAGCAATGCAGGATCAACACTCCGGTTCGACATCATCCCAGAACAGTGCCTGGATCTGGATTATTTTGGCCGCTCTACTATTCGTGAGCGCATTGCTTGCATTCGGAGTTTTAAGTCTTATCAATGCCAATCAGCAGACCCAGCTGCCAACCGGATCGCAGTCTGTCCCGTCACGTTAAGTCAGCCAACACACCATTCGATTCGACAGCATCGTTCTGCTACATTCGAATAACACAACACACCGTGCCGGAGACGGCTGCGAGCAGGCTGTGATCTTAACAGTGAGGACATAAATGTCAGATAACGATCTGCAGGCGGAGTTAGAGCGTTTGCGAGCGGAGAACGAAACTCTCAAGTCGGGGCGTACCAAGGGGACCGTGTCACTGAAGGTAAGTGAAAAGGGAGCCGTTTCGCTCTACGGCCTGGGACGTTTTCCGGTCACCCTCTACAAAGAGCAATGGGAAAGGCTGCTCGGGGAAGGGGATCAGATTCGCGCCTTTATCGCGGAGAACGATTCCAAGCTGAAAAAAAGAGAGTAAGCTGCGGGTTAGTTAATGCCTTTCTCACTATTGATTTTGCTGGAGGCCGTAGTATACTGAACTTTCATGCTCTTCGCCTTCGTGAGCTCGTTTACCTTTCGATTTTGGCGCCGGCGCTAAAATCGAGCGAGTGGCGTTGGCAGAGAGATTTTCCGAATTTTCCGTCCGACCCACTCGCCAAGAGTGGGTTTTTTGTTGGACCTGGCTTTTAACAAGGGCCGCGAAGAGCATGGAACCGGCGGACCCGGGAAAGATTGGGAGATCGGAAAAGGCAAGGCCATGATTGTTTCAATGAGATTGCACGCCTCGCGCGACGAGATCGATGCCGTATGCGAGCGCGTTCGTGACTTCGGATACAAGGTGCATTCGATCGAGGGCGAAGAGCGGGTCGTCATCGGCATTGTGGGGGTTGGCGACGTAACCGCCTGTCTCGAGTCAATCGAAGCGATGCCCGGTGTTGAGAAGGCGGTGCGAATCTCCGCGCCCTATAAGTTCGTCAGCCGCGAGTTCCGGACCGATCGCACGATCATCCGTGTGGACCGTAACGATATCGGCGGTGACGAATTCATCATCATGGCGGGACCCTGCTCGGTCGAAAGCGAGAAGCAGATCATGGAGACGGCCGACGCTGTCGCAGCGGCCGGTGCTCAACTGCTTCGCGGAGGCGCCTTCAAGCCGCGCACTTCTCCTTACGACTTTCAGGGGCTCGAGCTCGAAGGTCTTAAGCTGCTGCGGAAGGCGAAGGCGGCTACGGGCCTATCGATTATCACCGAGGTGATGAGCGATCGCGATGTGGAGCTGGTCGCCGAGTATGCCGACGTGCTGCAGATCGGTGCGCGCAACATGCAGAATTTCGTGCTGCTGAAGACGCTCGGCAAGTGTAATCGGCCCGTGATGCTGAAACGAGGCCTCAGCTCGACCATCAAAGAACTGCTCATGTCGGCCGAGTACATTGTGGCGCATGGGAATCCGAACGTCATTCTCTGCGAGCGCGGCATTCGCACCTTTGAAACCGCGACCCGCAACACTTGCGACATAGCCGCAGTGCCGGTGTTGAACGAGCTGACGCACCTTCCCGTAATTGTCGATCCGAGTCACGCAACCGGAAAGCGTAGTCTGGTCCCGGCGCTCTCGCGCGCCGCGGTTGCCATTGGAGCCGACGGCCTCATCGTCGAGGTTCATCCCTGCCCGGGCAAGGCAATCAGTGACGGCGCCCAATCGCTCGATGTGCCGCAGTTCCAGTCCATGATGCGAAGCCTGCAGCCGTACGTCGATATCTGGAAGCAGAGCCGCGTCGGCGAGGCCGTCGCGACCGCATAATGTGGCAACGCGTTCGTCGCTGGCACCTGGTTGCGGGCGTCTTGGCGATCGCGATTGCCGGCGTTATCATCGCAATCCGGTGGACCGGTGGCGGGCGCCTGGATGCAGCGGGCATGGCCGCCTATCTGCCCCAACGCACTTCGGCATTGGGCTACATCGACGTGGCCGCGATTCGCAATTCCGGCCTTCTTGAAAAACTAGTTGGCTCCACGGTAGGTGAAGAGCCGGAGTATAAGAGCTTCATCCAACGAACGGGATTCGATTACAAGCGCGACCTCGACAGCGTGATCCTCAGCTCCGCCTCAGGCATCCACTATTTCCTTCTGAAGGGCCGATTCGACTGGAACAAGCTGAAGAGCTACGCCGTCCAGGAAGGCGGTAAGTGCCGGGACGATTATTGCTTTGTTGCGGGCAGCACGCCAGGACGAGTGATTTCCTTCTATCCTGTGAGGCCGACGCTGATTGCGTTGGCATCGGCCGCAACCGAAAACGCCGCTCATGACATCAGCCGTCGCCCTCCTCAAAAGCTTCTATTCGAGATTCCGGACAAACCAGTCTGGCTGCAGGCGCCTGCCGCACTGTTGCGCGATCAACAGCAGATGCCTGCCGGCACTCGTTTATTCATGAAGGCTCTGGAGGTCGCCGAGCACCTGACAGCGACAATCGGTCCGGCGGGGGATGCGTTCGAAATCGCGTTGGATGTTACCTGCAAGACGGAACAGGATGCGGCGATTATGAAATCCCAGCTTGAGGGCCTGACCGCGTTTCTCGGCAAGATGATCATGCGGGAAAACCAGCGGGCCAATCCGGCCGATCTGAGCGGCGTGCTCACCTCCGGCGTATTTCAGCGCGAGAACCGGCATGTGCTCGGCAAATGGCCGATCCGTAAGGCATTCCTCGATTCGCTCGGCGGCAGTTGACGAGAGAGGCACAAGAACCTTCCCGATAGCAGAGCTTCGACACAACCGGATAAGATAGTCATCTCGTGAATTCGGCGCGCGCGTCCCGCTTGTCGGCTATCGGTCCGGCCATTCTGCTCACTGCAACCAGCGTCGGCGCCGGAGACATCCTCACCGGAAGCCTGGCAGGCGCGCATGCAGGCATGGCGGCGCTATGGGCCGTGCCGGCGGGGGTCATTTTGAAGTGGACGCTGACCGAGGGCATCGCACGCTGGCAAATGGCTACCGGTACGACGCTCCTCGAAGGCTGGGTCACCCGGCTCGGCAGATGGATTCAGTGGGTGTTCCTGGCGTACCTGTTGCTGTTCTCGCTGGTGACAGGCGGAATGCTGGCAAGCGCTTGCGGCGTCGCCGGAGCCGGACTGATTCCGCTGGGCGAGCCGCAAGCCTCGAGGTTCATCTGGGGCGCGGCTCATGCGCTCGGCGGTTTGGCGCTGGTCTGGTTTGGGGGATATGAATTGCTCAAGCGAGTGCTCGCCGTCTGTGTGGGCGCGATGTTCGCCACCGTTACTCTCACCGCGTTTCTACTCGCGCCGGATTGGTCGGCTGTGGCGCGCGGTCTGGTGCCGTCGCTCCCGCCGGGCAGTGCGGGTTGGATTGTGGGGCTGATTGGAGCAATCGGCGGCACAATGGCGCTGATTAGCTATGGATACTGGATTCGCGAAGAGGGTCGAGAAGGCCACGAAGGCTTGCGCGCTTGCCGTTTCGATCTGTTGCTGTCCTACAGCGTGATCGGGCTGTTTGGATTAGCCGTGGTCATTATCGGCTCGCGACTGCAGGTGCGCGGACAAGGCACCGGACTGGCGCTGCTTCTCGCCGACCAACTCGCTATGAGTCTCGGCCCCAGCGGCAAGTGGATTTTTCTAATCGGGTTTTGGGCCGCGGTGTTCTCCGCGCTTTTGGGGGTGTGGCAGAGCTTGCCTTATCTGTTCACGGATTTCCTGTGGCTGAGGAAAGGCGCCGGCGTGGCAGCATGGCCGCAAGGGGCCGCGGAGCGGTCTCCCGAGTACCGTCGCTACCTCATCTGCCTGGCAACTGTGCCGCTGATTCTGCTGCGCTGGCGCGTGGAACAATTGCAGCTGGCCTTCGGCCTGACTGGCGCCATGCTACTGCCCTTGCTCGCGCTGACCTTGCTGGTGATGAACAACCGTGACAAATGGGTTGGCAACGAGTTCCGCGCAAGTGCTGCGCTGAATCTCGTGCTTGCCGCTGCCTTGGCCTTCTTCGGCCTCGTTGGAGCGCGCGAGATTGCGCAATTACTCGGATGATTCTATGCCTACTGTCGTAATTCCCGACGATTACCCCGCGGTTATGGGTGCCAGCGCGGCTTATCGGCGATGGATTCAGAAGATGCCCGTCGCTTACTACGATACTCTCCCCGGCTCGGAAGAGACACTCATCGAGCGCATCCGCGACTTTGAAGTAGTTATCAACATCCGATCTTCTTGCAAGTTCACAGCGACGGTGTTTGCCGAGTGTCCGCGCATGAAGCTGCTCTCGCTGTGGGGGACAGGCACCGACAACGTCGACCTGCCTGCTGCCAAACAAGCGGGTGTGACCGTCACCAACACCCCGGGCGTTTCGGCTGTTTCCATCGCTGAGCACTCACTCATGCTGATGGTGGCTGTCGCCCGGCGCGTGGTGACGATTCACAACGGCGTCGTCGCGGGCGAATGGCCGCGCGGGCAATCGGTGCAGCTTCAAGGCAAGACTCTCGGCGTGATCGGGTTGGGAGCGATCGGGCGCCAGTTCGCGCGCCTGGGTCAAGGAATCGGGATGAAGGTGATCGCGTGGACAATGCACCCGAATCCGGCGCTTGGTTTTAAGCTCGTCGAGCTTGATGAGCTATTGCGAACGAGCGATGTGATCAGCCTGCACCTGCGCTTGTCGCCCGATACAACCGGGTTCATCGGCCGCGCGCAGTTCGACATGATGAAGCCGGGTGTAATTCTGGTGAACACGGCGCGCGGACCCATTGTCGATGAGGCAGCGCTCTTGCATGCGTTGGAGACCCGCCGCATAGCAGGGGCCGGTCTGGATGTATTCGATGTCGAGCCGCTGCCGCCCGGGCACGCTCTCACCAGGCTCGACAACGTTGTGTTGACGCCGCACTGCGCGGGTGTGACGCCGGAGGTGCTCGAGGCCGGTCTGGCGTTATCGATCGAGAACGTCGAGAGCTTTCTTAGCGGCAGCCCGCGAAACGTCGTGATTTAGTCCGCCAGCCGTTCGTAGGCAGGCAGCGTCAGAAACTCGACAAAATCCCGCGACAGAATCAGAGGTTCGAAAATCTCGGCCGCCTCTTTAAAGTGGCCGCGATCGAACCGGCCCGCTCCCATCTTGGTGCGCATGGTCTCGAGCTGCTCGGCGATGGTCGCCCTCACCAACGCCTCGGTTACCGTGCGGCCGTCATCGAGCTTCACCCCGTGACGAAGCCACTGCCAGACCTGTGCGCGGCAGATTTCCGCCGTAGCCGCGTCTTCCATCAGGTTGTAAATCGGCACGCATCCGAGACCGCCGAGCCACGCTTCAAGGTATTGAATGCCGACGTCGATATTGTGCCGCAGCCCTTTTTCGGTGATGTTGCCCTCGTGGACGGCGAGCAGATCGCGAGCGCCGATGCGAACATCTTCCCGCATGACCTGCAGCTGGTTGGGCGTAGTCATCCCGCTGTCAAAAATTTCCTTCGCGATCGGCACCAGACCCGGATGCGCCACCCACGTCCCATCGTGGCCGGCTTTAACCTCGCGCTGCTTATCGGCGCGAACCTTTTCGAGCGCCGCCTCATTCGCCACAGTATCGTTTTTGATGGGAATCTGCGCAGCCATACCACCCATGGCGTGTGCTCCGCGGCGATGACAGGTCTGGATTAGAAGATCGACATAGGCCTTGAGGAACGCCTTGTCCATGGTGACCTGAGCGCGATCGGGAAGGACGAACTGCGGCATGTGACCGAGCTTTTTTATGAAGCTGAAGATATAGTCCCAGCGGCCGCAGTTGAGGCCGGCCGAATGCTCGCGCAGCTCATACAGGATCTCGTCCATCTCGAAGGCCGCCAGAATCGTCTCGATCAAAACGGTCCCGCGCACAGTGCCGCGCGGCACGCCCAGCCGGTCCTCGGCAAAATTGAAGACATCGTTCCACAGACGTGCTTCGAGATGGCTTTCGAGTTTCGGAAGGTATAGATAAATGCCGGTGCCGCGTTTTACCCGCTCTGCCGCATTGTGGAAGAAGTACAAGCCAAAATCGAACAAGGATCCGGACATCGGCTCGCCGTCAGCATAGACGTGCTTTTCGACAAGGTGCCAGCCTCGCGGACGGACGAAGAGCACGGCGGGCTGCGAACTGAGCCTGTATTGCTTTCCCTCCGGGCTGACGTACTCGATCTCGCCGCGGACGGCGTCGATGACATTGCGCTGACCCTGGATGCAGTTGTCCCAGGTGGGTGAGTTGGCGTCTTCGAAGTCGGCCATGAATACGTTGGCGTTCGAGTTCAGCGCGTTGATTATCATCTTGCGATCCACCGGACCCGTGATCTCGACACGCCGATTCGCGATATCAGCAGGGATCGGCGCGACCTTCCAATCGCTCTGGCGCACCGATTCTGTTTCACGCAGAAAATCCGGCAGCTCGCCTCGCAGCAGAGCTTCCCGGCGTTCCTTGCGGCGCGTCAGGAGCTCGCGCCGGCGCGGCTCGAAGCGCTGAGCGAGCTCGGCGAGAAACGCCTGAGCTTCAGGCGAGAGAACGTGCGCGCATTCAGCCGGAACCGTGGCGCGTATTTCGAGCAGGGCGTGTGAGGGACTGGTTTTCTGCATGACTTACTATAAAGCGAGTGGGGAAGGGTTTGTGACTAATTCCCAGACGGAAACGACCGCAAAGGTCGTGGTGGCAACCACCGTTGCCCTTTCCTTCATCTCCTTCTGGCGAGGCGCCGCGATCGTCCTGAGCGACCTGGCATCGACCATGTTCTATGTCGGCGGCATCGCGGAGCGGGCGATCGGCAAATCGGCTCCCTGGTTCGTGCTCGCGGTGATGTTTTTCAGCTTTGCCGTCCGCTCCATTTACATGGAGAGCTGCGGCATGTTTGTGCGCGGCGGCGTTTACGTTGTCGTGCGCGACGCGCTCGGGCCCCTGATGGCCAAACTCTCGGTATCGGCTCTGGTGGTCGACTACATTCTTACAGGGCCAATCAGTTGTGTTGCGGCGGGACAGTACCTGGGGCACCTGCTGAATGAGATCAGCGCTCTGCTCCAGCAGGACCTGCACGTCAATCCCAACTATTTCGCGGCAGTATTCGGCATCGCGGTGACGATGTATTTCTGGTGGAGCAACACCAAAGGAATTCACGAATCGAGCGGCAAAGCGCTGCGCATCATGCAGATCACAACGGTAATGGTGGTAGCGCTGCTGATATGGTGTCCGCTGACTCTTCTCGTGCGCGGGGGCGCGCTTCCGCCCGCTCCTACCCTCCAGAATCTGAACTTTTCCGAAGACGCTATAGGCTGGTTGCACGGGACCTTCTGGACGCAGATTCCATTTGTGATGATGATCGTTGCCTTCGGTCATTCGCTGCTGGCGATGAGCGGCTTCGAGACGCTGGCCCAGGTCTATCGCGAGATTGCCTATCCGAAATTGACGAACCTGAAGCGAACCGCGAACATGGTTTGCCTGTATGCCTTGTTCAGCACGGGATTGATCAGCCTCTTCGCGGTGATGATCATTCCCGATAACGTCCGTCCCCGATACTACGACAATTTGATCGGCGGCCTGTCGATGAGTCTGGCCGGGCCGGAGTTACTTAGACTCACATTTCACATTTTTGTCGTCCTGGTTGGTGTCCTGATCCTCTCCGGTGCCGTGAATACATCGATTATCGGAGCCAACGGCGTGCTCAACCGGGTTGCCGAGGACCGGGTGCTCCTCGATTGGTTCCGCCGGCCGCACAAACGATTCGGCACCAGCTATCGGATCATTAATTTCATCACCCTTGCGCAGGTCTTGACTATCGCGGGCAGCCGCGGCGACGTGCTGCTGCTCGGCGAGGCCTATGCCTTTGGCGTTGTCTGGAGCTTTTTTATGAAGGGCCTTGGCGTGCTCGCTTTACGATTTCAACGTCACGACCAGGAGTACAAAACGCCGCTGAATATTCAGATCGGAAAGTACGAGATTCCGGTGGGGCTCGGGTTCACGGTTATGGTCCTGTTCTTCGTCGCAGTCGCGAACCTGTTCACGAAGAAGATTGCAACTGTGTACGGCCTGACATTCACTATCCTGCTGCTCGCGTTGCTGCTCGTCTCGGAACGCATTAATGCGCGGCGGCTCCGCGCGGCCACCGGCGCCAAGGGACTCGAACAGTTCAATCTTGAGAACCAGCCGCAGATCAACGCCACCAACCTGCACGCACGCGCGGGATGCGTCCTGGTGGCGGTACGAGGCAGCAATTTTGAGCACCTCGTCCGCATTCTGCAGAAGACGAACCTGCGGCGGCATGACATTGTGGTGATGACGGTACGGCCGCTTTCGACCGGAGCGGGGGAGTTTGACCTTACTACAGACCAGATCTTCAGCGATTATGAGCAGGAGCTATTCTCGAAAGTGGTCGAGATCGCCGAGAAGCAGGGCAAGCCTGTCGAGCTGCTGGTCGTTCCGGCTGTAGATCCTTTTGACGCTATGGTGCAGACAGCGGCCAACCTGAAGGCTTCCAAACTCGTTACGGGCGTATCCGAAAAGATGGCATCGGAAGAGCTTGCGCGGCGCATCGGTCTGGCCTGGGAAAAGTTGCCTGAACCACGACACCCGTTTTCTCTCGAAATCATCAGTCCGAACCGGCCCTCGACCTATGTGAACCTGGGGCCGCATCCGCCGCGCTTATGGCCAGAGGATATCGATCGTCTTCACGAGCTCTGGCTGAATATGAGCGCGCAGGAAGGCATTGGTCACAAACTGCATCACCGGGATGTTCTTCATGTTGCTCTTCAGCGCCTGGCGGACGATATCCGGAATGGCAAGGAAGAGGAAATTCGCCGAACGTTGTTACAGACAGTTGAAGCACCACCGAAGGAATCGTAGCAGCATAGCTTTTTGAACTCCGCTTACGAAGCGTTCCATGAGCAGTGTATATAACTGGTTTGTCGCGGACATTAAGGCGCCCGAGGGCCCGCACTCGCCTCCCGCCCACGTGCACACACACTCCTGGTGGCAGGTGATGTGTTTGACGGGTGTCGATTACTTTTCGACGCTTGGATATCAGCCGGGAATTGCGTTTCTGGCCGCCGGTTTCCTGTCACCTTTGGCTACGCTCGTGCTGGTGCTGGTCACGCTTTTCGGAGCCCTTCCCGTGTACTCGGTGGTTGCGCGGCACAGCCCCAACGGGCAGGGCAGTATCTCGATGCTCGCGGAGCTATTCCCGGGCTGGACCGGCAAGCTGCTGGTGTTGTGCCTGCTTGGTTTCGCCGCGACCGATTTCATTATAACGATGACGTTGTCGGCAGCGGACGCCACAGCCCACGTGCTGGAGAACCCGTTTTTCCCGCACTGGCTGCACCATAAAGTGGGCTTAACGCTTGCCCTGCTGGGACTGCTGGGAGGGATCTTCCTCCTCGGCTTCCGTGAAGCGATCGGAGTTGCGGTACTGCTGGTTACGAGCTACTTGCTACTAAACCTGGTGGTGATCGGTGTCGCCCTCGCCGATATTGCGCGTCATCCTGAGTTCCTATCGAACTGGCGCAATCACATGCTCGAGGCGCATGGCAGTGTCCTGGGGATGATCGCAGTTGCGCTCCTGGTGTTTCCCAAACTCGCACTCGGACTCTCCGGTTTTGAGACTGGCGTGGCGGTCATGCCGCTGGTGCGTGGCGATATTGCCGAACGCGTGCGCAATACGCGGAAGCTGTTGCTGTCGGCTGCGGTGATCATGAGTCTGTTCCTGGTTGGCAGCAGCATCGTTACCTCCGCTCTGATCGAGCCGCGTGAATTCGAAAAAGGCGGAGAGGCCAACGGCCGCGCCCTTGCGTTCCTGGCGCATCGATACCTGGGTGAAGGCTTCGGCACTGTTTATGACATCAGCACGATTCTGATTCTCTCGTTTGCGGGTGCGTCGGCAATGGCCGGACTGCTCAATCTGGTGCCGCGATATCTGCCGCGGTACGGCATGGCGCCCGAGTGGGCTCGCGCGTCCCGCCCGCTCGTGCTGGTGTTTACCCTGATTGCGTTTGCTGTCACCATGATCTTCCATGCGGACGTCGATGCGCAGGGCGGCGCTTATGCTACGGGCGTCCTCGTGCTCATGACGTCCGCGTCGATAGCGGTTACGGCAGCCGCGTGGCGATCGCGCCTTCGTCTGCCGTTTGCCTTTATTACGGCAGTCTTCGCCTACACCACGGTCGCCAATATTTTTGAGAGGCCGGAAGGTATTCGAATCGCCTCGTTCTTCATCGTTCTTACGGTCGCCACCTCGCTACTTTCTCGCGCCCTGCGCGCCACCGAGCTGCGCATCAACAATGTGGTTTTCGATGACGAGGCGATACGCATCATCGAAAGCGATGAGGACAAAATTATTCGCGTCGTGGCGCATCGCCCCGGCCGGAACGACTTCGAAGAGTACGAAAAGAAGGACGAGAGCACCCGCAGTTGCCATCATCTGGCGCCGGAGGAACAGCTCATTTTTATAGAGATCGAGCCTAGCGATGCGTCGGAATTCACCGGCGACGTGCAGGTGAGGGGCTTTCAAGTGGGCAAACATCAGGTCCTGCGAACAAAGAGCCCGGCCATCCCCAACGCGCTGGCAGCTATTCTGCTGAAGATCAGCGAGATGACGGGAAGGCTGGCCCATGCCTACTTCGGCTGGACCGAAGGCAATCCCATCTGGTACGTATTCCGTTTTATCTTTCTCGGCGAGGGTGATGTGGCGCCTATCACGAGAGAGGTCCTGCGCAAGAAGGTTCGCAATCCGCAGATGCGTCCGAACATTCACGTGTCGTAAGAAAGTGAAGCCAACAATCGTTCGCGCTGGCGTTCTCCTCGTAACAGCGCTCGCAATCCGAGGTCGAGCTCAGGATCCGTTCGAGATTCAGGTATACGAGTACGAGACGGTTCCCAAAGGAATGTGGAATCTCGAGACGCACATCAACTATATCGGCGAGGGTTCCAAAGTCTTCGAAAGGACGGTGGCGCCTACCCACAATCAATTCCATCTCACCTATGAGCTGACTCATGGCATCACCGAGTATTTCGAACTGGCGGGCTATCTCGTGCTGGCAAGGCGTCCTGCGGGAGGGGCGCTCGACTATGCAGGTTGGAGAATTCGGCCGCGATTCCGCTTACCTGAAACGCTCAAATGGCCGTTCAAGTTCAGTCTCAGCACCGAGGTCGGCTTTCCAAAGAATGTGTACGAGGAGAACTCGGTAACGCTCGAGGTTCGGCCTGTTTTGGAGCGTAACTTTGGGAACCTTCAAGTGGATATTAATCCGGTGATTGGCCGTGCGCTTCGCGGTCCGGGCACAAAGGAGGGCTGGGACTTCGAGCCTTCAGTCCGGCTTGGTTACACTCTGCACCCGCGCTTTGACGCCACTGTGGAGTATTACGGCTCCGTGGGAGCGCTCACCGGTTTTCCCAGCACAGACGAGCAGGTGCATCAGATCTTCCCGGGATGGGATCTTAAGTTCACTGAGAACATCATCTGGAACTTCGGGATCGGGTTCGCCGCTACGCCTGCAGGAAATCAGCTTGTGTACAAGATGCGATTAGGCGTTCTATTCGGCAAGCACCGGCTGTGAAAAGAGTCCGCTTGCTGACGCGCGCGGTTCTGACTTATGAGGCGCGCTTGGGGGCGGGCGCCTGAACGTGTGCGAGCAGACGCCGTGCTTCGGCTGCGACTTCGGAACGGCTGTTCACATCCAGGCTGTGCTGAAGGTATTTCCTGGCACTCTCGCGATTCCCGGCAGCCAGCGCAATTGCTCCCGCATGGTAGAGGATACGCGGGTCGACGGTGCCGACGGCGAGCGCCGATTCGATCTCGGTAAATGCTTCTCGGCTGCGGCCGTTTCGATGCAGCGCCCACGCGTATGCATCGACTGTCATCACGTCGCGCCGGCGGGCGATCTCCTGGCGGGCGATTCGGAGCGCCGCGGCCGGTTGAGCCGCATAATCCGCATAATAGGCGATCAACTCGCGATTCGCGTTGTACCAACGTTCCGACTCGGCGAGCGCTTTCCGTTCAAAGTCGGCCAGTACCGTTGTCGATTCGGTGAGCTTTCCCGCTTTCCGGAGGGCCGTTCCGAGATCGAATAGATTTTGCGGCAGCGGCGCAAGCTCATATCGCCGGCGTAAAAGCCGGAGGGCTTCCTCCTGTTTTCCTTGCGCCGCACGTACTTTGGCCAAGCCGGCGAGCGCGTACGGATACTCAGGGATTAACTGAAGTGCTTGTTCGAGCACCGTGCCCGCATCGTCGATTTTTCCGCCGAGCATCAGCAGATGGGCGATATGGACCAGCGTCCAGGAGCGTTCCTCTGTTTCACTGGGAACCACGCGGTTGTATGCCTGGTTCATGAACTCGCGCGCGCCTTCGATGTCGCCAAAAACTTCGCGAAGAAAAGCGGCGTGCATGAGGCCGGCTGTGCTGCTGCGTCCGACGTTAAGCATCCACTGGGCAGCGTCTTCTGCTTCTTTATAGTTTCCGAGTTCAACGTTCGAGTCGGTCAGCAGCCCATAAATCGCCTCATCGTCGCCATTCCGGCGGCGGAGTTCGGTGGCGAGCTTCAAAGCGTCAGCGAATTCGTGCTTGCCTAGAAGAATCCGCGCGTTCAACTTTAGAGCTTCCGGATTTTCGGTACTCAGTTCGAGGGACTTATTTGCGGCAGCGGCCGCTTTGTCGTAATAAGCGGGGTCCGATGTCTCGCGGGCACGGCGCACCAAAGCGAGAGCGAGAGCATTGTGGTGCTCAGCCTTAGCCGGCTCTTTTTGGATAGCGGCCTGAGCCATCTCGATCGCCTGCCCGGCGGGAGTGGATGACCCGCCGGGTAGGTATGTGGCAAAGAGCAGAGCAACTGCTAGGTAGTTCACGACGGTTTTACGGTAGACAGGGAGCACCGGCTCCGGCAGTGCATCCGGGCTCACCCGGATCGATGTGCCGGCGATCGCGGCCGCTCGGCGCGTTCGAGAGATACGGGAACGTGGAGCGATAAGGCGCGTCATTTACGTTTACGCCATCGCCCAAGCGGGTGTTGATCGGAGATGTGCTGAATGGCGGGCCCGCGAGAACTCCGCCTACGACCAGCCGCAGCGCGAGATCCACGGCATCATCCTGAAGCCGCCGGCCATTTGGGAATCCCGCCGCATCGCCCCCAAGAACACCCAGCCGGTTGATCAAAGCCTCCGGGGTCGGAGACACGCCGGTGTTGAGCCTGAGCAGATCGGCAACTGGACCTGCCGGTGTGCCTGGCGCAGCAATCGGCGGAGCGTAGGTAACCACGGGAAGCAGATCCGTACGCGGAGGGGTGGGGATTGCAACCACTCCACCGGTTAAGGCATTGGCTACTCGCGCTAATGTTGGATCCAGGAAAAAGTTGGCGAACTGGGCGTCATTCTTTGGCTGGTCCATGCTGAAGCGATCCTTGAAACCGCTTCCGATCAACAGCTCGTTGATAAGCGGGTTCCCCATGCGCTGAATCTGAAGAAAGGTGCCGGAGGATTGAGCAGGCAACGGCGAGCGGCGTACCGTCGTACGCGCACGCGATGTAGTGCCCCAAACGCCGATGGTCGCAGCAGTCGAGGTAGGTGCTTCGATCGCCCCTGTGCGAGTGAGCATAGCGATGGGGACTTCGATGGCGATGGCATTCACGGCGTAACCGGATACGGTATCGCTCGATAGATTTACGTAAGCAGCATCCTCCGCCGCCGACAGCACAGGAGGATTCTTGTGGGTGTTCAGCGTATCGAAGGCACCGCCAAGATCGATCCAGAAAGGATCGTCCGCCGTTCCAGCAAACGTCTTAATGCCGCTAGTCACAGAGTAAATTCCCTGATTGAACAAGGCGTTGTAGTCCATTGTTCGAGGACCGACGTTGGCGGGTACGGCGTATAGCGGCCCCGGCCCGGTAAGTTGGGTAGTAACGCCGCCCTTGATCATAGTGGCTTTGTAGCTTTGCCGCAGTCCCAATCCCGCGTCGGTGAAGCTCGTGATCCGCGGCGGAACGATCGGCGTGCCTTGAGTTATCGGCGGCGGCGAGTTTGCGGGAGCAGCAGCGCCTCCCGGCACGCCTGCGTAGGACTGAAAAAGATTGGGGAGTCGCTGCTCAGTGGTAAAGCGGAATTGGAAGACGATATCCTCGACGGCGTCGTTGTTGTTGTCGACCTTAATCTCGTAGAGAATGTCCGGATCGAAGGGGAACCAAGTCGGACCGTTGCCGGGCTCGAGCAACGGATCGACACAAAGAATCATGGTCACGTTGTTAGTGGATCCAGGCGCGTAGCTTCGAAACGCATACACGTCGGTGATGTCCGCTTTGTGGTCGAACGCTGTGATCGGGGCTTCCCGATGATTTGCCGATCGCAGAGGTGCAGGCAGGGCAAGTACCAGCACCAGTATGGACGCAAGCACAGATTGAGTGTTCTTCATTGTCGTTCCTGTGAAGTTGAGTTGCGTTTATTGGTTCCGGCGCCGTCGCCGAAGGACGAACGTTAATGCCAGTCCTGCGCCTAAGGTCGCTAATGTTGAGGGCTCCGGTATGGCAGTGAATGTCAGCTGCGAGGACTGGAGAGCTGCCGTTCCGGACGGGCCGCCGTCGACGACGATGTCTTGACGCACGTGGTAACTCGCGAGCGGTCCGATGCTCCCACTGGCAAGCGGGATGTTAGCGGATTCAGTGACAAGCGTGATGAGTACCGGCTGCGGAAGGCCGAAGCAAACGCCCCCCAGGAATACGTCCGAGCATAGGTCGGCAACTCCGGTGGTCGCGCCATCGGCGGTGGCAGTTGCTCCGATCAGCTGCAGGTCCACCTTTTCGGGGGAGTTGGGCGCAACAGTGAACTGCAGAGCCGACTGAAAAAGTTCGGCGGTCGCGGCGGAAGTGTTGAAGGTGAACAGCAGCGAGCCGATTGGACCCGCAGCAGAAGGTGTCACCTGAACATCCGTCGGATCGATCGGTGTCGCGAAGCTCAGCAAATCCTCCAGGCTGAAGTCCGAGAGTACGCGAGTGCCGAGTTGGCAGCCATCAGAACTTAGAGCCAGGTAGTCGCTCAGACTACCCGAGGCGCAGTTTGACGGAGCTCCGAAAGAAACCAGCGCCGTCAGAAGGAGCAGAATTGTTGGACGAAGCACACATCCTCCGATTTGCATCGTGTGTTGTGGCACGTGCAATGTCTTGCGTTAATGTACGACGGAACGGTGGTTTCGGATTTACCGTTCCGCTAATTTTTGAACGACAACGATTTGAAACAGCTCCAGGGATGAAGCGTCCTGGCGGAGCGACATTCTATCACAAATGTCGATTTACCAGATCAGACGTGCTCCCAATTGCATCGACCGTGCAGCGCTGCCCGAGTTCCGGGTGCTGAGAATGCCGCTGGTGGCGCTGGTCGGATCGTTCGGGTTGTTGAGCACGTTGAAGAAGTCAACGTTAAAGCGCAAAATGACACGCTCGGTGAGATACGTATTTTTAAACGCCGAGGCATCCAAGAACCACTGCCGCGGACCGGGCAGATACTGGTTGCGCCAGGGGTTGATGCCGTCGTTATAGGTAGTTCTCTGCACATTGCCGTTGTTCAGAGGAACCCATACGGTATTGGTGTCCCAATACGTTCTGACATTCGTGCCGGGAGGGGCGTTCGGGGGCAGCGCTGTCGATCCAGCTGGAATCAGGTATTGCGCCGCCGGCTTGTAGTCAGCCGGCACACCCATAACTCCATTCGGCTTTCCGCTAGCGTCGTGACTGTTGATCTGAGTGGCTGGAATGTAGCCGTTGTACCATAAGTACCCCGGATAGCAGGCGCCGCTTCGGCAGTCCTCGATTGGGTACTTGTAGCCATATACCTCAATCTTTTGTCCCGGCATCTGATAGAGGTTAGTCGGTAGGGTGAAGTAGCTTGTCCTGAAGTTTCCGGTACCTGCGATCTGCCAACCGCTCGCCAACTTGTCAACGACACCGTGAGCCGAGCCGAGAAGCGGCTTTCCGCGTCCTATGGGAATGTCTACAATCCAGTTCCAACGGATCTGGTGTTTGGGAGTGTTGGGATCGCGCTTATAGTTCAGAAACCGGTTGCGCTCCTGAAGATCCGACGGCACCGTGCCGGGAAGGTACACATTCGAGCTCGGAATCTTGTCCGGAGTGATGGTGTCGTCAGTCTCACGCGTTGTCAACAGGGTATTGGCTGTTCGATAGAAAACCTGGAATCCGACGCCTTGGTAGTAGCGCCGTTCGAACTCCACTTGAAAGCTGTTGTGATTCCCGTAGCCGGTGGGGCTGTACAGGTTGACATTGGCGTAGGTTTGCTGGTCGTAGGGACGCGTGGCGACGGAAGCAAACTCGCCCGTCGGCAGAGGTGTTCTCTTGGTGGCATACCACACATAGGCAGGCGTGGCATCGTTGTAATCGACGTACTGCTGGATAAAGTCGGTGTGGTTTCCAACGTAGGCGAGCCGTACGACCGAATTGGTCATCACCTCTTTTTCGACCGTGAAATTCCAGTCCTGAATTCTGCCGTCCTTGGCGTGCGGATCCACAAACTGGGCGTTGAAGCCGCGCGCGAGCAGTCGCGTGTCATTGACGTTGATAATGGAGTCGGGAGTGTTGACGCCGGCGATGTAGGTAGGCACACTCCTGAGTCCGTAGTTCGGCAGTTCATCGGGTGAAAGCGCCGTGTTGGTGACACTGTTTTCGAAGCTGGCGGCAACGGGCGGAGAGCCGGAGGGAAAG
>JADMIO010819922.1_pt1 | contig 74923 bp, 50 predicted proteins | sample 8958161 | NCBI WGS metagenome assembly JADMIO01 (sample SAMN16585339, study PRJNA669376) | soil metagenome | isolation source: Crop rotation soil | place: USA: Cullars Rotation, Alabama | collected 2011 | reverse complement strand
CGCGACAACTTGTCCACGTGGAATTCTAAGCTTAGGATCCCAATGTGCTGGAAAGAACTTCCACCTTGTACAAACTTACATTGTCAACATACAATAGGGTATCGGGCAAAGCCATCATGATTGAAAAAGTTTCTGAGGAATTTGTTGTATCAGCTTTAAAAATATAAGAATGATTTTTTCTTGTATTCGCATAAGTAAAATAGTTAATAGGAAGTGCTGAAGGATACATCCACATCTTGAATGTACCGCTGTTTACACCAACGCAGCTGATACTTGAAAGATAGTATGAATTTTTTGTAATGGAGATATCGTCATTTATGGTAAAGCTTTGAGGGAATCCTGAACCGTTCCATGTCATTCTCATGCATCCGCCATCCAACGCAGGGTGTGTTGAATAAGATATGGTTGAACCTGCAGGTGGCCAGGTTGACCAGCTACTTAGATTAGTGTTGAACTGTGGGTTGACGATCAGATTTGGACTTAAAGTATCCGTGATCCCATACTGAGAAAAAGAAACCGCACTGATTTTAGAATGAGCATCTTCTGCAAAATCATTTTTCCATTCCGGAAGATCATATAAGTTTGTTGCATAAACAGGTTGGTTTTTGGTTTTTCTTATCACCAGCTCGCTGTACGGATTGCAGTAATAGTTGCTGTCGAATGTTCCCCAGTCACTGTAACTTGTCTGAAAGAAATTTAATTGTTCCATACAATTCTGTGCTGCACTAATCGAATAAAATTTATTATTCTTAACCGTAATATTGTAGTTTGGAATATAAGCAGGACTGGAATAATCAGTAAATAATATCTGCCCGTAAAAATTATTGTACATAAGATTCCCTATAATTTTACTATTAACAGCAGGGGCGACAATGTCTACAACCATTCCATTATAACTGCAGCCATAAAGTGTATTTCCTTGTATTGTAGTATTGCTCATTTCAGCACCATTTACATAAATACCGCTGGCATAGTAAGCAGGATAGCTGCTGGATTCAGGATTTCCCTTTGAATAACTTACAATGTTATCAAGCAATTGAAGATTCTCAGCTGAAGTTGCGTAAATTCCCCCACCATCATTCAGCGTCAGGACGGAATTACTTATCAAATTTTTTCTTACTAAAAAATTGGGGCCGGCGGCAATACCGTTGTATCCTGTACTGTCGATCACATTTCCTTCAATAATTATTCCGGCAGAAACCCAGAAGCTCATTGCAACATAACCCCACCCGTTCGAACCATATCCCGGGATTAAACCTGTTCTTTTTATAGTATTATTTCTAATCAAACCATTAGGCATTCCTCCATCGATTGCGCAATTCAGATTATCTTCAAAAGTATTATTTTCAATTATGATGTTTGACCCGTTGGATCTTATTCCATGAATGCCATTCTGACTAATAGTGCATCCATAAAAAATATTATTGTTACTTGTATAATTGTCAATTCCCAAATCCTTAAATCCGGAAACTTTAAGATCAGTTATTTTTACGTATGCAATATTCAAGTTTATTGTGATTCCATTCTTAAGAACGGATGCTTCGACATTTAGTGTGCCCGGATTCACACCGCCCGGAGCATGAAAATATATTTTAGAACCTGCCTTATCATAATACCATTCGTTTTCTGAATCAAGCAGATTTAGTTTATTATCAAGAAAGTAGCCGTAATTGGGACTTGTGATAAACTGAGTTGCTGAAGAAAATGTAATATTCCCGCTTGAGAAAGAGGATATAAGCTTGGTTTCATAAGACCAGTTTGCTGTTCTTAAACGGCAATTTGCACCGTTCCAGTAACCATTTGATTGAGTTAAAGCAGCGTCATAAATCCCGGTATGTCCGTTGCCAGCGTCAACTTTGAGGAAGCCGGAGTTTGGAAATCTTGCTATTGTCATTATTTTATTTCCAATATACAAATGAGCAGCTGTATCAGTCAGGTTCGCTTTGTATATGTTTCCGGAGTGAACAGTCCATCCTGTGATTACTTTTTTTCCGGTGATGACAGGTTGATTTCCTGTTCCATAACTTCCGAATGTAATTAAGTTGCCGGCTGTTCCGGATCTGGAAATGATCAGTGTGCCGAAAAAAGTGTCGCCCCTTTTGAAAAGTATCTGGTCTCCCGGATTAAATGTGCTCATCATTGAATTAACTTTTGAAATTGACTGCCATGGTGAAGAGGTAGTCAAACCATTATTACTATTACTGCCCGTAGCTGAAATATAATAATTCGTCGAGTGAGCGTCTCCCCAAATCAATATAAAAAGGACAAAATAATAAAAAGGATTTATGAAAATCTTCATAATTCGTTTTAAAATTTATTTATAAAATACTTTGGGGAATAATTTTGTTGCCAGAAACTTGTACAATAAAACTAACCGGAATATAGATACAATGATCCATTGGTTAATTGTATTACCTAATAAATAAATTGGGGAATAATTCTAAAGCTGCGTAATCTGAGATATGTTTAATTATCCAAATTTAAAATCTCAAATAAAAATTCCTTGTGATAATTTATATCCCGGGCAGATCTGAACTCTTAAACTTTTTTGGGGGTGTAACTAAATCGATAGTCTAAGCACAATTTAAGACTGAAATGAAAATTTTATTTCAATCGAAAAAAAATGCCTTAACTTTTTTGGGGTTTTCCTTTCGGATAAATATAAAAAAAATATTAGACAGATGTAACTTGAAAATGTTTTGTCATAAAAAAATTATGTCTGGATCACTCCGACATTGAATTTTTTCATTTCAGGATTATTGTTTGCGATCTCAATACATGTTGATACAATTTTCCTTGTATCTTTGGGATCAATAATTTCATCAACCCATAATCTGGACGCTGCATATAATACATTTGTCTGCTCTTCGTATCTGTTCTTTATTTCATCTAAAAATATTTTTTTGTCTTCTTCTGTTATCTCTTTACCCTGCTTTTTAAGTTGTCCAATCTTTATATCAAGCAGAACATTGCTTGCCTGGGATCCACCCATCACAGCAATCTGAGCATTAGGATAAGCAAAAATAAAACGGGGATCATATGCTTTGCCGCACATTGCATAGTTGCCTGCTCCGTAGCTGTTACCTGTAATGATGGTAAATTTCGGGACAACAGTATTTGCAACTGCATTCACCATCTTTGCGCCGTCTTTAATTATTCCGCCCTGCTCTGAACGTGAGCCGACCATGAATCCGGTTACATCCTGCAAAAATAATATTGGTATCTTTCTTTGATTGCAATTCATGATAAACCTTGCAGCTTTATCTGCACTGTCAGAATATATCACACCACCGAACTGCATTTCGCCGGATCTGCTTTTCACAATGCTTCTTTGATTAGCAACGATTCCAACTGCCCATCCGTCAATGCGTGCATATCCCGTGATAATAGTTTTACCATAAGCTGGTTTATATTCATCAAAATCTGCGTCATCAATAATCCTGTTAATTAATTCGTAAGTGTCATACGGCTTAGAGCTATCTTCCGGTATTACTCCATAAATATCATTGGGACTGTTTGCAGGTTCTTTACTTTCGATCCTGTCAAATCCTGCTGTCCGATTGTGACCGAGCTTGCTCACAAGTTCACGGATCTTTTCAATACACTCTTCGTCACTTGCCATCTTCTCATCTGTAATTCCTGATATCTCAGTTGTCACAGTTGCACCACCAAGTGATTCATTATCTATTTTTTCACCTATGGCGGCTTTTACAAGATGAGAGCCCGCAAGAAAAATACTTCCGGTTCCCTCGACGATCAAAGCTTCATCGCTCATGATAGGGAGGTATGCTCCTCCTGCTACACAGGGTCCCATTATTGCTGCTATTTGTGGGATACCCATTGAGCTCATGATAGCATTGTTTCTAAAGATCCTTCCAAAGTGTTCTTTGTCAGGAAAAATTTCATCCTGCATCGGTAAGAAAACCCCGGCAGAATCAACCAAATAAATTATCGGCAATTTATTCTCTATAGAAATTTCCTGGGCACGCAGATTTTTTTTACAGGTGATAGGAAACCACGCTCCTGCTTTAACAGTCGCATCATTAGCAACAATTACACAATCACGTCCGTGTATTTTTCCTATTCCGAAAATTGTTCCTGACGAAGGTGCTCCTCCGTACTCTTCATACATTCCGTAACCAGCGTAAAGACAAAGCTCCATAAAATATGAATCTTTGTCGATAAGAAGGTTGACCCGTTCTCTGCAATGAAGTTTGTTTCTTGAATGCAGCTTCTCAATTGCTTTTGCACCGCCTCCCAATACCAATTTATCTTTGACTGAGTTTAACTTTCTAAGCAGATCTTTATGATGATCTTCTCTGATATTAAAAGGAGTATCTTTTTTTATACCGGATTTTAATTTTGACATTTGAAATTATTATTGAAGAAGGAATGACAGATCGAAAGGGGATTACAATGAATAATGATTAATGACTAATGAATAGTGACTATTAATTATGACTAATGATAAACAACAAAGTAGTTATGCTATGACTTTCCTGTTATTGCTCAAATAGACCGGCTCCTTCTTTTCAGTTATTACCTCGTTCGTGATTATACAATTGGAAATGTTTTCCTTTGAAGGAATCTTATACATGATATCGAGCATTAAATTTTCAAGTATTGAACGCAAGGCACGAGCACCTGTCTTTCTTGAAAGCGCCAGCTCTACAACAGAGTTCAAAGCATCTTCGGTAAATTCCAGATCGACACCTTCCATTCTGAAAAGCTTCTGATATTGTTTTGTAATAGCATTCTTTGGTTCTGTAAGAATTGAAAGCATTGTCTTCTTGTCTAAAGAATTTAATGTTGTTACTACCGGAAGTCTTCCGATCAGTTCAGGTATAAGACCGTAATGGATCAGATCATCAGGTTCTACTTCTGACATTACTACATCACTATCTATATCTCCTTTTGAATATATATCGGACCCAAATCCCATCGAGCTCTTAGCAATTCGTCTTTCAATAATTTTTTCAAGACCGTCAAAAGCGCCACCGCAGATGAACAGGATATTTTTTGTATTAATGTTGATCAGAGCCTGCTCCGGATGTTTCCTTCCGCCTTTAGGCGGTACGCCGGCTATAGTTCCTTCAAGTAATTTCAGCAACGCCTGCTGTACACCTTCGCCTGAAACATCTCTTGTGATTGAAGTGCTGTCACTTTTTCTCGAGATCTTATCGATTTCATCTAAGTATATAATTCCTCTTTCAGCTTTGTTGAGATCGAAGTTTGCATTCTGCAAAAGATGAACAAGTATTGATTCAACATCATCACCAACGTATCCTGCTTCTGTCAATGTCGTCGCATCTGCGATTGCAAACGGAACATCAAGAAGACGTGCAAGTGTCTGGGCAAGAAATGTTTTGCCGGTACCTGTCGGACCAATCAAGAGAATATTACTTTTTTCTATTTCAACGTCGTCGATGTAATTGAAATCCAGTGAATCTATTCTCTTATAATGATTGTAAACAGCTACAGCCAGAGATTTTTTTGCCCTGTCTTGTCCGATTACAAATTCATCAAGAAACTTTTTTATTGATTGTGGAGTGAGGTTGGATCTTACCTTATTAATAGACTTTGTGGAGCTGAAGATAGTATTCTTCTTAATAATCTGCATTGCATTGCCAACACATATCTCGCATATAAAAACTTCTCTGCCATTGTGATCGGAAGGACCTTTGATCATATTGGTTACCTTGTCTGCATTTCTCCCGCAGAAAGAACATCGAGCGTTATTATTTTTTGTGTTGGTTTTGCTGTTCATATTAAATTAGTTTAGGAATTAGATTAGTAATTTAATTTAATAGTTAAATAAGAGTGCGCGATAAGGGAGTCGAACCCCCACGCCTTGCGGCGCTAGATCCTAAGTCTAGTGCGTCTGCCAGTTCCGCCAATCGCGCATCTATAAAGTACAGTTACAAAAATAATTAAATGTTATTATAATTACAATCGAATAGATTTTATTATCATCAATTCAGCAAAAGTACAAAGACATTAAAAAATTTCCCGGAAGAGAATTTTTTATAAATGAATTGAATAAACTTATTACGATCTGTAATTTGCAAACACTTTGAAATATCATAAAATAAGTTTCAAATAATTTTTTTAATGAAATCATTTGTGAAAAGAATTAGTTACTGAATTGATTTTTCTTTGTGACAAGTTATTGGAGGTTGATCAAAGACACATAGCCGCAAAATTTGTTAATCTTTTCTTTGAAACTTAGTGTCTTTGCAGTTGAAAATTACAAATTAGAAAACTTTTTCTAAAACATATTAAAGAAGAACGAAGATACTGGAAATTAACAAAGCCGAAATGGCGGAACTGGTAGACGCACTGGACTCAAAATCCAGCGAGGCTTAAACCTTGTAAGGGTTCGACTCCCTTTTTCGGCACTGTTACATAATACATAATACATAATACTTACTACTTATTACTTATTTAAAAAAAGGAGAATTCAAAATGTGCGGTATTGTAGGATATATAGGTAAGAGAAATTCTTTGCAGATTATTTTTGACGGATTAAAAAGACTTGAATACAGAGGCTACGATTCTGCGGGTGTTGCTGTGATTGACGAGGACAATAATATTAATTCATTTAAAAAGGCCGGCAAGGTAAAAGAGCTTGAGGTCGAATTCGATAAAGATCTGCTGGCGGGAAAGATCGGGATTGGTCATACACGATGGGCTACTCATGGCGAACCGAATGATAACAATGCACATCCTCACTTTGACATGAACAAAAATATTACAATTGTTCACAACGGTATTATTGAGAACTACAAAACTCTAAAGAAAAAACTTTCTCTCGAAGGATTTACATTCAGTACTGATACTGATACAGAAGTTCTTGCCAACTTGATTGAATTCCATTATAAGCAAAAAGGAAGTTTTGAAATTGCTGTAAGGCTCGCACTCACGGAAGTTGAAGGAACTTATGGCATAGCATGCCTTTGCAAAAGTGAGCCGGACAAAATTATAATAGCACGGATGGGAAGTCCATTAATGTTTGGATTGGGGAAGGATGAGATCATAGTTTCATCGGATGCTGCTGCAATCATTAATCACACTAAGAATGTGATCTATCTTGAAGATGGTGAGATGGCAATATTAAAGAAGGACAGCTTTCAGATAAAGACGATTGAAGATGAAGATATTTACAGAGAAGTTCAGAAAATTGAATATGATCTTGAAGAGATTGAAAAGGGCGGGTTCGAACATTTCATGCTGAAAGAAATTTGTGAGCAGCCTGAAGCGATAAGAAATACCTACAGAGGAAGAATAAATTTTGAAACCGGTGTTGTGAAGCTTGGCGGTCTTGAAAGTGTTAAGGAAAAGTTATTCAATGCTAAGAGAATAATCCTAACGGGCTGTGGCACTGCATGGCATGCCGCATTGGTAGGGGAATATATGCTTGAGCAGTATTGCAGAATTCCAACTGAAGTTGAATACGCTTCTGAGTTCAGATACAGGAATCCAATTATAAATAAAGACGATATTGTAATTCTTATCAGTCAGAGCGGAGAAACTGCAGATACTCATGCGGCTCTGAAAGAAGCTAAGAAGCTTGGTGCTACTACGGTTGGAATTGTAAATGTAGTTGGAAGTACAATTGCACGAGCGGTTGACGCAGGAACGTATATTCACGCGGGTCCGGAGATTGGCGTTGCATCTACTAAAGCATTCACCTGTCAGCTGATGTCACTCGCACTTATTACATTGATGATCGGAAAAAACAAAGGGACGATTTCAGAATCTGAGTTAAAAGAGATCGCTGATGAATTGAAAGTGTTGCCTGATAAAATGAAACAGATAATCGATAAGAGAAATGATTACAAGTTCATAGCCGAAGAATTTAAAGATTCCAGAAACTTTTTATATCTTGGAAGAGGATTTAATTTTCCGGTAGCGCTTGAAGGCGCACTGAAGCTGAAAGAGATCTCTTACATTCATGCCGAAGGATATCCTGCTGCGGAAATGAAGCATGGGCCGATAGCTCTTATTGATGAAAATATGCCGGTAGTTTTTATTGCGCCGAAGGATAAAACCTATGACAAAATTATTTCAAACATTGAAGAGATCAAGGCAAGGAAGGGAAAGATTATTTCTATTGCAACAGAAGATGACAATGAAATACAAAACTATTCCGATTATATTTTAAGAGTACCGAATACATTGCCGATCTTTTCTCCAATATTGAACAGTATACCGCTGCAGTTTCTTTCATATTATATTGCTACCGCGAGAGATTGTAATGTCGATCAGCCGAGAAATCTTGCAAAGAGTGTAACTGTCGAATAATTTTTTTAAAATATTTTTTCAAATAGAAACCTCTGAAGACCTCAGAGGTTTTTTTTATTGTCCTAATCATATCATGATAAGGAATTATTCCTCTAAAAATATTACAATCTGCGTTTGAACTAATTTTCATTTTAAGTATATTTGTAAAATATATAATAAAATCTTAACCTAACAAATTTTCAATGTCAAATAGCGAAGTTAATAAAGGTAAAATTATACAGATCATTGGTCCTGTATTGGATATAGATTTCAGCGGGGGAAGTCTTCCGTCTATAAATAATGCGGTCAGTATCAGCAGAAAAAACAGCGAAGGTAAGGATGAAGTGCTTATAACAGAAGTTCAACAGCATCTCGGTGAATCAAGAGTGAGAACAGTTGCGATGGATTCAACAGACGGGCTAGTAAGAGGTATGGAAGCAATTGATACCGGTGAGCCGATTACGGTTCCTGTAGGAGATCAGGTTTTAGGAAGACTTATTAATGTAATAGGAGGAACTATCGATGGAAAAGGTGAAATTAATACAACTCTAAGATATCCGATTCACAGACCGGCGCCCGATTTTAAAGATCTTTCAACCAAGAAAGAAATGTTTGAAACAGGAATTAAAGTTATTGACCTGTTAGAGCCTTATACTAAAGGAGGAAAGACCGGATTATTTGGCGGAGCGGGTGTTGGTAAGACGGTTATCATTCAGGAATTGATACATAATATTGCGAAGCATCACGGAGGTTATTCGGTATTTGCGGGTGTAGGTGAAAGAACAAGAGAAGGGAACGATCTTTATCTTGAGATGGAAGAATCAGGAGTTATAAAGAATACAGCGCTTGTTTTCGGACAGATGAATGAGCCGCCGGGAGCAAGACAGCGAGTTGCTCTTACAGGACTTGCAATCTCTGAATACTTCAGGGATCAGGGTAAGGATGTTCTATTATTCATTGATAATATTTTCAGATTTACACAGGCAGGTTCAGAAGTATCGGCTTTGCTTGGAAGAATGCCATCGGCAGTAGGTTATCAGCCGACACTAGCTTCTGAGATGGGTGCATTACAGGAAAGGATCACTTCTACAAAGACGGGTTCGATCACATCAATTCAGGCGATCTATGTTCCGGCAGATGACTATACAGATCCGGCTCCGGCAACAACGTTCGCTCACCTTGACGCTACAACTGAGCTTTCAAGAAAAATTTCAGAGCTTGGAATTTATCCGGCAGTAGACCCACTTACTTCAACATCAAGAATTCTTGATCCGTTGATCGTAGGAGAAGAACATTATAATGTTGCGCAGGGAGTAAAGAAAATTTTACAGACATATAAGGATTTGCAGGATATCATTAACATTTTAGGTATTGATGAATTATCAGATGAAGATAAGCTTACAGTTGCAAGAGCAAGAAAGATACAGAAATTTTTATCACAGCCATTCTTTGTTGCTGAGCAGTTTACCAATCTTCCCGGTAAGTATGTAAAGCTTGAAGATACAATAAAAGGATTTAAAGGAATAATCAACGGTGATTATGATGATCTTCCTGAAAATGCATTTTATCTTGTTGGAACAATCGAAGAGGCTGTTGAAAAAGCAAAAAAACTTTCCGAACAATAAAATTTAATATTGGAAAAAGATTTTAGTTTAGAAATAATTAGTCCCATCAGTACGGTTTTTCAGGGCGAAGTGGAATCAGTCACTGTCCCCGGTACGTTGGGCAGCTTTCAGGTTCTGAAAAATCATGCTCCACTGGTTTCGTCTCTCGAAATAGGACTGATAAAAATCAGGAAAGATTCTGAAATACTTGAATATTCCACAAGCGGTGGGATATTTGAAGTAAAAAATAACAAAGCAATAATACTTGCTGAGACAGTTGAGTCTAAAGAAGAAATTGACAGAGAAAGAGCTGCACAATCAAAACTAAGGGCAGAGCAGATTTTGAAAATGGCGGATGCTAGAGATGATGAAAAAGTTGAAGCAAAGGTCGCATTACAAAGGGCAATAAACAGGCTCAGGCTTGCTGAAAGAAAATAATATCCGGGACCGTAGCTCAGCGGTAGAGCAACTGCCTTTTAAGCCGTAGGTCGATGGTTCGAATCCATCCGGTCTCACAAGAAGTTCAAATTTTTGAAAAAAGATTTGAACTTTTTGTTTTTAAATGACAGGTTTTGAAAATAATTGTATCAGCCAGTTTGTCTATTGTGATCGGGGAAATAGAAATGATGTAAGTTGATCTTTGATAATGAAGCTTGCTGCTAAATATTTCAGAATATAAATTCAAAATTAAATTGTATCCTGCCTCTGTTTTGACATTTTGCATCCTCTTCATTTAATAATTGTAAATTCAAACAATATCTTGACTTTATAAAAGAATATCTCTAATTTCGTAAAAATATTATTATACGTTTATAGTATATTATTTTACACACTTCGATTTAAACATTCTCTGGCAATAAGTAGATATCAGTAACTAATTATTAATTCATTCAAATTTCTCTATAATTAAGTTATTTAATTAAATCAAACTTATTAAAAAAAAGGAAGGAGGTCAATATGAAGATCATTTACCCTTATCCTCCATAGCTAATTCCAAAAAGAAACTAGACTAGTTATATCCATTTTCAAACATTGTTCCCTGTTCTATTCCCTAAATCAAAAATTTATTAATCTAAAAAAGGATACGAATCATGAAAAAGATTTTCGCGTTGTTTTTAATTGTTATTACAGTTTGTTTCATTCAAACTTCATCCGCTCAGTTGAACCTTGCTCCGGATGATCATTCAGTTCTGATATTATCACCGACAGTAAGCGGCGGTGCATTTAGTGCTGAAGCTTTAGCTGCTGCTAAAGCAGGAATAGATAATTACGGTGGTGTAGCATATACCATAGTATTATCTCCAAGCTGGGCAACATTCACAGCAATTGACTTTGCAAGTTACAGAGCAATAGTTGTCGGTGATCCGACCTGCGGAGGCTCAGGTTTTGAAAGTGCTGAAGCAACAACAAACATCTGGGGACCGGTTGTAAACGCTTCAGGTGGTAACGTTGTGATGATCGGTACAGATCCGGTATTCCATTACTCACAAGGCGGTGACTCAGTAATTTACGGCTGCATGCGTTTTGTTATCTCCGACGATCCGGGAAAAACAAAAACAGGTGCATATCTATGCCTGAGCTGTTATTATAATAACTACTGCGTACCTACAGACGTCGCTCTTCTTAACGGATTAGAATCAGCAGGACAAAACTTCTCAATGACCGGTGGATGCTCAATCGGTTGTTATAACAACATTCACAAGACAGCTAATCACCCGGCACTTGTTAATGTAACAGATGCAGAATTAGGACCATGGTCATGTTCAGTTCACGAAATCTTCAATGACTGGGATGAATTGAATTACGACGTTCTTGCAATCGGATTAGGATTAGACAGTAACTACATTGCTCCTGACGGAACAGTTGGTTCACCTTATATCCTTGCAAGAGGTGCTGCAGTTATCAGTGATATTACTTTAACACCTGAAATAGATACAAACACAGTTGGTGATCCTCACTGTTTGACCGCAACAGTTGTATCAGGCGGAGTACCTGTAGCAGGAACACCTGTTACATTTACAGTTATTGCAGGACCATGTGCAGGCGTAATTGGAGTTGCTAATACTGACAATGCAGGTATTGCTCAGATCTGTTATACCTGTAATACACCTGGAACAGATTTTATAGTAGCAACATTTGTAAGTTCACCTGGAGTTGTTCAGACCTCAAACACAGTAAGAAAAGTCTGGGAAGCTCCGTTGCCTGTTGAGATGACAGCATTCACTTCAAATATAAACGGAAGAGATGTTACACTTAACTGGACAACCGCATCTGAAATTAACAACCAAAGCTTTGATGTTGAAAGATCAGCAGTTGACGGACAGTGGTCAGTAGTAGGAAATGTTGCAGGAAACGGAACAACAACTGAACAAAGGAATTATTCATTTGTTGACAGAAATGTAGCAGCAGGAACATACAACTACAGACTGAAACAAATAGATTTCAACGGAAACTTTGCATATCATGCATTAAATAACCAGGTTGTTATCGGAATTCCTGAGAAGTTCGCAGTAATGCAGAACTATCCGAATCCGTTCAACCCATCAACCAAAATTGATTTCACACTTCCAAATGACGGAAATGTAAAGATCACAGTTTATGATAACAGCGGTAAGCTTGTATCAACAATAACCGAAGGATTCAGAGCATCAGGTTATTATTCAGTGAACTTCAACGCATCAAGTCTTTCAAGTGGTATTTATTACTACAAAGTTGAATTCAACAATGGTTCAGAATCAGTGTTCAAAGTACACAAGATGCTTCTTGTAAAATAAGAGAAGTAGTTTTTTCAGAAACATAGTTGTATCAGAATCCCTGTTTGCTAAGGCAAGCAGGGGTTCATTAATTTATATAAAAATGAGGGGGAGAAAGAAGCCACAGTAATTTTGTACAAATCATTTTTGAATAAATTAATAAAAGGAAGGAGGTTAGTATGAAGATCATTTCAATTCATCCTCCATGATCACTCAAAATTTTTTCATATTGAAAGAACTCTTCAGTAAATGAATTCTAATATTTAATTTGTAAATAATTTCCATTGTAAACACTCCCTTGAAGTACATTTATTAATTAAAAAAAAGGATACACAATCATGAAAAAGATCTTCGCGTTATTTTTACTTTTACTCACAGTCTGTTTATTTCAAACTTCATCCGCTCAGTTGAACCTTGCTCCGGATGATCATTCAGTTCTGATATTGACACCGACAGTAAGTGGCGGCGCCTCCAGTGCTGAAGCATTAGCAGCAGCTCAGGCAGGAACAGATAATTACGGCGGTGTTCCTTATACCGTAGTATTATCAGCAAGCTGGGCAACATTCACAGCAATTGACTTTGCAAGTTACAGAGCAATAGTTATTGGTGATCCGTTCTGCGAATTAGCAGGTTCAAACATCGCTAGTGCTGAAGCAACAACAAACATCTGGGGACCGGTTGTAAACGCTTCAGGCGGTAACGTTGTGATCATCGGTACAGATCCAAGATTTCACTACGGCCAAGGCGGTGACTCAGTAATTTACGGCTGCATGCGTTTTGTTATTTCGGATGATCCGGGAAAAACAAAAACAGGTGCTTATCTTTGCCTGAGCTGTTATTATAATGACTATGCAGTTCCAACAGACGTTGTTCTGCTAAACGGTCTTGAATCAGCAGGACAAAACTTCTCAATGACCGGTGGAACAACTATCGGTTGTTATAACAACATTCACAAGACAGCTAATCACCCGGCACTTGTTAATGTAACAGATGCAGAATTAGGACCATGGTCATGTTCAGTTCACGAAATCTTCAATGACTGGGATGAATTGAATTACGACGTTCTTGCAATCGGATTAGGATTAGACAGTAACTACATTGCTCCTGACGGAACAGTTGGTTCACCTTATATCCTTGCAAGAGGTGCTGCAGTTATCAGTGATATTACTTTAACACCTGAAATAGATACAAACACAGTTGGTGATCCTCACTGTTTGACCGCAACAGTTGTATCAGGCGGAGTACCTGTAGCAGGAACACCTGTTACATTTACAGTTATTGCAGGACCATGTGCAGGCGTAATTGGAGTTGCTAATACTGACAATGCAGGTATTGCTCAGATCTGTTATACCTGTAATACACCTGGAACAGATTTTATAGTAGCAACATTTGTAAGTTCACCTGGAGTTGTTCAGACCTCAAACACAGTAAGAAAAGTCTGGGAAGCTCCGTTGCCTGTTGAGATGACAGCATTCACTTCAAATATAAACGGAAGAGATGTTACACTTAACTGGACAACCGCATCTGAAATTAACAACCAAAGCTTTGATGTTGAAAGATCAGCAGTTGACGGACAGTGGTCAGTAGTAGGAAATGTTGCAGGAAACGGAACAACAACTGAACAAAGGAATTATTCATTTGTTGACAGAAATGTAGCAGCAGGAACATACAACTACAGACTGAAACAAATAGATTTCAACGGAAACTTTGCATATCATGCATTAAATAACCAGGTTGTTATCGGAATTCCTGAGAAGTTCGCAGTAATGCAGAACTATCCGAATCCGTTCAACCCATCAACCAAAATTGATTTCACACTTCCAAATGACGGAAATGTAAAGATCACAGTTTATGATAACAGCGGTAAGCTTGTATCAACAATAACCGAAGGATTCAGAGCATCAGGTTATTATTCAGTGAACTTCAACGCATCAAGTCTTTCAAGTGGTATTTATTACTACAAAGTTGAATTCAACAATGGTTCAGAATCAGTGTTCAAAGTACACAAGATGCTTCTTGTAAAATAAGAGAAGTAGTTTTTTCAGAAATATAGTTGTATAGGAATCCCTCTTTGTGAGAGCAAGAGGGATTCTTGTTTAAATTAGAAAGTTGTGGATAGTTAAATTTATTTTATATATTTTACAAGAAATTTTTGAGAAGACAATTTGAATAAAGCCCTACCTTTTATTTTTTAATTAAAAATGTTTTTCGCCTTAACCCCGGAGTTTAATTTCCCGGCGATTTTAATTAAATCTTTCAATCAATAAATTACCGAAACAATCTGATCTGTATTGCTGATACGTATTACTTATCCGTACCGGTCTTTATCGTCTTTCAACAGGATACATTTTAAAGTTTATTTTGAATAAATCGCAAATTATTTTTATTTTAATCAGAAATTTTATATTATTATAGCACGTTAGTTTTCCTAACTTTTATTAAAGAATAAATATGCTGAAAACAATCCTTATTATTATTTCCATTATTTTTCTTTCAAACCTTTCTCAATCACAAAACTACAGCTGGATCACTCCTAATAAAAACTATCTGAAAATGTCAGTAGCTGACGATGGTATCTACCGGATATCTCGAACAGATTTCACTGCTGCGGGTGTCAATACTGCTGTTGTAGATCCGAGAACGGTAAAAGTATATAATAAAGGTGTAGAACTTCCAATTTATTTTGAAGGTGAACAGGATGGTACATTTGACGCAGCTGACTTTCTCGACTTTTATGGGATCAGAAATTATGGAGGATTAACAAATACCTACACAGAAGCAAACATAGTTGCATATACTACTAACGAGTATTATAATTTTTATTCTGATACCAATGCTTACTGGATTGACTGGGGTGGTGCCAATGGCCTGAGAATGCTGAATTCCACTTATTCAACTCCGACGCTTTACCCGCTGCCATACTTTAATGATGTGATCCATCTTGAAAAGGATAAGATCTACTGGATAGGGGAAATAAAAAACGGAAATGACTTTCGTGACTTTACAAATGAAAAATTTCTTGGCGAAGCCTGGTACTGGAATCTTATAAGTAATACTCAATCGGTATCAGATACTTTCTCTCTTCCTTTATTATACACTACACCGCAAACTTCAAGTCTTAAGATATTTGCATATCCTCAGAATATTTCAACTTCAATATTAAATGAGCATACATTGACGATCAAGGTCAACAGCACTGTGATAGCAACCATTAATAAGAATGATTATTCCCGAATAGATACAACTATCAATTTTTCAAGTTCACTTTTGTCCGGAACATCTGTAAATTCAGTAACCGCAACTTATACGTGTGCAGCGGGTTTTGACGGCCTTATGTTCATCGATTTTTTTGAAATACAATATCCAAAAATATTCAAGTTCAGAAACAGCAGGGCCGCATACACATTAACAGGATCGGATACGACCTCAAGCAAATTCAGCATTTCTTCTTACAATAATTTAAATCCTGTTTCCATCTATGACGTGTCCAAAGGAATAAAAATAAACAGCTATACGTTCAATGCGGATACATTATTTTTTTCCGGGAAAAGGAACAGCAAGTTTGAAGTAGTAAATCAGACGATTACTAAAAAGCCTTTGCGCATAATCCAAAAACAGGTTCCGGATTATGTCTCGAATTCTAACGGCACGGATTATCTGCTGATCTATAACTCTCTTTTTTCATCTCAGGCAACTCAGCTTAAGAATTACAGGGAAGCGAAGGATAATTTCAGAGTTACTAAAGCTGAGATAACAGATATATACGATATTTTCAATTATGGATTAGTGGATGCGGTGGCTATAAGAAATTTCGTGAGACATGTTTATTCAACATGGCAGACTCCGAGGATAAAATATCTTTGTCTGTTCGGAAGAGGTTCACTTGATCCTAAGAAGAATTCAAGTTCGACGCTTTTCGAGAAGAATCTGATCCCGGTAAGAGGAAATCCTTCTTCCGATAATTATTATGCGAATATCAATACCGGCGGTTTTACTTATTATAGTCATGTATCGATAGGAAGGCTCGCTGCTTATACTGTTGCTGATGCTCAGGCAATGGTTGACAATATTATCACTTATGAATCGCAGCCTCCCACTGACTGGTGGAAGTCATTTACATTTATCGCAGGCGGAACAGATACTGCAGAACAAACACTTCTTAATTCAATGAATGATACTTCACTCATAATCCCGTATATCATCTCCAAACCGCTCTCCGGAAATTCGGTTCGCATATTGCGCAATGATCTGAACGGAGCTCTGACCTTTAATTATGCGGACTCAATAAAAGCTCAAATTAACCGTGGCACAGTTACGGTAAATTTTATGGGACACGCGGGAAGTCAGGATTGGGAGTTGGGAATGACAGATCCTAATGTGCTAAGTAATTATAACGGAAAATTTCCATTTGTATTCAGCATGACGTGTTATACAGGTAAAGTAGGTGATCCGAACGCAAAACAATTCGGCGAAAAATTTATGACAATGACAAACAAAGGTTCTATCGGATTTGTTGGGACTGCCGGCTGGGGTTTTGTCTTTTCACAAATGAAGCTTAACTCGGGCATGTATTCTTCTATTTCTAAAGATACAGTAAGAAGAATCGGAGACGTATTTTCCAGTGCAATAAATAAATTCAAAGGAGATTCTTCTGACTTTTCAGCGAGGCATACAATTAACTGCTATACTCTTCAGGGTGATCCTGCTGCAAAACTTGTTTTACCAAAGAGCCCGGAGTACTCTATTACGAGTGCAGATTATAAATTTTCAAATAATTTTCCTTCAGTTGGCGAACCGGTAACACTGACGATCTATCCGAAAAATTTTGGTCTGTATTCAGACTCTTGCAACATCAGAATTGATGTATCAACGCGTTTTAAGAAAATAATGACAAAGGATACTACTATAAAGAATTTCAAATTTTCAGACTCTGTCAAATATAATTTGATGTTCAATGAACCGGGCATCTATTATTTTAATGTGTCGATGGATAATATGAATCAAAATCCAAATGAGAATAAGAGTAACAATATACTATTGTTCAATATCTCAACTAACAGTTTTGGATTTGTTCCGCTTAAGCCTGTCAACAATGCAGTTTTAAAGACGGACAGTGTCCAGTTTGTCGGGCTCAACCCATTTATAAATAACAGCAACAGTAAGATAACTGTGCTTCTTGAATTTGATACGACAAAGAATTTCAACTCACCGTTGAAGCAGACATTTTTTAACAATGCGTTGACAGGCGTTGCAACGAAATTCAAAGCAGCAATACCAAGACTCGATTCGAACGTGCTTTATTACTGGCGGACAAATGCGATAGTTGATTCAGATACCAACGGATGGTCGCCGGTGCAGATCTTCAGGTACAATCTGACGATCACTGATGAAAAGGAGAGCATCGTTAACGATACTAATGCTTTAGTTTATAAAAATAAGCCCTCGCAATATTTCGATGGTGATCTTAGCAATGTTTTTTACAGCTCATCAGGAATTAAACTGAATGAATTTACAGGAGGTTTATATGTCCGTTCACTTGGCAGCAATGGATCGGAAGCATCATACTTCGATATAGTAAATAAAAGTATCCATGTAGATGGTGGTACTAATACAGGACTGAGCCTCGTCAAAGTAAGGAAGCTTGATGGAATCGTGTTGCAGTTTAAGAATTTCAAAATGGTTTCAGCCAGTTCAAGTGACTCAATACTTAATTTTCTGAACACCTTTGATTCAACACATTATCTGCTGGGGCTGAATGCGGCTTATGTTCCAAATACATTCCTGCTGAATGCAAATGCGATTGCTAAGTTCAATCAGTTCGGAAGTACTCAGATACATTTATTCAGGATCGGATTTTTTGATACATGGAGCTTTATCGGATATCTCAATGCTCCTCCTTCAGATGTCAGCGAAGACATGCACCGGTATATCAGTGCTTGGATACCGTCTGTGAGCTCGCAGACAAAAGGCTTCAGAAAAAACAGCGGCACGGTTACATATACAATTGGTCCGGCTAATAACTGGAAAAATTTCTCCTGGCAGAATATTGTACTTCCTACAAACAGCATAAAGTTTGATGTTTACGGCATTGACAGAAATGAAGTTCAAACACTGCTCATGCCAAATCTCTCAACCAGCGGCAATGTTGATCTAAGCGGGATCAATTCATATTTATATCCGAAGCTAAATTTACTTGCGAAGGTGAGAGTTGATACATTAACAGGGTTACAGTCTCCGGTATTGAATGCATTCAAAATAAATTATACACCTCCTTCTGAAATTGTTCCTGAACTGAGTTCATTCTGGCAGTCAGACACTTCTTTGAATGTCGGAGACGAGCTGAAAGTAAGATTCAGATATTACAACGTCGGGAATGTCAATGTACCAGGAGTAATAATAAATGTTTACAAGCTTTCTCCGTCGGTAGAAAATCTGCTTAAGTCCGATACTGTATCGACTATGCTAAAGGTTGACAGCTCCAATGTATTCCAGACAAAGTTTATTGTACCTCATGTAAGAATGGGAGGAAGCAACAAGGCTCCGTTTGTTGTGGAGGTTTTTCCAAAGGGACAAAACAATGAAACTTATACATATAATAATTCCAATATTGTTTATCTAAAAGTTAATTCAGCAACATATACATCTAAGCTTAGCTTATACAGCTATGATCATCTTGTACAAAATGGAGACTTCGTGCCTGTAAACCCCGGATTCAGATTAAGCATAAATGATTTCAAGAATGATCAGCCATTTTTGTCAGACACAACGAGGTTATCTCTTTATCTGAATAATAAGTATGTGCCGTATTTTGCAAGGGGAGGCAGAAATGATTTGATGAAGATTTCTAATGAAGGTACGAAGGATGGTGCGATTGATAATAAATTATCACTTCAGTTCGATCCGGTACTTAGTGACGGAAAGAACAGCTTAAGGATCGTTTATAAGAATTCACAGGATGAGATCGACTCTGCTTCTTATGACGTATTTGTGAGCAATGAACTTCTTGTAAAGGACTTTTATAATTATCCTAACCCGATGAAAGGTGAAACGAATTTTATTTTCAATCTATTGGGTACTGAAGTTCCGTTCATTTGTAAAATTAAGATCTACACGGTTGCAGGTAGACTTATCAAGGAAATTAATTACACTCCGGTCATTGGATACAATCAGATACCTTGGGACGGAAGAGATAGTGACGGGGATCTTGTAGCAAACGGGACGTATCTTTATAAGTTCGTCGCTGAAGATATTGAAAGGAAAGAAACTGCGATACAGAAACTGGTAATGCTGCGGTAGTTAGTAGTTAAGAGTTAGTAGTTAAGAGTTAGTAGTTAGTAGTTAGTAGTTAAGAGTTAGGATTTAAAATTTGATCTTAACTCTTAACTCTTAACTCTTAACTACTAACTATTCAGGGTCTTCTTATAGCTACAAAGTTTATCGAGCTGTTATAAACAATCAGCATATCGGTCAGATTAACTATATTATTTCCGTTAAGGTCACCGAGATTATATCCTGATGCAAAGCTGCTAGCTTGGTTATAAATCAATAAAACATCGCTAAGATTCATCACACCATCCTTTATTACATCGCCGCTGTAGACGCAGAACTTGCTTCCTTTTTGTTTCAGATTATTTCCATAAGCCTGCGACAGAGAGGTTGAAAAATCATAATTGATATTGCCGGATAGAAAATTCATGGATGACGAGCTCCAAGTCTCAAGCGTCTTGCTGTTTTTTAAGACAAGAAAATAATTAACTCCGTTTTGTGCATTGGGAAAAATAAATGAACCGTTTCCTGAATTGTCCAGCATTGAAGTTGAAGAATCAACTATAGCATAAGGAGCAGTTGAATTTCTCAAATAAATTTTCATTGTATCGGGAACCATTGTGTTAGCTGTTTCATCATAGAGACCTTCAATCAATGCTTTGAGATAAATTGATTTGCTCTGATCATATTTGATTGTAAAATAATCCTGCCTGCTGTCGGCACTTGTGCTGTAACCTGTGACAAAGACCTCCCCGGCACTGTTAACACGCACCACCGATGCCTGGTCTGAATCGTTATCTATATAATTGTATTTCTCTTCCCATTTGAAAATTCCATCCTTGCTGTATTTAACTGTACAGAAATTCAATCCGGTACCGGCATCTTCTGAAAAACCGGTGACATAGGAATTACCGGCGAGATCAACACAAAGTGAGTTTGCTATATCAACATCAGAAGCAGTTCCATTATAATTTGAGATCCACTGCTGCACTCCTCCGGCATTATATTTTATTGTTGCGTAATCGTAGTCAGTAACGATATTTTTTGAAGCACCGGTGACAATAATGTTTCCGTTGTTATCACAGGCTACGGAAGTTATTTCATCGCTGCCGCCCGCAGAACCATTGTGCAGGGTAGCCCATTGCTGAACTCCGGCTGAATTATATTTTACAGTAGCGAAATCAAAGCCTGTTGACAGCGATTTGCTTCTGCCTGCTACAATTACATTTCCGGATGCATCGAGTGAGAGATAATTTGCTTCATCGGAGTCATTTGCTGCTCCGTTATAAACAGACGCCCATACCTGCGAGCCGGAAGGATTGTATTTAATTGTAGCCATATCCAGTTGTGATCCAGAATTTGAAACCTTACCTGTTATATAAATATTTCCCGGGGTATCTAGTACGATTGCTGTTGTGTAATCATTTGAATTAGCGCTTCCGTTATATCGCATTGCCCACTGCTGTGCGCCGGCAGGATTATATTTTATGGTTACATAATCTTTTCCTGTCGCACTTCCGTCGCTGTATCCTGTGACATAAACATTTCCAGTTGCATCCACGGCAACTCCAACTCCATAATCATCTCCATTCGCAGCTCCGTTATATCTCGAAGCCCACACCTGGCTGCCGCTGTAATCATATTTTATTGTCGCAATGTCGTAGCCGCCCGCGCTGCCCTGACTGAATCCGGTTACGTACGTAAAACCATTGGCATCCTTTGCCACTGAAACCGCTTTGTCAACACCGTTGAAACCTGCATCATATCGTGCTGCCCACAGTGGCGCACCGAACTCATTGTATTTTAGAGTTGCATAGTCAAAGTTAGTAGCAACGTCAAAGCTGATTCCCGTTACATAACAGTTGCCGCTATCATCTGCAGTCAGTGCTTTGGATTCGTCTCTCCCTGCTCCTGACCCGTCGTATCTTGTTTCGTAGATCAAATCAGCATTTGTACTATATTTTATAAGAAGATAATCGCTTGAGCCACAAAGAGCCAGAAAATTATTTCCACCGTTGCCATCTTTGTATTCTGGAGGTGAGTAGTTATCGAGTGCGGGTGCCATATTCTTTTTTCTGAAAAAATAACTGTAGCTTGACGCTAATATTATAGGAGAATTTGTATTATCTAGTAAAAGTTTTTTTGGAATATCATCCAGAGCTCCGGGACCGTTATAGATCTCTGTCCATAACGGCGTTCCTGCAGAACTGTATTTTATAGTTACAATATCACTGGTTCCGTCAGAAGGTTTTATTGATTGACCGGTTATATATGAATTTCCAGCCGCATCAACTTTTATGTCCTGTGATTTATCATAAAAGCTTTCCACTCCATTGTACGTTCTTGCCCATTGCTCTGCACCTGAAGAATTATATTTTACTGTTGCGAAGTTGTAATACTGTCCTCCTGTAATAAAAGTATGTCCGGTTATGAAAACATTACCCGCAGGATCGACCGCTAGAGAAGTTGCTGCATCGTCATTTGATGAAGCTCCATTGTATCGGCCAACCCATTGTTCAACTCCTGCAGAATTATATTTCACAACGATCGCGTCATATCCTGTACCGGTTCCTGTGCTTTGTCCCGAGACATAAATAAAACCTGAAGCATCTATACATAGACTTGAAGGAATATCGCCTCCGTTAAGCGGACCGTTATATTTCTGAGCCCAGACAATTCCGCCGGCAGGATTGTATCTTATTGTCATAAAATCAATCGAAGATGTGCTTGAAAAACTTTGACCAGTGAGAACGACATCACCGTTAGATGCCAAAGCGATCTTTTTAAGATTTTCTTCGCCGTTCGAAACTCCGTTCCATCTTTGAGTCCATTGCGATGCGCCGCCAACTGTATATTTCAACAATACAAAGTCATACCCGGTACCTGAGCCGAAGCTGTAACCTCCGACATAAACAAAACCACTTTCATCGACGACAATGCTCGTTCCGAAATCATCAAAATTACCGGTACCATTGTAGATCTGTATCCATTGCTGAACTCCTGAAGAATTATATTTCAATGTAAGTACATCATAATTACCGCCTGCTGTTCTGCCGAAGCCCGTTACATAAACATTCCCGCTGTTGTCTACAGTTACTGCGTTGCCGGTATTATTGCTGAAGATCGGTCCTTCATATTTAGTTACCCATTGACGTATACCTGCTGAATTGAATTTTACAGTTATGAATTTGAAAAAACCTCCACCTACCATGCTCTGCCCGGTTGCGTACATATTTCCTGAGTTGTCAATGAATACATCGTTAGGACTATCGGCGCTTGCTTCGGGACCGGTATACCGGTGAGTCCATTCCTGAGCTACCTGAGAATAAAGGCTGTCAGAAGTAATGAGGATCAAAAATAAAATAAAGGTTTTAAGTAAATTTGTATAAGAAGTTTTCATGATATGTGAAATTATGTTGAAGCAATTTAATATTAATAGTTTTAAGAAAAAAGTAATGACCGAATACAATAGGTTAGTCAAAGTAATGAATAGCAATCTTGCCATTCTTTTAAGGACAGGAATTTTAATATAATTTATTTAATTTTGGAAAGTTGATATGAAACATACTTTACATATTATTTTTATTTTCATAACTGTCTCCTTCACAGTTGCCCAGCTCCCTGATCACAATACTTACCTGATTGCAAATGTAGATGATCACACTACATACTCAGCTCTGTGGGGATACACATCTCCCGAAGGCAGGCAGTATGCAATCCTTGGATGTGATTCCGGAACCGCGTTTGTTGATGTAACGGATTCCACCAATGTTCATGAAGTGGATTTTATTTCGGGAGCTATAAGCACATTCAGGGAAATGAAAACTTATTCTCATTATGCTTATATTGTTTCTGAAGGGAATAACAGCAGGGTTCAGATAATTGATCTTCAGCATTTGCCGGATTCAGTTTCACTAATAACTACATACAGTTTCTCCGGCTCCACAACAACTCATGCTATCTCTCAATCCGGTCCATACTTATATTTGAGTGGTTCAAATGCTTCAAATCAGGGTGTTCAGATAATTGACGTTACTGATCCAATAGCTCCGATTGCAAAAGGAAATTTCAATCAGAGATATGTACACGACTGCAGGGTAAATAATGATACTGTCTGGGCTTGTAATATTTTGAATTCTGGGTTTGCAATAATCAACGTAGCAGATAAGGATAGTCCTCAATTGATCAGAAATGTTTTTACAATACAAGGTTCACCTCACAATTGTGCTCTTTCAAAGGATAAGGGATTTCTTTATGTTACTCATGAAAATTTGCTTCCGGGTAAATTAGATTATTATAATGTACAGGATCTTAACAACATCACATACTTAGGTGAATGGCAGCCTACCGGAATTACAACCGCTGTCACGCACAATATAGAAGTTTATGGTGACTTTGCTATCGTTGCCCACTATTCAGCAGGAGTTAGAATACTTGATCTTACAGATCCCGCACTGCCGGTTGAAACGGCATGGTATGATACCAGACCTCTTGATAATTCCACGAGTTATGAAGGATGCTGGGCTGTATATATGTTTCCGACTGGAAAGATAATCGCATCTGATATTTCCAACGGTCTATTTGTTTTGAAGTCAACAGTTATTACAGGCATAAACAATTCAAGCAGTACTATCACACCGGATAAATTTTCTTTGAGTCAGAATTATCCGAATCCGTTCAACCCTTCTACCAAAATTGATTTTCATTTACAGAAAAATGAGAATGTCAGACTGAATATATATGATGCTGAAGGAAGGCATGTATCAACTTTAATAAAGGGATCTTTAACAGCAGGTGATCACACAGTTGTGTTTGATGGTCTGAATCTTCCGAGCGGAATTTATTTTTATAAATTAGAAACTTCGGATGCGAGCAAGGTTATGAAAATGGTTCTGCTGAAATAAAATTTTTAAATTGGATTATTCCTTGCCAACTTTAGAAATTTCATCGTTAAGCTCTTCTGTAAGATTATCAATTCTCTCGTTCATTACAATAATCTCGTACTCTTTTCTGACATTATAATCGTCCGGGAAATTTTTATTTCTGACAGCTTCTGCATTCTTCATGTTTGCATCAATGGTTTCTAAAAAATTTTCTTTCAAGAGCCTTGAAGTTCCGTAACCGTCAATAGTTTCCATCTTGTTTACATCTTCATAGTATTGCTTCATTCTTGCTTCAAAAAAACTAAGATCCTTATAATAGTTTACATCATTTGTAAATCCTCTCATAAGAGCTGCATAATTATTCATCTTATATAAAAACTCAAACTTCTTTCTTTGAGTACCATGACTGATCTCACCACAACCAGAAAGAAGTGCCAATAAAAAAATTACATATATGATCTTATCGCTATATTTTTTTCTAAAAATTTTCATAATCTAATTTAGGTCTCGCATTTTGCTTAAAAGATTCAGTAAGAAAATAATCTTTATTGTCTGAATATTTATATTTGAGATAAGCTGTAAGTCCGACCATTGCTGCATTGTCGGTGGAATATTGGTGAGCGGGAAAATATACCTTGTAACCTTTGCTTTTTAATTCATTGAATCTTTCACGAAGTCCTGAATTTGCGGAAACTCCTCCCGAGACAGAAATATTTTTAACTCCGTATTTTTCAGATGCTTCCATTGTCTTCCTGTAAAGACTCTCGATCACAGCATGTTGGAATGAAGCACAGATGTCATTGAAAAGAGAGTCATTCTTGATATTTTCAAAATCTATCTTTTTCAAAAAATACAGCACTGAAGTTTTAATTCCAGAAAATGAAAAGTCAAACTCACCATCCTTAATATATGCCAGTGGGAACTTGTGAAAGTGTTTATTACCTGCTCCTGCATGTTTGTCTATCAACGGTCCGCCGGGATATCCAAGTGAAAGAAGCTTTGCAACTTTGTCAAACGCTTCACCCGCAGCATCATCAACAGTTCTGCCAAGGATCCTGTGTTTAAAAAAATCTTCAACAAGTATAAGAAGAGTATGCCCTCCTGAAACGATCAGTCCGAGAAAAGGAAATTCTGATTCCTGATCTCCTAGAAAATTTGAATACAGATGTGACTGAATATGATTTACCGGAATGAAAGGTTTTTCTAATGATGCCGATAATGACTTTGCAAAATTCAGACCGATCAGCAAAGCGCCAATTAAACCCGGCTCATTTGTGGCTGCTATAAGATCAATGCTGTTCAGATCTGTACCTGCCTCCTTCAGTGACTCATCTGTTATCTCAATTATTTTTTTCAAATGTTCACGTGAAGCAACTTCTGGGACTACACCACCGTACTTCGAATGAAACAACTGGGAAGAGATTATATTCGACATTACCTTGTCATTACTCAAAACAGCCGCAGATGTTTCATCACATGAGGTTTCGATAGCAAGTGTTATCATTAATTATATAAAACTTTTTATGTATGAATTGTATTATACTAAATACAAAATTCAATTATATTGAAAGGCTTACAGAAAATTAATTTTAATTGTGAATAATAACAGAATAAAAGTTTTTTTAATACTCTTAATTTCTCTCCTCACCTTAAATAATTCTTTCTCACAGGTAAAGCTGCTGATCCCGATGGAACCAACTCAGACCGATCACCTTAAAGCTTACGGAATTGCTTATCGTCATTTGCTGAACGGGAAAGAACTTGACTGGCTTTTGAATTTCAGAGGCGGATCGTTTATGTTCAATTATTCTTCCAAACTTGAAGATGAATGTAAACAGAAAAGTGTTTCGTACGAATTGCTTGACGGTACACAAGCAGCTCAGGTATATGCTGAAACAAAAGATGAGAAAAATAATATGGATGTTGTACGGCTTGAGAAAGTTGCGAAGGTTGCGGTTTACGTTCCGCCCAATGCACTTCCTTGGGATGATGCTGTTCAGCTCGTTCTCGAATATGCGGAGATTCCTTATGATAAATTATGGGATGAGGAAGTTCTTGGTGGAAAGCTAAAAGGATACGACTGGCTTCATCTTCATCACGAAGATTTTACCGGTCAATACGGAAAGTTTTTTTCGACATACGGGTCTGCTCCATGGTATCTTGCTCAGAAGGAAATAAATGAAAGGACAGCAGCAAAGCTTGGGTATAAGAAAGTTTCACAGCTGAAGCTTGCAGTAGTTGAAAAGCTGAAAGAATATATTTCGAACGGAGGATTTCTTTTTACAATGTGCTCAGCAACCGATACATATGACATTGCTCTCGCATCGCGGAACACTGATATCTGTGAATCAATGTATGATGGTGATGCGGCAGATCCTGATGCAAACAACAAGCTTGACTTTTCGGAGTGTATTGCGTTTGAGAATTTCAGAGTTGACCTGAATCCATATGTCTATGAATATTCCGACATTGATGTGACAAACGAACTTATTTCAATTGGACAATTCAATGATAACTTTAAGCTCGTTGATTTTTCTGCCAAGTTCGATCCTGTACCTTCAATGCTTACTCAATGTCACACTTCGCTGATCAGCGGATTTCTCGGTCAGACCACAGGATTTAAAAAAGATGTTTTGAAAAAGGATGTTACAATTCTTGCAATGAATGAAGGAACAGATGTTGTAAAATATATTCACGGAAATTACGGAAAAGGAACGTTTACATTTTACGGCGGTCACGATCCTGAAGATTATCAGCATGCAGTTGGTGATCCGAAGACTGAGCTTGCTTTATATCCGCATTCTCCCGGGTATCGGCTGATACTTAACAATGTTCTATTCCCTGCAGCGAAGAAGAAGAAGTTGAAAACATAATCTAGTTAAAAGCTTGCCCCCGCATGCTTTAAGCGGGGGTTAAAAGTTAATAGTTAAAAGTAAGAGGGTTGATAATTACAGGAAATTTATTTTATAGAGCAGTTAAAATCAAACACTATCTACGCTTCATTTTAATTTTCATATTCATCCCGATTACTTTCTCATCCTGTAATAATAAATCCCAAATCCAAAATTCCAAATTCCAAATCCGCGATGATGCAGGCGTCGAAATTTCTTTCGACTCTATTCCAAGAAGGATCATTTCTCTTGCTCCGAATATTACGGAGACGTTGTTTGCAATAGGAGCTGACTCACAGGTTGTCGGTGTAACGGATCTTTGCGACTATCCGCCAGCTGCACGAAATAAAACTAAAACAGGAAGTTATATCAGTCCGAATTACGAAGTAATGGTTTCACTCAAGCCGGATCTGATAATAATGAATGTTGAAAATGTTTCGAACCCGACTTATCAGGCTTTGAAAAATCTGAATCTGAAGGTACTCGTAAGCAACGCCAAAGATCTTAATGGAATTTATAAGATGATAACGGATTTCGGAAAGATTACCGGAAAAGAAGTTCAGGCCGATTCTTTAAACAAAAATTTACAATCGGAACAAAGGAAGTACGCGACAAAGAAAAATTTTCGTGCGAGAACTTTGATATTAATTTCTGTTAATCCATTAATGACAACCAACGGCAAAACATTTATAAACGATATAGTCGATATGGCCCCGTTAATGAATATGTATAGCAGTGAACAGCTTGATTATCCTAATATCAATTATGAGGATGCGATAAAAAAGGATCCCGAAGTAATTGTATTCCCGACGGATACAATTGATGTTTCTAAATCAGGAAAGTTTACAGATGAGATCAGAAGACAGCTTGCTAATACAGCAGCAGTTAAGAATAATGAAATTCTGCTGGTAGATGAAAATATTATGTTCAGACCGGGTCCAAGGGTTTTTGAGGCTGTCAGAATTTTGTATGACAAGTATAGGAACGCAACACGGGATTAATTATGCAAAAGTTATTTTATGAGTACCATTTTTCTTACCTGTTCAAAATTTTCAGACTTAAGTTTATAATAATAAATACCGCTTGGTAAATCAGTCGCGTCAAACTTGATTTTATATTGTCCGGAATTCTGCTTATCATTAATTAAAGTTTTTACCTCATTTCCAAGCACATCAAACACTTTGAGTGACACATAATTTGCAATTCGTAATTCGTAATTAATTTGAGTAACTGGGTTGAAAGGATTTGGATAATTTTGTTCGAGAAGGAAAATATTTGGTTCTATCTTAGAAGAGTTTGATATTCCTGTGATCATTCCTCCTGTATTTGTTCGGAGGATCTTTCCGTTATCCCCGACGATCCATCCGTTAAGTGAATCGGCAAAGTATACTGAACGTAAATGTTCAGGCGTTCCGCTGACTTGCAATGTCCATGAAACTCCTCCATCTGTTGAATACATAATGCTGCCATAAAACCCGGAAGACCATCCTTTATTTTGATTGATAAAAAAGATAGAGATGGAATACGAGTTGTTCATTGCATAGTTTATCCACGAAAGTCCGGCATTAGTGGTCCTGACATTTTCCGGACCGAATGTTACATTATCAAAATAAGCAGTCCAGCCATGAAGAGAATCTACGAAACAAATTGAATTCAGGATCAAATTACCATCAATAAATTGCGGTGACCATTGAATTCCTCCATCAGTTGTATGAAGAATTCCTCCATAGCCTGCCACCCATCCTCTACTGGAATTTGCAAAATTAATGGAGTTAAACTGAATTCCCGAATTACTGACAAGATTGATCCAGTTGTTTCCTGAGTCTGTTGTCTTAATAATTGTTCCTTCATTACCCGCGGCAAATCCGGTCAGGTTGTTTATGAAAAAAATTGAATTCAAAGAAACAGATACATTCGAGTTCAGCAATACCCAGTTGATTCCGCCGTCAGATGTCTTGAGAATTGTCCCGCTATCTCCGGTAACATAACAGACGGATTCTGAAGTTGTAAATACTGAATGCAGATCATGGATAAATGGATTGCTAAGTTTCATCCAGTTATCTCCGCCGTCTGATGTTCTTAATACTACACCATTTGTACCTGCCGCCCAACCATTATTGAGATCCAAAAATTTTACAGATCTAAGAGAATCAGTTGTTCCACTGTTCTGAAGAATCCAACCGGATTGTGATAGACAGATGCTGCTTGTTATTAGTAAAAATAATATCGAAAAGAATTTTAGCAACAGTAGTTTGAAAATTTCGCTCATAAAAATTATAAGTAATATATTCAAGTATTCATACTTTTAACACTTATTTTAAAATCTCAAATCGTTAAATTTACAAATATGATATCACTGAATAATATATCGATGCGTTACGGCGCGAAGGTGCTTTTCGATGAAGTAACTCTGCGTGTCGCAGGAAAAGACAGAGTTTCTCTTGTAGGTTCAAACGGCGCGGGCAAATCAACCATGCTTAAGGTCGTTGCAGGATTTATAAAACCTGATGAAGGTGAAGTCGCAATTTCAAAACACACAACCGTTGGATATCTTCCTCAGGAAGGAATTCAGTTTACCGGTAAAACTTTGTATGAAGAAATATACAGCTCAGCCGGAGACATTAATAAGATTCAGGAGGAGATGCGGCAGATCGAAACTGAAATGAGTGAAAGTGAAGACACTGCTTCAGACGAGTTCATGGATCTGATAAATGAATATGGCGAGTTGCAGGAAAGGTTCCAGTTGCTTGAGGGTTTTAAGCTGAAATCAAAGATCGAAAAAATTCTTATCGGTCTGGGCTTCTTTGAAAAGGATTTTGACCGTGAGACATCAGAGTTCAGCGGAGGATGGCAGATGAGGATTGCTCTGGCAAAACTTTTGCTCGCTAATCCTTCCATACTTCTTCTTGATGAGCCGACAAACCATCTTGACATCGAATCACTTATATGGGTTGAAAATTATCTTAAGGCTTATCAGGGTGCGATAGTTCTTGTATCACACGACAGGAGCTTTCTTGACAACATAACAAACAGAACGGTTGAGATCTCTCTTGGTAATGTGACAGAGTATTCCGGCAATTATTCTTTTTATGTAAAAGAAAAAGAGGTACGTAAGCAGCTGCTTGAAAATCAATATGACAATCAGCAGAATTATCTCAGACAGCAGGAAAGATTTATTGAGAGGTTCAGATATAAAGCAACCAAGTCTAGACAGGTTCAGAGCAGGATAAAGCTTCTTGATAAATTGGATCTTGTTGAGATTGAAGATGAAGAGTCGACGGTAAATTTTAAATTTCCGCCTGCAACTCATTCGGGAAAGGTAGCAATAGATATTACCGGATTGACAAAAAGTTATGACGGAGTGACGAATGTACTCGAAGATATAGATCTCCTGATAAGCAGGGGAGAGAAGCTTGTATTATTCGGTGTTAACGGTGCAGGTAAGTCCACTCTTACAAGAATCATAGCCGACATGGAAAATATAACCGCCGGTCAGGTGAAACCGGGGCACATGGTTGATATAAAATTTTATGCTCAAAACCAGGCTGAAGTTCTCAATCCGTCTTTTACCGTTCTTGAAACGATGGAGCAATCTGCTTCAGGCGAGATAATGAAAAATCTCAGAACCATTCTTGGAAGCTTTTTATTCAGGGGCGATGATGTTTTCAAGAAGGTTGGTGTATTATCGGGGGGAGAGAAATCACGTCTTGCACTTGCAAAAATGCTTATTGAACCATCCAACTTTCTAATACTGGATGAGCCGACCAACCACCTTGACATGCGTTCAAAAGAAGTTCTTATGAATGCCTTACATAAATATAACGGTACTGTTCTGCTTGTGTCACATGACCGTGAATTTGTAGACGGGATAGTCACTAAGGTGATTGAGGTGAAGAACAAAAAGATCAAGACTTACATCGGCAATGCAACTGATTACCTTAAAGAGAAAGAAAAAGAAGCAAAAAAGTTAAACTCGGACAACCGCAAGCCTGTCTCAGAGAACAAGGTTGTTGAAGCACAGTCGGGCAATGGTTCTATATCGAGCGCTGAAATTAAGAAGAAAAAAAAAGAACTGAACAAACTCATCACTCCTCTGAAGACAAAGATCTTAGAGCTTGAGAAGCAGACTCACCAGTTTGAAAAAAAAATAAAAGAGCTTGAGGATATAATGAGTAAGGATGAGTTTTATAAAGGAGGACAGAACATAATACAAAGAACAAACGAGTACAATAATTTGAAAGAGAAATTAAAAAATGTATATTCACAATGGGAAGAGCAAACTGAGAAGCTTGCAGATCTTGAAAGACAACTAATTTAAAAACTAAAAATCAAAAAATGAGAAAAGCAATTTATCTGGCTATACTAAGTTTTGGCTTATTACTCCTTCAGAACTCGTATTCAAATGCCGGACCCTTTGATCCTAAATTAAAATTTAACAGCGATAAAAATTTTTCAAACGAGATAAAGCTACGCGATTATAACAAAGCATTAAAATGGCAGAAAAAAATTGCCGGAAGTGTACTTGGAGCTTCCATTGATTTCCAGGTTGGATACGGTTCAACCTCTGCAAATGGAGAACCGGCTGCAGGTACTTCTGATTTGAAAACAGAATCTAAAAGCGGATTTACCGCAGGAGCTATGCTTAATGTGAATTTGTTAGGGTTCGGTTTTTCTACCGGACTTGATTTCACCAAAAAGAATTTTGGAATTACTATTCCATCAATTACCGGTGTAGATTCCATTGTTACAAACTTATCAAATAACTACATGAACATTCCGATCAATCTGACTTTTGGAGGAATGGTGTCGGACAAGGTTGGAGTTTATTTTAGCGGTGGTCCTTATCTTGGATTTCTTCTCAACGCTGAGAATGCGATAAGCGGCTTTAAAGACTTTGACTTCGGGCTTAACGGAGTCCTCACAGGAAAATATTATCTCAACCCGTTCGTTGCAATAATACTTGGTACAAGGGCTCAATACGGAGGACTTAACAATCTTATTAGTTCAAGTTCAGTTGAAAAGCTTCACACGTTTAACATGGGAGGATTTACGGGAGTCAGTGTAGGATTTTAAATTTTTATACATAAGAATATTTAACCGGGCAAGGGGATCAAACCCCTTGTTCTGTTTAAGTCAGAAAATAATCTTTTTGTCAGTTACAGTATAACTGTATGCTCCGCTGCCTTCATCAATATAAAATCCAAGATCATATGTGCCGGAAGGCACGTTCATTTGCTTCTTAAGAATTGCAATACTGTAGCTTGAGTTATCAGTCGGCTTTTCTTTATTTGTATCTTTCAATTCCTTTCTTCTCATTGCAGTAGTATTTAAAGAAAGTACTTTCTTATCGGATCTCAGCACCAAAAAAATTTTTGAATTCACATCACTTGTATTTACCCAGCCATTAACATAAAGCACCTCTTCATTATCTACAAAATTATTAAAAGTATTTTCGATAATTCCTGCAGGTTCAATTGATTTAGCATCAATCTCCTTAGAAATAAAATCATCAATTTCAAAATCCGGAAGACTATATATATAATTTCTTTCTCCTCTTTGCACAAGATTTTTCACAGAGGAAGAATCGGGATACACGAGCAAGGAATAATCTCCGGCCTTAGCGAGTATTGCCCCTTCAACAAGTACTTCCTTCATTTTTTTCATGTCATCGAAATTATAAATGAATGAAAAAACATTAAAACTTACGCACAGTAGAAAAAGAACAAACAAATGAATATGTTTTATTTTCACTGAATATATTTCGATGAAGGAAATGAAAAAACAAATTACCAACAGTGTGGAAAAGATCTTATATCTTGATATAAATCCTACGTCAACACGAGCGAGTGAGCTCGATGCCATTGTCAGAAATAAAAACACGATGAACCCAAAGACAGCCGGGTTCGACCTGTAATATTTTTTGATGATCAGAAAAATCAACAGACCAAAAAACAATACACCTGATAAGATCGAAACCGGATTTCCGTAATTTGGAACCTGCTTAAAGACTGATCCGAGATATGACAAATAAAAGATTAAGAGCTTGAAAGGTTTCTGAAGCAGAACAACTGAAACCGGAGTCTGATCTGTTGGTGATACATAATTCCAGAAATATAAAACAAATACTACTGCAGCTGCACCGATCCAATACAAGAGCTGTTTAGAAAAACCTTTGAGAATATAAATTAAGAATGCACCGACCACAAATACAAGAAGTCCATTACCGGAAGTTCCCGAGGAGAGTATTGCAAATAGTAGCGGTAACCCTAAGCTGTTCTTATTTTTTGAAAGCAAATACATTGAAATAAAAGAAAACAGCATGCCGAAATAAAAAAAGAAAGAAGCTATTGCCCAGGTCGATCCTTCCCAGTACTGCAGATTAAAAAACAGTAAAGTAACCGAGGCAATGATCAAAGCACGATCTAGATTATTTTTGACCCTGTCTTTAAGATCAATTGTTTTTAATATCAGAAAATATATTCCCAGTAATGCAATGTGACCGATGAAAATTATTACTTTAAAATTTATCTCTTCGAAGAGGAAATGATATATCAGAAGAAAAATACGAGGGAAAATATAACGGTGCTCCCGGTGCTGAGTGATGATCCACATCATCTTGTCCGAAATTGTATTGCTCTCTATGAAGCTGGACAGAAAATAGATCACAGCATCATAGTCATCGAAGATGGGAATATTTGCTGTGAATTTGAAATGAAGATAGTAAAAGATGAAAATTATAATTCCTGAAAAAGATACACCGAATAAAAAAATTTTTTTACCGGCCATTTATTTTCATCATCTTAGAAAAAAAATATTCCAATGTAATTTGTTTTACTTAAGATTCAGGATGGTTCATTTCAGAAGGAGCATTTTTTTAACCTCTGAATAATTTCCCGAAGTGAGTTCATAAAAATATATCCCGCTCGGGAGATTCACGCCGCTGAATGAAATACTGTGAGATCCTGCGTATTGTTTTGAATTAACTAGTGTAAGGATCTCTTTTCCCAGTGCATCATAAATTTTCAGAGTAACAATGTCAGTCTTATTTAGGAAATACCTGATGACTGTTTCGGGATTAAAGGGATTTGGAAAATTCTGATATAAAATAAAATTATCCGGATCTATTATCTGACCGGTATTAAAAATGTTGACCTTGTTTGCGTTGTATTTATATATGGCTCCGTTGTATCCAACTGACCAACCATTAACTGAATCAATAAAATCAATTCCGAATACCGGAAGGCTGTCCGGAGAATAAATACTTGTCCATGTATTTCCGGAATCAAGAGAGTAGGCATACTTCTGAGCGATGCCGAGAGTGATCCATGCTTCAGAAGGAGTTCGGTATTCAATCCCGGTAGCAACACCGAATGTACCAAGCGTATCATAGCTCCAGTGAAGACCACTGTCAAATGTCTTAACCACACTGGACCCGTATTCAAAATCTCCTCCGGTTGCAATTGCGTTGGAGGTGCTTACTACGTACAAATCATTTAACGGTTCGGGACCAACGATTGTCGCAAGCCAGTTAAGTCCACCGTTCGTAGTTCTCCACATTGAACCTGCGACATCGCGAAAACCTCCGCACGCGTAACCGGTCAGTGCATTGCTGAATTCAATATTTTCAACAGGAAATCCTATAATTAAAGAAGTATCAGTATCAGTTTTTGTCCAGGTAGAGCCGGCATTGGTTGTATAGACAATTGAGATCGGAGCTCCACCCATGTAACCTCTTAGGGAATCAAGAAAAAAAATCGTTTTCATAAAATAGCTCGTATCAGAATACATATAGTGCGACCAGTTCACTCCTCCGTTAGTTGTCTTAATGATCTGTGTTCCCAGATAAGTATTTGAATCCGGAAAAACTTCCCATGCGAGAGCCCATCCTATTCTTTCATTTACAAAATAGAAGGCCTGAATATCATTTACGGTGGAAGTGTTCTGCACCGTCCAGTTAGTACCTGAATTAGTTGTCCGCGCGATAAATCCCGAGTCACCTGCTATCCATCCTGTGTTGCTGTTGATAAAAAAAACTTTCTTCAGATTGCTGAATGTCGGGCTTGGCTTCCGTATCCAGAATGGATCATCGGCTAAAGCATTCTTAACACTTAAAAGTATTAATAATATAAAAAATATTTTCAAAATTTTTATGATAAATGATGAAAGAAAATTATGGAAAATATACATTAATTTCTAATAACTAAAATTTAAATATTCAGAATTCAAACCAGGGTAATCTATTGAACATCGTATTTTGCCAAGTTCAAACTACACGCCTTCAGTATAACGGTCGATGTTCAGTCTTCACAATTATATTTTGATTTCATTTTGATATTTATATTAATATATTAAAAATTATTTTTATGGTAAAAAAGCAAATCAAAAAAAAAAATCCCGACACTTCAGGCAGCAAAATAGTTAATAAAAAGAACCAATCAGCTGTCTCATTTGATAAAAATCCCTTATTAAATAAATACTTCTGGATAGTTATTCCGATACTGACCGTAATTTATTACATCAGCAGTAAGTATTCGGTCGGTTTTTATCAGGATGATGAGGTCGGGCAGTATATCAACATGATACAGTTCTGGTCCGATCCGTTTTCAATCCTTGGAAATTCTCCAAAGCCGGGCTATAAACTGTTTACAGTGATTCCTTCATTGTTCGGATATGATGCTGTGCTGATGTTCAATGCTTTGATTGCTTCTCTCTCGGTCTATTTCACCTATCTGCTTTTAAGAGTTTATAAAATCAACTATGCATATTTCGGAGCGTTGCTTCTAAGCATGCAGCCGCTGTTTTTTGATCTGTCGTTCAGGGCATATGCCGAAATATTCACATCACTCTTAATTCTGACAGTACTGATACTTTATAAAAAGGAAAATTATTTCTGGTCAGCTCTTGTATGTGGATATATATTTACGGTTCGTCAGGAGATAGCTCTTCTGATAATTGTATTTGCCGTTATATATTTCAGAAAGAAAAATTATCTCGCAATAGCGGCATTGGCAATTTTTCCTTTGATATATAATGTACTTGGCTTCATAAAGACAGGAGATATATTCTTTGTACTGACCGAAATGAAATCATTGTCGGCATACAGTTATAAGACTCAGGGTATCTCACATTATTTCATAGTTTATATATTTATTGTCGGTCCTGTTACACTGCTTCTTTTCCTGTCCGGATTCTTCGGATTTCTCTCAGACACAAAAAGATATAAGGAATACATCGGGCAGTACGGTATCTTTTATATAATATTCATTTCAATATTCGGTGTCCAGCTGATGACCATGTTCACTGACGGAGCTAATCCCGGCAACTGGCGTTATCTCCTTCACATCTCGCCTGTCGCTGCCGTCTTTGCAACTATCGGACTGAATAATCTTGCTAAACCTGATTTCAGAAAGACAGCATACATTCTGACAGGGATACTTGCGCTCATTACTCTTGCCTTTTTTTCAAAGGCAACGGATGGATTCATTCTACTTGATGTCACTGATTATACGAAATTTTTTATTATTGTCATATCTCTTGCTTTGATTGCTTTCATGAGTAAGGAACCTGCTGTGAATTATCTCAATAAATTATCTGTTGCCCTATTGATCCTTTCTCTTATAAGCCTGTATCTGAGCTTTACACCGAAACAGCTTTCTGCGGAGAATGTTGCTTTAAAACAAACATCAGAGTTTCTGAATACAATTGACATAAACGGGAGAGATATTTTTTACAATCATACATTCATTCCTTTTTACAGTGACAAGCATTACAGGGAAGCAGGCAAAAATTTCAAACGGCTTATCACCGATAACATTAAGACAGCAAAAAAGGGTGACATTGTCATCTGGGATTCTCATTACAGCTACAGACCTAAAGATCTGAAGAATGACGTTCAGCTTGAAACGATCAAGAATGACTCAACATACAAGCTGCTTAAGAACATCAATTCAAGCGACGGAAGGTTTGGTTCTTTTGTTTTTGAAAAAATAAATTGATATGAGCAGGAAAGGAATGTGCATCGTTTACGGAGGAGGTGGGTTTATAGGATCTCATCTTTGCGAAGAGCTGCTGGAGAATAATTATGAAGTAACCGTCTTTGATAAGATAAACTTTTCAAAAAAAAACATTTCGCATTTTATTGATAAGGTAAAAATAATTGAAGGGGATTTCAATAATGAGATCGACATCAGGAATTCTCTGGATGGTTGCGATTATGTTTTTCATCTTGTAAGTTCAACACTGCCTGCGAATTCCAACGAAAATCCGATCTATGATGTTGAGACCAATCTTGTTTCTTCACTTAGACTTTTCAAAGAATGTGTTGACAGGAATATAAGAAAGGTAGTTTTTCTTTCCTCGGGAGGAACAGTCTACGGAATACCTGAAAGTATTCCGGTGAAGGAAGATCATCATTCAAATCCAATCTGTTCATACGGTATTATTAAAAAAACTATCGAAGAGTATTTATTCATGTTCGAAAAGATATATGGATTGGACTATGTAATTTTCAGGCTTTCAAATCCCTACGGCGAAAGACAGAATCCTAATGCGTCACAGGGTGCGATACCTGTTTTCATAAACAAGGCTATCAATAATGAAAAAATTATTATTTGGGGTGACGGAAAAGTAATCAGAGATTATATCTATATTAAGGATGCAGTGAAAGTGATTGCTGAATCAATCGAGAAAAAAACCGGTCCAAGGATCTTCAATCTCAGTTCGGGGAAGGGATATTCTTTGAATGACATATTAGATATGATCAATGAAATATCCGGTAGTAAGACATCAGTGGAATATGTTGAAGGAAGAAATTCAGATGTTCCGGTAAACATTCTTGACAATCAGCTGGTAAGAAATGTTTTCGGATATGAACCACAAACTGAGATCATGCAAGGAATGAAACTTGTGTATAAATATTTACAGAACCATTAATGACAGATAATTCTAACATTTCTCTCTCCGTTTTCTTTCCTGCATACTACGATGAAAAAAATATAGGCAAGGTGGTTGCAGCAGCCATCAGAGTTTTGGATGAGTTGAAATTAAAAGACTACGAGATAATTATAATTGAAGACGGCAGTCCTGACAGAACCGGAGAAGTTGCAGATGAACTTGCCGCCGCGCATGATAAGGTAAGAGTGATCCATCACAAGAAGAATATGGGTTATGGTGCAACTCTTAAAGACGGATTTATTAGTGCTAAGCTTGATTATGTTTTTTATTCTGACGGTGATAATCAGTTTGACATGGATGATCTAAAGAAATTTGTTGCATTGCTTCCGTTCAGTGATATAGTGGTGGGATACAGAAAACATAAACAGTATTCTCTCTACAGAAAATTTACTTCATTGTGTTATAATTACTTGTTAAGACTTCTATTTGATATTCATTACTGGGACATTGATTGTGCGTTCAAAATTTTCCCGACGAAGCTATTTAAAGAAATAAATATTGATTCTGTTGACGCGTTCATCGATGCGGAAATAATGTTGAAGGCAAATGAAAAGGGATACACAACTACAGAGATCGGAGTAAAGCACCTTCCGAGGGTCGATGGCATTTCAACAGGTGCCAGGCCGTCTGTCATTATCAAAACCATCAAGGAAATTTTTGCCTACCGGAAAGAATATAAATTAAATAAGAGTAAAAGGTAATTATTTTTTTACAGCTTTAACATAATACTGCCCGCCAAACGGGATCCAGCCAAGAAATTTTTCAACAGGTCTCATGAAGTTAAAAGCCGACGGAAAGTACAGAGTATATTTTTTTCCTTTAACTTCAAAGCCTTCACTCTGCAGAAGATCAATTGATTCTTGTCTGCTTAGCAACACAGCATCTTTGTCCCATATACATTCCCTTACTATTTTTTTTGTGACAGGATTGTACGGATTGTGCTCGAAAATGTAAACCTGTCCGTTTTTCTTTAACAGGTTTTTAATATTTCGTATCGAATCTTTTCTGAGTTCCGGGGCTATGTGATGGAAGACACAGGAAACAAAAATGAGATCATATTTTTCTTTTCTATCTTTTAATGAGCTTTCATTTATCAGAAAGAAATCAACTTCTTTATTTCTTTCTGCTGCGACTTCGAGGCTCTTTTCAGAAATATCACAACCGTTTATAAGAGAGTGCGGGAAATATTTTGTGAAGAAGCCAATGTTCAAACCAATACCGCAGCCATACTCGAGGATGTTTTTCGGATTTTCAGAAGAAGTATCTTTTACAATGCGCACCTTGTATTCCGCAAAGTAACCGCTTTCTTCTCCGAAGAATTTAAGGTCTTTATCTAAAATTTCTTTATAGGCTTCCGCATATTCATTGAAGTCAACTTTTTCGATGGTGGTCAAGATATGATCAGTTTATTTATCAAAATTCATAAACTTCAATCTCATCGAATTTCCGATAACTGTGATGACATCGCTGAACGCCATTACCATTGCGGCGACTATCGGACTGATGATAATTCCGAAAGGAGCGAAGACACCTGCCGCGAATGGTATAGCAACTATATTATAGAAAAATGCCCAGAAGAAATTTTGTTTTATGACAGAAACAGTCTTAGCCGATATTCTTATAGTTTTCAGAATGTTTCCAAGATCGTCTTTCACCAGAATAACATCTGCTGATTCAATAGCAATATCCTGTCCGGTTCCGATAGCTATTCCGACGTTTGCTTTTGCAAGTGATGGTGCATCGTTAATACCGTCACCGATCATTGCGACAATTTTATTTTCAGATTGAAGCCTGGAAACAATCTGCTCTTTTTCTTCCGGTAAAGTTTTGTAAGAATAATTTTTTATTCCGAGATCCTTTGCAGTTCTTTTGGCAGCAATTTCATTGTCACCGGAGATCATAAAGATCTCCATACCCATACCTTTCAATTTTTTCAATACATCAGCTGAGCTGTCTTTGATCTTGTCCTCAAGCTCGATCACACCTTCGACTTTATTATTAATGCTGACAAATAAATTATTCTTATTTGGTTCAAACAATATATCGGAGAAAGCAATATTCTTTCTTCTTATGAAACTCTCATTTCCAATTGCGACAGCCTTGTTATTCACAAGAGCGCTGATACCGAACCCTGATTCATTTGTAAAATCTTTAACATCTCTCTCGAGTCTGACATTGTGATCAATTCCATAGTTGACAATTGATTTCGCGATAGGATGGTTTGAAAATTTTTCTGCTGAATATGCATAGCTTATAAGTTCATTCTTTGACATGCTGTCAAGAACATAGATGTTCTTCACTTTCATTTCACCGGTTGTGAGTGTTCCCGTTTTATCAAAACATATTGTGTTTACTTTTTCCAGGTTTTCAATTGCATCCACATTGTTGAACAATATTCCGTTCTCGGCAGCTCTTCCGACTCCAATTATGATAGCAATAGGGGAGGCGAGACCGAGTGCGCACGGACATGCAATTATCAGAACTGATACGGCAAAAAGAAGTGAACGGTCAAATTTGGCGTCAGCAATAAAATACCAGACTAGAAATGTTCCTATTGAAATTAATATTACAATCGGTACAAACACGGCTGAGATCCTGTCTGCAAGCTTCTGGATCTTTGGCTTATTGTTAGAAGCATCCTTTACAAGATTAATTATTTTAGAAAGCATAGTGTCTTTGCCGACCTTTTCAGCCTTGATCTTTACAAATCCGTTCTTAAGAATTGTACCGCTCATCAAAAAGTCACCGGTATGTTTTTCTACAGGCAGACTTTCGCCTGTCATCGCGCTTTCATCGACTACACAAAATCCTTCAGTGATCGTGCCGTCAACAGGGATCTTATCACCTGTCTTGACAAGAACTATGTCATTTACCTTTACTTTTTTGAAAGGAATAAAAAATTCATTGCCGTCCCTTATAACGTTAACGATCTTTGCCTGAAGATCCTTTAACTTTTTTATTGAAGATTGTGTCTTTGATTTTAGTAATGCCTCGAGATAATTTCCAATCAGTAAGAAAGTAATTATCATTGCTGCCGTTTCGTAGTACACTTCAGTTGAATCTGCAAGCGCGGTTATACCAAGATTGAATATAACATTCGCGGTTATGACGATGCTGTAGAAATATGATGATAGGCTTCCCAAAGATATGAGCGTGTTCATATCTGAAGTTTTATTCTTGAGTGAAGTGTATGCTCCTTTGAGAAATTTATCACCGCACCAGAATATCACAACTGTTGTAAATGCAAATAATAAAATTAAAGAAAGGCTTAATGGAATGTGAATAATATTGAGAACCGGTATATGGTCTCTCATGCTCAGTCCCATTATCAAAAGTGATAGCGTTACTGATGATATGATCTTTATTTTTTGAGTCTTGAGATTTTGTTTTCTTATTTGCTCGGCTTCATACTCTTCATCCTCGCTTGAAATATCATATCCGAGACTCTTAATGCTCTTTCTTATTACATCTCTTGATGTCAGCTCGGGGTTGTATGTAACCTCTCCGCTCTCTGAGGCATAATTAACTTCGACATCGGTGATGCCATTCAGTTTTTCCAGATATGTTTTAATGCTCTTTGCGCATGATGTACAATCCATGCCTATCACGTCAAATTCAAAAACCTCGAGCTCGTTATGATCTGAAGCTTTTTGTTTTTTAGTTAATATGTTTCCCGATATGTTATCTGAGTTTTCCATTTATCAATTGTATAATATTTTGTCGGCAATTCTGACCGCTTTTACATTCTCATGAACGTCATGTACTCTTAAAATGTTGGCGCCGTTCATAATTCCAATTGTGTTGGCTGCGATCGTTCCTTCCAGTCTTTGATTAACGCCAGCAGGAAAAATTTTATTCAGAAAACTTTTTCTTGAAACACCCAGAAGAACTGGGCAGTTTAATTTGCTGAATTCGTTGAGATTCCTGATGAGGTCGAGGTTATGATCAAGTGTTTTTCCGAACCCTATCCCCGGATCCACGATAATTTGTTCAATGCCGTTTTCTTTTGCAATTCCAATAGAACTCTCAAGATAATCATATACTTCACTTACAACATTTTCATAAACCGGGTTCTTCTGCATCTCCTTAGGAGTTCCTTTTATATGCATTAAGATACAGCTTGCGTTGTATTCGGCAGTAACTCCTGCAATTTTCTTATCAAATCTGAAACCACTAATATCATTAACTATTGATGCTCCTGCTTTGAGAGCCTGCTCAGCAACTTCACACTTATAAGTATCAATTGACATTGGAATGCTTAATCTTTTCTTTAACTCATGAATTACAGGAATTACTCTTTCAAGCTCTTCATCAATTGTAATGCTCTCAGATCCGGGCCTGGTTGACTCACCGCCAATATCGATAAAATCAGCCCCATCTTTCTCCATCTTTATTGCATCCGCGACAACAGACTCTAAATTTAACTTACCATCAAAATATTTGCCACCGTCTGAAAATGAATCGGGTGTAATATTGAGAACTCCCATGATGAAGGTTCTTTCTGCAAAATTATAAGAAAGCTTCCCAAAGCTAAATTTCAATTCTCAATTTTTGAATTCTCAAAAAGATTCGCAACTCATCCTTCCAATCTTACTCATCTTACTCACCTTACTCACCTTACTCACCTTACTCACCTTACTCACCTTACTCACCTTACTCCACACACTCCACACTCAACTGACTTCAGCCCCTGCATCAATCTCCCCATCAATAGTCACGATCTTCAATGCTCCGTTCTGTTTTGCTGCCAGAAGCATTCCCTCTGAATCGATACCCATCAGCTTGGAAGGCTTAAGATTATCAACTACCACAATCAATTTACCGATCAGATCTTCGGGCTTGTAGTGTTCAGATATACCTGAAACAATCTGCTTCTCTGTATCACCAACTTTTAATTTCAATTTTAAAAGTTTCTTACTCTTCGGTACAACTACACATTCCAGCACCTTCGCAACTTTCAGATTGACCTTCTTAAAGTCATCGATACTTATCACATTCTTATCTGTCTTATCCTCAAAATTTTCTGCAAGTTTTCTGTCGTTTTCAATTTCATCTTCTATTTGTTTGTCTTCTATCTGTGGAAACAATATTTGATTTTCACCAAGCTCCGCGCCGTCTTTCAAAATTACATTACCAATCCTGTTCCATTCAAATTCTGATTTATCCTTATTCAGAATATTAAAGATTTTATCTGAGGTAAACGGTAGAAATGGACTTATGAGAATAGCAACTGAATGACATATCTGAAGACAAGTGTTTATGACTGCAGCACATCTTTCTTTGTCTTCTTTGTATAATTTCCAGGGCTCAGTGTCGTTAAAATATTTATTAGCAGCTCTGACACAGTTCATTGTCTCTGAGAGCGCGTCTCTGAATTTAAAATTATCATAATAGCCGGAAATAACTTCAGACTGATCCTTGAAATATTTAAGGATGTTCCTATCATCGTCTGTAAATTTTTCAGAAGCCGGTACTTTATTATCGAACTTTGTTTTTGCAAAGACGACTGTTCTGTTAATAAAATTTCCGAGTATTGCTGCAAGCTCATTATTATTCTTTGCCTGGAGATCTTTCCAGGTAAATTCTGAATCTTTATTTTCGGGAAGAATTGATGCGATCGTGTATCTGATAATGTCCGGGTTGAATTTTGCAACAATGTCCTTTACAAGTATGCCATTACCTTTACTCTTGGAAAGCTTGTTGCCTCCGATATTAAGATATTCATTCGCGGGAACATTGTCGGGAAGAATGTAATCACCGTGAGCTAAAAGCATTGCCGGAAAAATCAAAGCATGAAATACAATATTATCCTTTGCTAAAAAATGAATCAGCTTAGTATCTTCATTCTGCCAATAGTCTTTCCATTTGTCCGGCTCGTTTCTTTCAATAAACAACTCTTTAGTAGCAGAGATATAACCGATCGGAGCTTCAAACCAAACGTAAATGACTTTGCCGTTATACTTTTCAATTGGAACCTTCACGCCCCAGTCGAGGTCTCTTGTGATCGCCCGGTCACGCAACCCGGCATTGAACCAGCCTTTACAGTAGTTGATCACATTTTGTTTCCAGTTATCTTTTGAAAAGATCCACTTGCTTAATTTTTCCTGATATCTTCCGAGAGGGAAGTATAAGTTAGTAGCTTCCTTTACTACAGGAATGTCACCTGTAATTTTCGAGCGCGGATTTTTTAATTCGAGAGGTGAAAGGTTGCTTCCGCAATTCGGACATTCATCACCACGCGCTTCTTCATAACCGCATACCGGACAAGTTCCGGTAACATAACGGTCTGCTAAGAATCTGTTTTCTTTTTTTGAATAAAGCTGCTTCTCGGTTTTCTCAACCAGCACATTTTTTTCATAAAGCTTCTTAAAGAAGTCGGCGGAAGTTTCATGATGTATCTTGTTTGATGTCCTTGAATATATATCGAAGTTAATGCCGAGATCTTCAAATGCCTTTTTATTCGAAAAATGATATCTGTCTATTATTTCCTGAGGTGTAACTTTTTCTTCAATGGAAGCCATTTCAATCGCAGTCCCGTGCTCATCTGATCCGCTCACAAAAATTATATCGTCTCCATTGAGTCTTCTGAAGCGGACATAGATATCCGGAGGAAGATACGCACCTGCGATATGACCGATATGGATATAATTATTGGCATAAGGCAGTGCCGCCGTAACTAAATATTTTGTTTTATTTTGCATTCTTAAATATACCGATTATCATTTTGTATAGAAATCATATAAAGTTTATCAAAATTGTTTTGGAACACAACAAAACGTATCAGACTGATTGCAACTGACATTCTTTCTATAAAAACTTTTCCTTTAATTCCGGAGTCGGAACCCTACAGGAATCTTTTTTCCCGAACCATTTATATCTGTTTCTCGAAATGATATCATAAATAAAATTTCTTATAAATGGCGGAACAATGATAAATACATAAAGCAGTTTCCAAGGTCCTTCAAACTCTTTAATAATTCTTAGAGCAGCTGTTGATCGTGTAAAATGTTTATCACCTTCAATAAGAACAACCGAGTCAAAATCTTTTTGATCTAGGCCGGACTTTTTAAGAAAAGCCTGTCCTGTTTCAGACTGAAGTGAAGCAAATTTAAACTTGTTATTGGTATCATGATCGATGATGAAGTTGATGCTCGAATTGCATAGATTGCAGACTCCGTCAAACAATATTATTTTTGAATCGCTCAATAAATGTCCGAAATATTTTTATTTAAGTATAATTTATGCTTATTAATAATTAAATTTTATTCAATAAAATTTCTATATGCCCCCAACCAATACAATTGCTATTATTGGTGATATCCACGGATGTTATTATACTCTTACCGATATTTACAACCATCTGAAAGATGTAAAAGAAATTTATTCTGTCGGTGATCTTATTGACAGGGGAAAGCATTCTAAGGAAGTTGTAGAATTCTGTATTGAAAATTCGATTCGCCCTGTTAAAGGCAACCATGAGGATATGATGATTCGGGCTGTGGACAAGTCCGACAAGTTCCTAGGGTTCATGTTCAAAGAAGCTGAGCATTATTATTATAACGGCGGCAAAGAAACTCAGAAGTCATATATTGGTTCAGATTCATTTTCAGATTTCAAAAAATTCAAACAGCAATTAAAAGTTTCGGGACATTTAGATTATCTCAAAAGTCTTCCTCTTAAATATGACATTCATAAAGTAATTATTTCTCATGCGGGGATAATAGACGGCGGCAATGACGTTACCATTTTATGGAACAGACAACAGCCGGCTTACTTAAATCAACTCCAGGTATTCGGTCATACTCCTTTGAAAGAATTTGTTTATATGAAAAATTATTATTCCAATATTGATACCGGATGTGTTTACAAGAACAAGCTTACTGCCGTTATTGTCGATTCAATCGGCGGAAAAATTGAGGAGACAATTCAAATTGACTGCAACCCGCTTGATGTAGATTAACCCTCTGAAAAGCCTCATTAAATCTGAGCTCACGACCACTCATTACATTGTAAAAGATGGCAAAATTGAGTAAATTATCAAGATTTGGAATTTGGGATTTTGGATTTGGAATTTCAACTTTACTGAAACTATGAGGTTAAATGTACCAATTTCCAAATCCAAAATTCCAATTCCCAAATCGAAGTCGGGGGCTATAGCTTAGCTGGTAGAGCGTTTCGTTCGCAACGAAAAGGTCACCGGTTCGACTCCGGTTAGCTCCACCATTTTCAATTATCAATTATCAGTGTTCAATTTTCAATTTTCAATGTTCAATAACAACTATAGATTAATCATTAATCATCAATCATAAATCATTAATCATTACATAATACATAATACTTAAAACTTAAGAATGCCAAACGAGAAAATTATTCCCATAAATATCGAAGATGAAATGAAGTCTTCGTACATTGATTATTCAATGTCAGTTATTGTTGCAAGAGCGTTACCTGATGTAAGGGATGGGTTGAAGCCGGTTCACAGGAGAATACTTTTTGGAATGAGCGAATTAGGATTGGCTGCGAACAGGCCTCCGAAAAAATCTGCCCGTATTGTTGGGGAAGTTCTTGGTAAATATCATCCGCACGGTGACAAAGCAGTTTATGATGCAATGGTAAGAATGGTCCAGGACTTTTCATTAAGATATCCGTTGGTTGACGGACAGGGTAACTTTGGTTCTGTCGACGGTGATGCTCCCGCGGCAATGCGTTATACAGAAGCCAGACTAGCAAGAGTTGCTGAATCAATATTGGAAGATCTTGAAAAAAATACCGTTGACTTCATTCCCAACTTCGATGATACCCTAAGAGAACCTTCAGTACTTCCTTCCGTTATTCCAAATCTTTTGATAAACGGAGCAAGCGGCATTGCAGTTGGTATGGCAACAAACATTCCGCCGCACAATCTCACTGAGATATGTGATGGTATAATTCATCTTGTAAAAAATCCTGATGCAGATTTAAAGAAACTGATGAAGATCGTTACAGCGCCGGACTTTCCGACTGGCGGAATAATCTATGGCTATGAACCTGTCAAAGAAGCGTTTGAAACAGGAAGAGGGAAAATTATATTAAGAGCTAAGGCATCGATCGAAGTTGAAAAGAACGGAAAGCAGAATATTATTATTACCGAGATTCCTTTCCAGGTGAATAAAGTATCGTTGATAGAAAATATCGCTCAGCTTGTACGCGATAAGAAACTGGAAGACATATCTGACATCAATGATGAAAGTGACAGGGACGGAATGCGCATTGTCATCGGATTGAAGCGTGAAGCAAATGCTCATGTCATAATTAACAATCTGTATAAGCATACACAGATGTCCGTAACATTCGGTGTTATAATGCTTGCTTTGGTTGATGGAGTTCCAAAGGTGCTGAATCTGAAAGAGATGATGGAGCACTTTGTAAAGCACAGACTGAATGTGATAGTCCGTAGAACAAAGTTCGAACTTGATGCAGCAGAAAAGAGAGCGCACATTCTTGAAGGATATATTATTGCTCTTGATAATATTGATGAAGTGATAAAGTTGATCAAGAAATCCAAGGACACATTGACAGCAAGAGAAGGATTAATGAAGAAGTTCAAGCTTTCCGAGGTCCAGGCAGTTGAGATATTGAACATGAGACTTCAAAGACTTACAGGCCTTGAAAGAAAGAAAATTGAAGATGAATACAAAGATATTCTCAAGGCGATCGAGAGATATAAAAATATCTTAAAGAGTGAACAGCTGAGAAGAGAACTGATCTGCGATGATCTTAAGATGATCAAAGAAAAATATGGTGATGAAAGAAGAACTGAGATCATTTATGATGCAAAGAAAATGACCGATGATGATATGATGAAGGAGCTGATCAAGGAAGAGGATGTTGTAATTACAATTTCAAATAAAGGATTCATAAAAAGAATTCCTGTCAACTCATATAAATCACAAGGAAGGGGAGGCAAAGGTATTACAGCTGCATCGACCGGAAGCTCTGATAACGATGACTTTATTGAACACATGTTCATAGGCTCAACTCACCAGTATATTATGTTCTTTACTGACAGAGGAAAATGTTACTGGTTGAAAGTTTATGATATTCCTGAAGGCAGCAGAACGTCTCGCGGAAAGTCGATATTGAATCTTATAGAAAAAGATAAGGAAGAAAATATTTCTTCATTTGTAATGGTTAAAGATTTCGCTGAAGAATTATTTGTGACGATGGTTACAAAGATGGGTGTAATCAAAAAGACAAAGCTTGACAGCTATTCCAATATAAGAAGAAACGGTATCAATGCAATAAATCTTAACAGTAATGACAGATTGGTTGAAGTAAAGCTTACAAACGGTTCACAGGAAATTGTTATAGGAACACATCTCGGCCAGGCGATTAGGTTTAATGAATCTTTGGTTAGGGATATGGGAAGAACTGCAACGGGTGTACGAGGCATTAAGCTTGGTAAAGGAGATTATGTAATAGGACTTGTTGCTGTTACAAGACCAAGCGCAACTATTCTTGTGATCACAGACAGAGGTTATGGTAAGAGAAGTGACCTTGGTGATTACAGAGTTACAAACAGAGGCGGTAAGGGAGTGATAACTGTGAAGACCACGGATAAGGTTGGAAAATTAATTTCGATAAAAGAAGTAACCGACTCTGATGATCTCATGATAATAACTTCGAAGGGAATTCTTATCAGACAAAAGATGAAGGACATAAGAGTAATGGGTAGAAATGCCCAGGGTGTCAGAGTGATAAGACTTGGAGAAACTGATACGATTTCCGCAGTAGCAAGAATTATGGAGGAAGATAAGGATGAAGGACAGGAGAAGATGTTCTAAAACAGTTAGCAGTTAGCAGTTAGCAGTTAACAGTTAGCAGTTAACAGTTAACAGTTAGCAGTTAATAGTTAATAGTTAATAGTTAATAGTTAATAGTTAATAGTTAATAGTTAATAGTTAGTAGGTAAAGTTAGCAGTTTACAATTTGCAGAAATTACAAGTGTGAGAAAGTTAATTCAGGAATTTAATTTCTAAATCGCAATGACTCCAATAGATCTCCGCAGCGATACTGTAACAAAGCCATCTAAAGCAATGCTCGACGCTATGATGAGTGCAAAGCTTGGTGATGATGTCTTCGGTGAAGATGAAACTGTAAATGCCCTTCAGGAAAAATGTGCTAAACTCTCCGGGAAGGAAGCTGCATTATTTGTTCCAACCGGAGTTATGGGAAATCAGCTTGCAATAAAGTGTCATACACTTCCCGGCGATGAGGTAATAGTAGAAAGTGAATCACATATTTTAAATTACGAAACAGCAGCGCCCGCTGTGATCTCTAATGTTCAACTGCTTCCGGTTCAGGGCAGGATGGGAATTATTGATTCTAATGATATAAAGAAATTTGTCCGTACTAAAGAATATTACTTTCCTGTCACAAGACTTATTTGTCTAGAGAATACGCACAACCGCGCAGGAGGTGTTATTCAGCCAATTGATGTGATCAAGGACATATCCCAATTCGCAAAGGATAATGGTATAAAAATTCATCTCGACGGCGCAAGAATTTTTAATGCTTCTGTGGAAACTGGAATTTCCCTAAAGGAATATTCAGGATATTTTGATTCGATCTCCTTTTGCTTTTCAAAAGGATTGGGATGTCCTGTCGGATCTATACTTTGCGGAGATGGTGAACTCATTGAAGCTGCCAGAAAGTGGAGGAAGATCCTTGGCGGTGGAATGAGGCAGACCGGTATACTTGCTGCTGCTGCTATTTATGCACTCGATAATAACATCGAAAGATTTTCCGAAGATCATAAGAAGGCAAAATATTTTGCAGGTGAATTGAGCAGTATGGATGGGATGAATGTCGATATGGATTCAGTTCAGACCAACATTGTAATATTCTATTCAACAAAATTTCCAAAGGCAGATCTTATAGATAATCTTAAAGAAAAAGGAGTTATGATCTCCTCGGGAAGTTATGAAAATATGAGAGCTGTATTTCATATGGATGTTAATGATCAGGATGTCGAGCGTGCTGTTAAGATCATAAGATCACTAAATTAATCCTTTCCCAGATCTAATTTCTAATTACCAAAACTTACTTCTAAACTAATTTCTTCTTCATAGTGCAAGTTGCCTTATCTGACAGGCTACTCAAACTTTCTAAACTTACCTCTGTTTTCAAGAAACATTAAGCACTTTAAGATGGCATAGTGATTGTGAAAGTATAGTCAACGCGAAAATCAATGAGGCGGATCTTTTCATTTACTGAATTCGTCTCATTTTTTTATAACCTGAAGAAATTCTATGGCAGAAGCTGAGGTCGAGATCAATCTTAACAAATCAGAATTGAAGAATGCCTCCAAAGGTAATTCTCACAGCGCGAAGGCAGTAAATCTTGTTTATGTTACCGATAAACATTTGTGCATCGAACGAAATGGAGGAATGAAATCATTTCATTACTTTAATGAGAACAAAAAAATTACTGACCCGGAGACAATTGATAGAATTAAAAAGCTTGCCATTCCTCCCGCCTGGAAAGATGTAAGGATCTGTAAGTATGATAACGGACATTTGCAGGCAACCGGTTATGATGCGCTTGGCCGAAAGCAATACCGTTATCACAAAATGTGGAGTGCTATACGCAATCATACAAAGTTTTATCGGCTGCTAGATTTTGGCAGACAATTGCCTTTGATCAGAAAGCAATTGGAAAAAGATCTTGCACTCTCAGGCTATCCGCGTGAAAAAATACTTGCAGCAGTTGTGAGCCTCATGGAACGTACTCATATAAGAATAGGCAATCTGTCTTACGAAAAACTCTACGGATCATTCGGGCTTACCACTTTGAAGAACAGACATGTTACTTTGAACGGAACAAAACTGCTTTTCACATTTAAGGGAAAAAAGGGGATCAGTCATTCTATATCATTAAGAAGTAAGAGGCTTGCTAAGATAGTAAAGGGCTGCAAGGAAATTCCAGGTAAAGATCTTTTTGAATATATTGATGAGAATGGTTTGGTCAATAATGTTGATTCCGGAATGGTCAACGAATATATAAAAAATATTTCGCAGGGAGACTTCACCGCAAAAGATTTCCGGACATGGGCAGGAAGTGTCCACGCACTGTCAGCCTTTAAAGAAGTAGGAGGTTTTGAAAACCAGACTGAAATGAAACATAAAATCAATGAAGCCTTCGCAATTGTAGCGGGGCAGCTCGGTAATACTGTTGCAGTTTGCAGAAAGTACTACGTTCATTCAAATATTGTCAGGCTCTATGAAGAAAATAAACTTGATAAGTATATAAGTAACCTTACTCCCAATGAACTGAGTGACAATCAATCAGGTCTGACACCTGAAGAAAAAGTCTTGATGAAGATCCTTGAAGAGAACTGATCAATAACTTCACTACCCAATTCTAAAAATCCCGCTTACTCAGCTTTTTTCCAGACAGAATTTGGAACAAGATTTTCAATTGTATCATACAGATTGGAGATGCCCGATTCATACTCTGAATTTACCGAACCGGGTACAACAATAACAGTAGGTTTTGCATCAAGGTTGGCTGCTTGCCACATTGTAATGTTGATGCTTCTCTGCGGTCCTCCGATCAAATTGCTGCCGGATTTCATATCATCGGTATTAACTGAAAAGACTCTGCTCTTTTTCAAAGCTTTGTTAAGTTTGTTTCTTCCCTTCTTGCCGACTGTAAAACTATATTCATTGCTGTTTCCGCCTTTCGTGTAAATTAGCATCCCTGTTCCGTCTTTGCCAATCACGATTGAATAGTTGTACTGGAATTCCGGTGATACCGGGCCCGCGGAATATTTTGATTCAAGTGTTGTCCAGTTGCTGCTCTGACTGAACACGGCTGTCGGAATTGTAAAAAGGATGAACAATAAAAATAATTTTCTCATTGTATTATTTTTTTTTGATTAATAAAATTATGTTTATAAAAAATCTTTAGCTTTAACTCTTTTATTCTTAAATTTCTAATTCTTTAATTCCGGTTTTTGTTTTGTAAAATGCTCTTCACATATTTCCCGATCATATCGAATTCAACATTGACCTTATCGTTTACTTTCAAATTATTAAAATTCGTTACATCATATGTGTGCGGAATAATCGCAACTTTTATTACAGCTTCCTTTCCGGTATTCTTAACTATATCAGCAATAGTCAGACTCACACCGTTTATTGCTATTGAACCAACATAGATTATATTATCGCGAAAGGATGAAGGAAAAGATATGAAGAATTCTCTGATGTCCTTCTTTATGTTTATCTTTTTTACAATTCCCGTTGTGTCGACGTGTCCCTGCACAATGTGCCCATCAAGCTTCGTGTTCATTGTCATCGCCTTTTCCAAGTTGACCTTGTCACTTACCCCAAGCAATCCCAGATTTGTTTTCTTTAATGATTCCTTTATAGTTGTGAATGTAAAAGTATCTTTCGTATTATTTTCAACTGTCATGCATGCTCCATTGACTGAAATGCTGTCACCGGTTTTAACTCCTTTCAAAAAATCCTTAGATGAAACTGCAATGTTGAATACTATGCTGTCTCCTTTAAAAGTCCTGCTTTGTACTTTTCCCGTGTCCTGAATTATTCCTGTGAACATTATTTCTTTAAATAGATTAACAGATCTTTGTCAAATTGTTTTGTATAGTCAATATTTAGATTCTTTGCCTCACTCAATTTTGAAATATCAAAATCATTGAATGAAGAAATTCCTTTTCCGATAATTTTTGGTGCAATGAATAAATAAATATCGTCGAACAATTCTGTCTTCGCAAACTGTGAATAAAGATTGGCTCCTCCTTCTACAAGAACACTAGAGATGTTCATCGAATAAAGTTTTTTAAGTATGTCTTTTAATACAAGCTTCTGATCCTTCTCTTTTACACGTATCATATTTTCATTGTAGATCTTTGTAACAGATTTTTTTGAAACTCCGGTAAGCACAAAAGTTTTTGATCTGTCACCATCTGTGAACAGTTTCAAATTCTCAGGAAGAGAAGAATCTTTGTCTATAACAATTCTGTATGGTGTTCTTCCTCTCACATCTCTGACAGTAAGAGAAGGGTTATCATATTTCGCTGTGTTCTTCCCGATCAATACAACATCGTACTCACTTCTCAACTGATGAACATACTTTCTGGAAGCATCACCCGTGATCCATTTCGAATTAAAATTATTCAGAGCAATCTTTCCGTCAATGCTTTGCGCTATCTTCAGACTGACATACGGGATCTTTTGTTTTATAATCTTTATGAAAAACTTATTCAGATCTTCGGATTCATTTTTTAACACACCTACCTTTACTTCAATCCCGGAGTCTCTCAGCTTTTTGATTCCTTTTCCGTTTACTTTCTCATAAGGATCTTTAATACCGATAACAACCTTAGCGGGCTTCTCACTGATAAGAAGGTCAGCACAAGGTGGTGTTTTCCCAAGGTGAGTGCAGGGTTCAAGATTTACATAGACTGTAGAGCCTTTCACACTGTGTCCATTCTTCTTGGCATCATTTACCGCATTGACCTCAGCATGAGCTTCCCCATACTTTTTATGATAACCTTTTCCAATTATCTCATCGTTAGACACTATCACACATCCAACAAGCGGATTGGGGGACACAAAACCTTTTCCCTTCTGCGCAAGCTGAATGCATCTTGACATATAGAATTCATCATCCATCTGTCACAGTCTTTTTTAATTTGCTTATGACACTGTCTGGATTATTCCTGTAATACACGTAAGTGGGAGAGTTGTATTTCATTGTCACAAATTTATTCTGAGCTCTTTCAAAAAATTCCGAATCATGAGAGTACACATTCCTGAACCCTTCAAGTTCTTCAAAGACTTCACGCTTTCCGAAAAATGTTCCTCCGATAACGCAGTCTTTCAGATGGATAAGCTGATTAACGTTCTTTGCATCAGGAACAAAAAAATCCTTTTCGTCTCCTATCAGCTCTGCAGGAGAATAGATCAGATCAACTGCTTCATTCTTTGAAAAGTAATTTATTCTTTCTCTGAGATGGTTAGGCTTGTATTCATCATCAGAGTCTATGAAAGTAATAAGCCTGGCGGAAGAATTAGTAATACCTGCATTAAGAGATAATGGATGTCCCCGGTTTGAGTGTCTGATATATTTGAAATTATTGTTGAGTTTCAATAGAGGGAAGAGATCCGATTCAATATTGTCTGTACTTCCGTCGTCGACTATTAATAGCTCATAGTTGGTAAAGGTTTGATTCATGACCGAGTCAATTGATCTGCGGTAAAAGCTTTTGCTGTTGTATAATGTAAGTATTACCGAGACGTCATATTTGTTTTCATCTGTGATCAATGCCAGTTGACCTTATTTGCGCTTTTTGGAATTTTTAATTTGAAATTCAAACGGTTGTTATTGAACTCTTCATTCGAATAATTAAGCCAGATGTTCTGATTTTCCTTTGGTCTTGTAATGGAGATCTTCTTTGGAAAATAAATATCATCCTTTTGATAAAAGTTGTCATACTGGATCTCGATCTTTGTCTTGCCTTCAGTGTCATATGTTCCGTAACGTGTCACGTAAAATTCCTCGGAGTTGATCCAATATTTTATTGTCTCACCTTTCTTTTTTAAAGTTACAACATAATTACCTCCGGCAGATGTGATGCTTGTTTCATCATAAGCTTCATTGCCGATCGCAAACTTTCCTGAAAACGCATTAAGTATGTCATCGAATTCCATTTTGATCCTCATGATTAATGCGAGATTCTTAGGAGTTGAAGGTCCGGTGATCACCCGGTTATCCATGACATTGTAGTAAATAAAATTTGACCTTGTGATCAGAAGGTTTGCTACATCGATGCCGAATGGTCCTTCAAGTTTGATGTAAACACTGTCAGGCTTGTTTATGCTGACTGTAACTGAACCATTGCTGCTGATGGTTGGTGACTCGATCGAAATGTCTCCGTCGGCATCCAGTGATCTGAGCTTTTGAGAATTCGCGTTTACTTTTCCTTTTAGTTCTTCGAAAGTAATGTCTGAAGTTGAACCGGTATCATTGGACGCTGTGCATGAATAAAAGATTATGCAAAAAAGTAAAAAGCATATGTAATTGATCTTAAAACATTTCTTAATCACTGCACTCTTCAATAAATTTTAGAAGTATATTTTTTGATGCCGGATCATCGAGATCTTTGAAACGTTCAGGATGCCATTGCACTCCAATGAAGAACGGCTTGTCTGATTTATCAACGTATTCAATTCCTTCAATCACACCGTCATCCGATTTTGCATTAACCATTAATCCTTCACCGAGCCTGTCAATTGCCTGGTGATGTGAACTTGTTACGATTGCTTTTTTCTCCTTTATTATTTCGTAAAGGAGTGTGTCATCAAAAATTGTGACACTGTGAAGCCTGTCTTCAGTTGGTGTAATTCTTTTATGATCAACATTTCTGATCTCTTCAAGGTCGAATATCAGGCTGCCCCTGAAATGAATGTTCATCAGTTGAAGTCCTCTGCACACTCCAAGGATCGGCAGCTTTCTTTCCAATGCTTTTTCAATCAGCTTCAGCTCAAACCCATCACGTTCAGGTTTGTATGTTCCTTTGGTTTCAACTGTATCCCAATCGCAATATATCTCGGGATAAATATCTACACCGCCTGTCAATAATAAACCTTTGCAAATTTCAAATTTTTTTATTCCTTCTTCAGGGTGATCATAATCAAGTATTTCATATTCTATGTTAAAATGCTCGAGCCAGTTAATACATCTCTCAAATTTTGAGTCAGTCCTTGTAATCCCGATTTTCATTTGATTAATTCATCAAGCTTTTTGTTCAATAAATTCTCGTTTTCTGTTACTTCTGTTTTTATTTTTAGAAAGTAAACCGGATATTCATTAACAAATTTTTCAAACTTTCTTAGCTTAACAAAATCTTTTTCAGTTGTAATGAAAATGTTTCCCTCTTTGTAGTTTTTAATAAGTAAATTTATGTCATCTTCCTTGTAAACATAATGATCAGGATATGTAAATGTCTTCTTTATATTCATACCTGAACTTTGAATCATATTCAAAAATGAACTGTCATTGGCTATCCCGGAAAATATAATTGCATCCTTCTCATAATTCTGCAAAATACTGTTTTTATTATCCATAAAATATTCCGTTCTGTATCTCAGAACAGAAATAAGTTTCCCGTAAAGTTCAAGTCGTGATATAATTTTGAGATCACTTTCTTTGTTATTCTGAATTATGATATCTGCTCTGCTTAGATTGAAAAAACTTTCCCTGAGAATACCGGAAGGAAGTGTAAAAGCATTCATGAATTTCTCATTTAAAAAATTCTGAGCATCTATCAACACAAGATCGAGGTCTCTCTTAACTCTTCTGTGCTGAAATGCATCATCAAGGATAATTATATCAGGATTGAATTTATTGATCAAAAGATTTGCAGCTTTCACTCTGTCTGAACCTGCTGCAATAAAAAATTTACTTTTATGGTTTTTTGAAAGTTCATCTGCAATCAGGATCAGTTCGTCTCCGGACTCTTCAACATTCCTGTTTATAACGATGCCATCATAAACTATTACAGTCTGTTTTGAATCTCTTTTGTAGCCACGCGATACAATTCCTACCTTAAATTCTTTTCTTAAGAAATACTCGGCGACAAAAATTGTAAACGGGGTCTTTCCTGTTCCGCCGGTAGTTATATTTCCAATAGATATAACCGGACGGGATAATTTTGTTGAACTGAATATTCCAAGATCATAAAATTTATTCCGGAAAAAAATTATTATCGAATAAATAATTGAAAAGGGGATCAGCAGATATCTCAAAACGGTCAGCAATAAATTCTTTCTGATCAAAATGTTTTTGGTTTACTGTTACATTCCGGCAGAGAGACCATTCCGGAATGCTTCAAGCTCATTTCCTTCAAGATAATCTTTGTAAAGTTTCTTATTGCCGAAATGAACTTCACATTTTGTGAACGGATAAGGTATCTCAAAACTGTCCCAGCTTTTTTTAAGAACTTTCTTACTATTACAAATAATTTTTATCGGTACTATCGGAAGACGAGTCTCGTTTGAAACAATGAGTGCTCCATTCTTAATCTCATTCGCCGGACCCCGCGGTCCGTCGGGTGTGATCACTGCTGAATATCCTTCCTTTACAAGATCTATGAGTTCATGTAATGCATCCTTTCCGCCTTTGGAGCTCGATCCCCGGACAACTTTATATTTCCATCGCTCTAAAATATTGTTGAGTATTTCTCCGTCCTTGCTTTGAGAAACAAGTGCGGCGGACTTTCTCTTTCTGAACAGCGACCAGCCTACAAGCATTTTCGAATGCCAGAATATGAATATGAAATTTGTGTTTTGATCGGGTGCATTGTAAACTTTTATTCTTAAGGTCCTAATGTAAACATTCAAAAGCACAGGTAATATCTTCAATCCCGCAAGATGTAATATGTTTTTCAAACTTCGGGTGTCCCGTCTATAAAGTTCGCAATTATCTTCGCAGCGTTATGAGATGCATCCTTTGACGTTAGAATTTCCCGGACTTCCGCGAAATCTTTTCTCATCTGATCTGAATAAGCTTTATCAGTTAGTATTTTCTTACCTTCAGAAAGAATTTTCTCAGGTGTCATTTCACTTTGAAGAAATTCCTGTACAGCTCTTCTGTTAAGCAGAATGTTCACCATTGCAATATGATCAACCTTTACAAGATTTTTCCCTATCATATAATTAAACCTGCCGGTCTTATAAACGACACAAAATGGCGTACCCAATAATGCACACTCCACTGTAGACGTCCCTGACTTGGTGATCACAAGATCCGAATTAAGAATTGTTTTGTAGTTTAAAGAAGAATCATTCCGGTCAAAAATTATATTGAAATCCCTGTCATCGATAAATTCCTTATAATACTCTATGTTGTAATTTGTCGAGCATAAAAAATTTATTTCGCAGTCAAATTCTCTTTTATATAAATAAGCAGTTTCAACAAGAACCGGCAGCATCCTTTCAATCTCTTCCTTTCTGCTTCCAGCAAGAATGCTTATAGTTTTTTTACCGGAAACTTTTCTTTGATTTGCCTGGAGAAACTGGTCGATTCTTTTTACTAAAGGATGTCCGACATATTCAGCTTTTATGTCTTCTTTAAAATAAAAGTCGACTTCAAACGGAAAGACAACAAGCATCAGGTCAACATGCTGTCTTATGATCTTAACTCTGCTTTTATGCCATGCCCAAAGCTGAGGCGAGATGTAATAAATGATCTTACCTTTATAAAATTTTCTGATGCGTGAAATAAATTTCAGATTAAACCCGGGAAAATCTATGACGATCACAGCATCCGGATCTAATTTTTTTACATTCAGTACACAATCATCCAATATTCCTTTGATCTTTCTGATATTTCTAATGACAGAAGAAAAACCGATGAAGTTTACTTCCCGGATATTATAGAGAAGCTGCATCTTTTGATTTAACATTTCCGCACCACCGATTCCTGTGAAGGTTGTTCCGGGAATGATTTCTTTGATCTCCCTTATCAAAGCTGCACCGTGAATATCACCGGATGACTCACCTGCGATAATAAATATTTTTTTGGATTGTGAATTCAAAAGGTATTTGCTTCAATAAACGTCATTGACTGTCCAATGCATTTTAATTCTGACCGGAGTGTCACTATATCATTTTTCAAAAGATCATTCCGGATGATGAGTAAATTTATCTTAACCCAGACAATCTCTTGCTGCTTCCTCACCGGTCGCGATCGCTCCTTCCATAAATCCCTGCCAGTCTGCAACGTGCTCGCCTGAAAAATAAATATTGTTTATTTTTTCTTTTAGCACAGGCATTACATCGAACCACTGCCCCTTTCCGTAAAGAGCATATGCCCCTTTGGAATATTCATCTGTTCCCCAATAATAATTTACATTGTCTTCAATGAATGGCTTCACATCTCCGAAGGCGACACGAAGTGAGTCGGCAACAACGTCTTCACGTTCCTCTTTTTCCAAACGTGATAAGATGTCAGCATTATCACCAACGGTATAAGATGTGAGTACGCCCTTAGGAGAATTTTGATATTTGTTAGCATGATAAAAATAATGCGAGAATGTATCTGTAAGAATGCTGAATGCTTCTTCTTTCCAGAAACGTTCTTTGAACAAAGTTGCCGATTTGTTTATGCGTGCATATTGAAGAGCATTGATCGCTTGAATTTTATCTGATGGTAGTAAAGGTGACCAGCTTATCTTGCTGACAGAGTAGGTTGGAATTGAGCATATAAGCTTGTCACATTCAAAGCTCTCTCCATTGGTGCACTTGACCTTTATCTTTGATCCGTGATCAACTGAACTGACTTTATGATTGAGTTTTATTTTATCTTTCCCGATGCGAACTGCAAACGCATTTGCAATCTGCACATTCCCGCCTTTTGCTTTTAGATCCATCTCATTGTTTTCGTCGGACTCTGCATACTCTGCAAGCGCTGCATAAGCTGAAACGAAACGCAAAGACTCCCCAAAGTCAGTGCTGTCAGAATACTCTCTGAGCTCAAGATCTTTTTGGGGTATGTCATTGTTCATCAAGAATCTCCACCAATCCATCTTGTCGAGAATTTTTTTCTGATCATCGGTCATTGTATGGTAATCTGCTATGATCTTTTCAAATTTTATTTTCCACTCCGGAGAGAAATCCCATTCAGTAGGCTGATAAAATTTATTATCATATATAAGCCTGTCATCAAATTCATTATTGATCAGCTCAATGTTCATTTCTTTACAAAGAGCCAGGATCCTTTCGTGCGATCGGCCGATCCATTCGCCGCCGAGCTCGATAACCAAATTATCACCTTTATCCAATGTATGTGAAAACACCCTGCCACCAATCCTGTTGCGTGCTTCGAGGATTGTTACGTCAGCTCCGTTTTCAGCAAGAAGTTTCCCCGCAGCGAGACCTGAAAGACCTGCTCCAAGAATTATTACCTTTGGCTTTGCAAGAAGATTTACAGCAAAATTATTTTTGTAAAGCATGGCTCCCGCGGCAAGCACAGAGGTCTGCTTGAGAAATTCACGTCGTGTTGACATAGTTTGATTTAGATTTCGAAAATTGTTTTTAAAATACAGATTTGTGGTAAATATTAAAATTCAAACTAAGAAAAAGAATTTTGATCAATTTTTTCACATGAATTTATTACATTCAATTTGAACTTTATGAATTGTAGATTAAGTTACAGTTAAAAAAACAATAGTCAATTTGCCTGAAATAATATCGGTAAGCAAAGTTGTCCTTCCCTACAGGCCCACTCAATACGAACTAAAAGAATTTGCACGTGTAACCTTTTCAGAGACTTTCGACGGTGTTGAAAGAATGCTGGAATCTTTTGATAATGCAAAAATTGATACGAGAAATTTTTGCGTGCCCCTTGAATATTTCAAGAACGATAAAACATTTGAAGAAAAGAACAGTCATTATATTGAAAGTTGTCTGAAGTTTTCTATCCAGGCAATTGAAGAGTGTTTAAAGAAATCCGGTATAAAAAAAGAAATGATAACTGATATAATTTTCATTTCAACTACCGGTTTGTCGACACCGAGCATTGATGCTATGATAATAAATGAAATGAAGCTTGATCCAAATATTAACCGACTTCCCATTTGGGGTCTCGGCTGCGCCGGCGGAGTAGCGGGTATTGCAAAAGCTAATACAATTGCAAAAGCCAATCCTGAAGCGGTTGTGTTGATGGTTGCTGCAGAATTGTGTACACTAACATTTCTCAAGAATGATCATTCCAAAAGTAATTTTATAGCCACCGGATTATTCTCGGACGGAATATCTGCTGTATTGATAAAGGGTGATAAATTTGATCATCCTATTAATAGTAAATTTAAAATAAAAATTCTTGATTCGCGAAGTAAGCTTTATTATGACTCGCTCGATGTTATGGGTTGGGATATTCTGAATGAAGGATTTAAAGTTGTATTTTCGAAAGACATACCTTCAATTGTTGATAATAATGTTAAGGATGACATAAAGTGTTTTCTAAATAAGCACGGTCTTAATATTTCTGATGTAAAAAATTTCATCGCCCATCCGGGAGGAGTGAAAGTGATGGATGCATATGTTCATGCATTGAAAATCGATCCGAATCTCTTGAGAAATGCAAAAGAGATCTTGAAAGATTATGGCAATATGTCGAGCGCTACGGTGTTATATGAGCTTGATAAATTTATTGAAAATGGTTTTGAAGAAGGATATGGTCTGATGATCTCACTTGGACCGGGATTTTCGAGTGAAATGGTTCTTCTTCAGTTAGTAGTTAGGAGTTAAGAGTTAAGAGTTAAGAGTTAAGAGTTAAGAGTTAAAAGTTAAGAGTACTGATCATCCACGATTCACGATTGAACATTCGCTATTGACTATTGACTATTGACTATTGACTATTGACTATTGACTATTGACTATTGACCATTGACTATTCACCTACGATTATTCATTACTCATTATTATGTTTCTATTCTATTCTCTTATCACACTCGTAATATTACAGCGTGTTGTTGAATTAGTGATCTCAAAGAGAAATGAGAAATGGCTTCTGAGTAATGGGGCGGTTGAATTTGGAAGAGAGCATTACAAATTTATAGTAATGATGCATTCATTGTTCTTTATTTCAATGATCGTTGAATACAATTTGCGCGGCAGGCATTATGAATTCAATGTTATTAATTATTTGTTTTTGGTATTTTTCATTTTACTTCAGGGATTGAGGATATGGGTGTTAGTTTCACTTGGCAAATACTGGAACACTAAGATCTACAGAATACCTGGATCTGAACTTGTAAAAATTGGACCATATAAATATTTAAAGCATCCGAATTATGTTGTTGTTGCTTGCGAAATATTTTCATTGCCAATGATATTTGATCTGTATTATACAGCCATTGTATTTTCAATATTAAATGCAGTAATGCTGATGCTAAGGATTAAAATAGAAAATAGAGTTTTAGAAAAATTGTGAGTACTGTTTTAAATATTTTAATTCGTGTTAATTCGAAATAATTCGTGAAATTAGTGGCAATATTTTGTCACCAATCCTAAAAATAACATACTAATGAAAATTCAACTCAGAGAGATCTGTCACGGCAGAAGCGGTGATAAAGGTGATGCTGCCAATATCGGTTTGATCGCTTTCAAAAAAGAAGATTATGAATTGATTAAAAAAGAAGTCACTGCAGAGAAAGTAAAGAAATTTTTTACAGGTATCTGTGAAGGGGAAGTAATAAGGTACGAAATGCCGAACATCAACGCATTGAATTTCATTCTTAACAATACACTCGGCGGCGGAGGAACAGTTTCGTTAAAGCTTGATGCGCAGGGAAAAACACTTGCTTCGGCGTTGTTGAAGATGGAAATTGAGACCTTAGGTTAATTAAGGTGAGTAAGGTGAGTAAGGTGAGTGAGGTGAGTAAGGTGTGTAAGGTGAGTAAGGTGAGTGAGGTGAGTAAGGTGTGTAAGGTGAGTGAGGCTTAAGACATAAACAACAAAAAGAACTATAAACTATAAATTGTTAACTATTAACTATAAAGCATGTTTGATCAGCAAAAATACCGTCTAAAAGATTCGAAAGAAAAAATAACTTCCTTACGGAGGTTTCTTTGAAGTCGATAAGAAAAATACAAGAATAAAAGAGCTAGAAGAGATATCCCAGAAGGAAAATTTCTGGGATGACAATAAAGCCGCGCAAAAGATCCTTCAGGAAACTTCCAATCTCAAAAAATGGGTCGACGAATACCAGGCAATTGAAAACCGTTTCACAGATATTAACTCACTCATAGAAATGGCAGAAGCTGATAAGGACGAATCCATTGAAGCGGAACTTGAAAATGATATTACACAATTTGAAAAAGATCTAGAGAGTGTTGAATTCAAGAACATGCTGGCTGATGAAGATGATGTCCGCGATGCAATTATTACAATTAACTCAGGAGCAGGCGGTACCGAGTCCCAGGACTGGGCTGAAATGCTTTTGAGAATGTATATGCGCTATTGTGAGAAGATGGGGTTTAAAGCTGAACTTGCAGATAGGCTTGACGGCGACGGTGCAGGAATTAAGAGTGCAACTGTTCAGGTCAAAGGAGAATATGCATACGGATATCTTAAGGCGGAAAACGGAGTTCACAGACTGGTGAGAATTTCTCCCTTTGATTCAAACAAGAAAAGACATACTTCGTTTGCTGCAGTATATGTAAGTCCTGTAATTGATGATAACATTGAAATTGAAGTAAACCCTGCTGATTTAAAGATCGACACATTCAGGGCCGGTGGTGCAGGCGGGCAGAATGTTAATAAAGTTGAAACAGCAATCCGCATAACTCATATGCCGTCTGGAATTGTTGTTCAATGTCAGAATGAAAGATCTCAGATACAAAATAAAATGAACGCAATGAAGATGCTTAAGTCGAAATTATATCAGATAGAAAAAGAGAAGGAGCTGGCAAAGATTCAAACCATTGAAAGTTCGAAGAAAAAAATTGAGTGGGGAAGTCAGATACGTAGCTATGTATTTCATCCTTATAATATGGTAAAGGACCATCGAACGGATTTCGAAACAAGCGATACACAGGGTGTGATGGATGGCGAGCTTCAGGGATTCATTAAGGCTTATTTATTAGAGAAATAAAAATTAAGATTGAACTATAAATTTTTCATTGCGAAAAGATATCTGTTCTCAAGAAGCGATACTAAATTCATTTCTTTTATAACATACATTTCGATACTCGGTGTAGCATTGGGAGTTGCTTCGCTCATTGTAACTGTCTCAATACTCGGCGGCTTTGAAAAAGAAATTCGCGATAAAGTTGCCGGTCTCGTATCTCACATTCAGGTCTCATCGTTTACTTCAGATGGACTCAGTGATTATGAAAATGCTATTACGACTATTAAGGACAGTGTCAAAGGTGTGACCGGAATTTCACCTATCGTTCAGAAGGAAGCGGTGATAAGATATAAATCAAATGTAGAGGGAATACTTTTAAAAGGAATTATTCCGGAGACGGATCTTTCTACTTCAAGGAACAGAATCGTAAAAGGAAAATTTGATCTGCGTCCTATCGATTCAACTTTCTCAAGATTAATAGTCGGAGATAAGCTTGCCAAGAAGCTCAATCTTGATACAGGAAATAAGGTGATCATATTCGGATTGAATGGAATTCCTACACCCCTTAATCAGCCAAAGATAAAACAGTTCATCGTCGGCGGGATCTATGAGACAGGACTTCGTGACTTCGATGATGTTATCATTTATACAGATCTTAATACTTCACAACAGCTTTTTAATTTCGGAAGCAATGTGACTGGTATCGAGATCACTTTGAACAATCTTGACAGTGTTGAGGTAGCGGTTGCGAAAATAAGAAAAGATGTCGGCTATCCGTATTTCCCAAAGTCATTGTTCAAATTATACAAGCCTCTTTTTACATGGGTTGAATTACAGAAAGCTCCTACACCCGTCCTTCTTGGATTAATAATAATAGTTGCGACTTTTAATATTGTCGGCACACTGCTGATGTTGGTTCTCGAGAAGACACAATCGATAGGAATTTTGAAATCACTTGGTGAAAGCCGCGGCGGCATAATGAAAATATTTCTGTATGACGGGCTGCTGATCGGCATAACGGGTATTGTTTTGGGAAACATAATCGGACTTGGGATTTGCCTGCTTGAGTTAAAATATAAATTCTTCTCATTGCCGGAGATCTATTATATGAAAAGTGTACCGATACTGCTTCAGCCTGAAAATATTATTTTGATTTCTGTGATAACAATTTGTCTGACATTCCTGGCGACACTCATCCCCTCATATGTTGCTTCACGTATCGATCCGATAAAGTCAATAAGGTTCAGTTAATGTGAAACAGGATTTTTTTTGATTAAGAATGAACAGGATTTTTAACTCAAAACAAGATTTTAAGATTAAAAGAACGTCAGGATATTTACACAAACAGGATTTGACGATTGGACCACTTCATCATTCTTGTTTAAAGTTTGCAAGGTATTAGGTTAGCAAGAATGATCAAGTAATCAAAATAATCTTTTAATCTTGTTGAAAATAATAATTCTCTTAATCGTGTTCAAAGCATAGCATGATTGATAAATCAAAAGATAAGATCGAAGCCATGTTCGATCAGATCGCTCCCACCTATGACAAGCTCAATCATTTATTTACTTTAAACATCGACAGGAACTGGAGAAAGGAAATCGTAAAATATTTATCCGGTGAAAAATTTTATCCGCGGATTATTTTAGATCTTGCATCCGGGACCGGAGACCTCACTTCTGAATTATTATCATTCAACCCGGAGAAGATCTATGCTTCTGACATTTCAAAGAACATGCTTGATATACAACGGCGTAAGATTGTTGATAAAAGACTGGAGCTGGTTCAGGCTGATGCGTTGAATCTTCCGTTTGAAGAAAATTATTTTGATCTCATCACGATCGGATTCGGTGTGAGAAATTTTGAAGATCTGAATGTAGCATTGAAGGAAATAAGAAGAGTTTTAAGGCCGGGAGGAGTTCTTGTTGTACTGGAAATGTTCAGGTCATCGGGTTTTACTTCAAAGCTTTTCAATATTTATTTTGGAAAAGTAATGCCTTTCTTCGGTAACAGGATCTCAAACAGTAAAGATGCTTACAGCTATCTATTCAATTCTGTAGAAAATTTTTTGAGTGTAAAAGACTTTCTTGCAGTATGTAAAGATGAGGGATTCAGATGTGATAATTCAAAAAATAATTTCCTTGGGATAGTAAATACGGTTTATCTATCAAAGTAACTTAAGATCACTCATCTTAAAATCATGTTCTTGCGTCAACTTTATCTTACCTGTGCACTTTGTGGGAAATTCTTTGTGTCCTTTGTGTAAAAAATAATTCTTTATTCTAAAAAATTGCAAACAAGATCCTCAAAAAAAGCTTTAATGTGAACTCCAAACAAAGCATTTCAACAAAACTTTCGGAATAATAAAGAACATTTCCTAAAAAATTTCCAAAGTTCTTCTTTTGAACAAATCGAAATTTCATTCCACAGAAAAAATCAATTCTGAATTAAAAATTTAAATCTTCGTTGCGCAAAATCACATTTTTGGAAGAACATTTCAAAATCAGCTTCTTTGCTCACGCTTCTTATCATTCTTATTTTTGTACAGATTAATTCAAAATTAAATTACAAAAATAGAAAAATGGAAAAACATCAACAAAAAAATACAGGTCCGGTTATAGATTTTCCAAAAGAAGATACAATCTATTTAATTTCAAAAACTAAACAATTATGTTGTTCATTATTTAAAAATCAAACTAATCTCAAAATGAAAAACTTAGCACTGTTAATTCTCGTGTTTTTCTTTTTGAAAGGGGCACATTCACAGAGTTACTATTATTACCAGGGTTCCAGAATTGATCTAGAACAAAGGACAGATAAAATGGCGATTGTTCTGAATTCAAGTCTGCTGACAAAAGAATATCTTTTGAATAGCATGTCTGACCTGGTAGGTAATTCAGGTGATGTGAAAGAAGCGAGTCAAAATGTTTACTTGGTAAACTTTAAAGAAACAAAATCTCAGGGAGAGATAGATAATTTAATTTTAAATCTCTCTTCCCGGGATGCAAAGATCAAATTTTCAACTCCTGTTTATTTCGGAGAGTCACAACGCGTAACTCAGATTCCGACTGATGAATTTGTTGTAAGGCTGCGAAATGTCAGTGACAAAGAAAAGCTTGATGTGATCAATGCTGAAAATAATGTTTCTCTTATTGGAAACGTTGGGGACGAAAGAGGATTTCTCCTTAAATCCAATAACGATGTAAGAGCAAATGCTTTGGTGCTTTCGAATATTTATTACAGGTCAGGACTATTTGAATTTGCCGAACCGAATTTTATGTATCCTGAATATTGTCTTTTGAATTCAACACCCAATGATGCTAATTATCCGCAGCAATGGGCTTTAAATAATACAGGTCAGTCGGTACCGACAGGAAATAATTCGGACGGTGATGCTTCTACAGTTACAGGAATTCCGAACGCAGACATGAACGTTGATCTCGCGTGGGATTTTACTCTGGGGTCAGCTTCAGTTCAGGTCGGTGTGATCGATACGGGAATTGATTCAACGCATCCTGACTTTGCACTGGCAGGACATTTACTTGCCGGCTATGACGGATACTATAATAAATACGGAGTGCCGAGAGATTCTAATTCTCACGGGACATGTACAGCAGGACTAATTGGCGCAGTGAGAAATAATTCGATTGGTACTGCAGGTATTGCAGCCGGCTGCCAGTTAATGTCACTGAGAATTTTTAACGGAGCAGGATCAGCAACTAACACCGCGATCGGAAGAGCATTTGATACTGCACGTGTAAAAGGAATTGATGTAATAAGTAACAGCTGGGGTGGAGGAACTCCGAGCGCTACAATTACAAATCCAATAAATACTGCTGCGACTTCCGGAAGAGGAGGTCTTGGATGTATAATTCTTTTCTCAACAGGAAATGACGGACACAATCCTCCATCTTATCCGTCATATCTTGCAAACGTTGTAGCAGTTGGTTCGTCCACAACACACGATCAGAAAAAGGCTCCCGCTAATGGAAATCAATTCTGGTGGGGCGGTAATTATGGTTCAAGCGCAAGCGGTGATATTGATATTGTTGCTCCGACAGTCTGTTACACTACAGATGTTCAGAGTTCAGGAGGTTATAATACTGCCTTGGGTGTTTCAGGAAATTATATGAATTCATTCAACGGTACATCATGTTCGTGTCCGAACGCTGCAGGTGTTGCTGCTTTAACTTTATCAGTAAGCACCGGACAGACAGGAGCACAGGTAATTGATAAATTGATAAGAGGATGTGAAAAGATAGACAACGTTTCATATTCAACATCTAAAACATACGGGAAGTGGAATGAGTATTTCGGATATGGAAGAATTAACGCATTAAATTCTGTCAGACTTGCCGCCGGAGTTGATGTTGTTCCACCGACAATAAATCACCTGAATATTTCTTCACTGACAACAACTTATCCGGTTAGCATTTCTGCTGAGATCCTTGATCAGGACGGTGCTGCAGTTCCGACATCAGGCAATAACCAGCCAAAATTATTTTACAGATTAAATAAAAATAATGCAGGCTACGGAAGCTTTGATTCTTTGACAGCAGTTTCTGTTGCAGGAAATAATTTTACTTTTAAAGTGCCGTGTGTCGGTCATGAAACACAGGTCCAGTATTATATAAGAGGAAGAGACAATTCAGGAAACAGTGTGACATTCCCGAGAGGCGCTCCGAATGCTTTCTGGCTTTGCTACTACGCTGTTGGTACTTTCAATCAGGCAACCGGCAAGATAAACGGTTTCGTTGCAGCTACTGCAGGACCTTCGTATTCACCAACAGTTGCATTCGGAAGTTTCAATATTGTTAGTACCCGTGTCAGGATGTGGGTGAAGCATACAAACATTGGCTCAATTGTAGCGGCATTATATTCTCCGCTTGCGGATGGTAACAATAACAGGAAAGCTCTGTTTTCTGCTAATCCCTATCCTACAGTTGCAGCAAATATTACGGGCGCAACTGTTGCAGATTCTGCAACTCTGTTCTGGAATGGTGCATCAGCTCCATGGACTGATGGACTGTTCAAAGGTGATTATATTCTGAAAGGTTATAACGGACAGAATGCAAATGGCAACTGGAGAATTCTTAACTATGATTTTGTAGTCGGTGGTGGTGCGACGTGGGATAGTGCAAGAATAACTTTCACAAAAACTACAGGCACAACAAGTTCAAGTGCACGATTAAATTCTGCAGGAGATTCAGTATTGAATTTCGGAACAGTAAATTACGGTGATATAGTAAACAGAAATTTCTATCTGAAAAATGTTGGTAATGCAAACCTTACAGTGAGCAGCGCTACTTTCTCAGGAACAGAAGCTTCTAAGTTTTCTTTGCTGACATCGCTTCCCGGCCCGATCGTTCCGGGTGACAGCGGATTATTTACAGTAAGACTTACTTCGACTGCACTTGACAATCAGAAAGTTTCTGCATCATTGGACGCTTTTCAAAATGCGCTATTGAATATTAACAACAATGATCCTTCAAAGCCTGTATTTAAAGTATCTCTTGAGTCGGATAATATTTTACCTTCTGCAAGCGAACTGAAGCTTAAAGTTTTCATCGAAGGATTCTATAACACTGCCACTAATGTAATGATTGGAGATACAATGAGAGCATATATAAGAAATAACTTTGCTCCTTATTCAATTGTAGATTCCGGCAAAGCATTTTTTAACAGCACCGGAAATGCTACAATGACATTCACACACGTATCCAACGCAGTTAACTATTACATTCAGCTTAAGCATAGAAACGCACTTGAGACATGGAGTAAATCTGCGGGCCAATCTTTCGCAGGGGATTCCTTGAACTATGATTTCACAACTGATTCATCGCAAGCTTACGGAAATAATCAGACTCAGGTCGAAACCGGTCCGAACAGATTTGCGGTATATGAAGGTGATGTTGATCACAACGGAGTAATCGGACTGACTGATATCACAGCGATCCAGAATGATGCTTCCTTATTTCTAGGTGGTTATAGAGATACTGATGTCAACGGTGATAATCTGGTCAACCTTAACGATCTGCTGATCACTTCAAATAATTCTTCAAGTTTTGTTGTGCTGTTACGACCCTGATTCAGTTAGTAGTTAATAGTTAGTAGTTAGTAAATGAATAGCCGGTGAGAAATTTCTTGCCGGCTACTTTTTTTTATTCAAACATTATTTTTCTTAGACAAACATTTTGCTAACTCTTAACTCTTAACTCTTAACTCTTAACCCTTAACTCTTAACTCTTAACTGCAACTGCTAACTTTTTCTTTATGCGATAAAAAGTTATATTGTAGCCACAATCTATATCAGCAATACCAAAAAATTCTTATTGAAAGGGAACCTTAATTAGAATTACCCCCATCTTAAATTTATTTTTTCAAAAGGTTTAGCTCGGAAGTTTTTGAGCTAATTGTAAAAATTTTTTAAACTAAAAACACATTATGAAAAAGTTATACAACACCCTCAGGCGGGCGGGGTTAAATTTCCATTTAATTCTTCTTGCAGCTATATCAGTTGTATTTATTTCTTTGAACACTGAATCAGAAAGTAATACTAATACAAGGGTTATTTCACCCGAATGGAATCAGTTTCCTACAGTCGCAATGGATGATGCTCCTGTGCAGGGAGTTCCGAAAGATTTTGGTCCAGGTATTACAATGACTATTGATGAGATCATGCAAAAGGAAGCAATGCTTCCGGCGGACCGTTACTTTAAGCCAAAACCAAAAGAAATTAAGGAAAACGAAGAGGACAAAGAAGCACTGGAAAATATGCAGCAAAATCCGGATGCTCCTTCAATATCGAAATGGCCCCCGCAAAATGAAGATCAAAAAAAGCAAGAGCCTTCTCAAACAGATAATCCTCAAACGGTCGGAACATCTTTTCTCGGACCGCAGGTCTCAACTTCAGGTTATATCCCACCCGATTCTCAGGGAGATGTTGGACCGACACAGGTTCTTGCTTGCGCTAACGGAAGAATAACAGTTTATAGCAAAGCCGGGGTGGTCGGTGGTTTGAATGCGGATCTGGATGTGTTCTTTAGTTCGGTTGATAACGGTACAGGAACTTCCGATCCGCATATTAGATATGACAGATTAACTTCTCGCTGGTATGTTGTTGGAATAAATTTACCGGCTTCAGGAGCTAACAGAATTATGATCGCACGCAGCTCAGGCCCTACAATTACTAACACATCAAGCTTTACGTTTTTTCAGTTTCAGCAGGATGCAGTCGGTACACCGGGCGGAGATCTAAGCGGCTTTGCAGATTATCCTACACTTGGTGTTGATAAGTTTGCTCTTTACATCGGATGCAACATGTTCAATCCCGGATATATCGGTACTTCAGTCTGGGTAATTAATAAAGCAAATCTAAACGCAGGCTCACTTACTGTTACAGGATTTCATGAGATTTCTACCAGCATGACAGAAGGACCAAGGACCCCTCAGGGAGTTGACAATGATGATCCTTCCGCTACTGAAGGCTACTTTGTTGGTGTCAGTAATTTCTTTTATGGCAGAGTAACTATAAGGAGAGTAACAAATCCCGGGGGTGCCCCTGCATTATCTGGTAATTTGAATATTACAGTGCCGGCTACTAATGCTCCGATTCTTGTAAGACATTTGGGTGCGGCTGCTAACAGAAGACTTGATGCGCTTGAGGACAGATTGTTTGCTGCAGAGATCCACAAAAATAAAATCACCGGTTCAATTACTTTATGGACCGCACATAATATTGAAGTCAATACAAGCGGAGTAGGAACGGTCGGTGGAGGCAGGAATGGATCAAGATGGTATGAAATTACTAATCTTACAACTTCACCATCATTAGTCCAATCGGGGACAGTGTTCAGCAATGTTGCAACGGCATCGGGTCCTGATAACTTCTGGATTCCAAGTTGTGTGATGTCCGGTCAGGGACACATGGCATTGGCTATGAGTGTTGCAGGAGTTAACAGAAGAGCTGAAATTTCTGTCACAGGAAGATTAAGAACAGATGCTTTAGGAACTACACAAGCAAATACAACAGCACAAACAAGTACGACGAGTTATAACATTGAAGCTGTTGACGGACAGAGATGGGGAGATTATTCACAAACTGTAGTTGACCCGAATGATGATATGACAATGTGGACTTTTCAGGAGTATTGTAATGCAAACAATTCATGGGGAGTAAGAGCAATTCAGCTCAGAGCTCCTTTGCCGGCAACACCTTCATCATCAAGTCTTACAAATATTGCTACCGGGCAGGCTTCAGTTAATATTACAATTACTGGGACTTCAGTAGCGGGTTCAGAATTTTTTGATCCGGGTCCGGATGCAGGCGGACCGGGATATGCAAATCATATTTCTGCATCAATATCCGGAGGTGTAACTGTAAACAGCATAACTTTTAATTCACCAACATCAGTAACATTAAATATTTCAACGGTCGGATCTCCTTTAGGATTAAAAAATATTACAGTTACAAATCCTGACGGACAGCAAAGCACCGGAAATAATCTTATCAATATTATTTCTTCTTCTGTAACACTGAACCTTACTGCGTATCTTGAAGGCTTCTATAATTCTTCGACGGACTTAATGGTGCGTGATACTGTCAGAGCATATCTTAGAAACAGCTCTTCACCATATGCACTGGTTGACTCGGGAAAAGTTTATTTAAGCACTACAGGTACGGGAAGCATATCTTATAATAATGCAGCTGACGGAATAAATTATTTTATACAAATGAAACATCGTAATGCACTTGAAACATGGAGCCAGTCTCCCGGGCAAAGTTTTTCTGGGGGTATTTTGAATTATGATTTTACAACAGATTCGACCAAGGCTTATGGAAACAATGAGACACTCGTTGATAACGGTCCAAACAAATTTGCATTCTACGAAGGTGATGTAAATCATAATGGTGTTGTTGCTTTGTCAGACATAATTCAAACCTATAATGACGCAGGAATCTTTCTTACAGGTTATATAATTTCAGATCTGAATGGTGACAATATTGTTAATCTGAATGATGTGATCATCGCTTACAATAATGCTTCAAGGTTTGTAGTATTGCTGAGCCCTTAGTATAATGAGTAATGAATAATGATTAATGATTAATGATTAATGATTAATGAATGATGAGTAGTAAGTAATTTACTTTTTAAACCCCAAATGTTTTTGTTTGGGGTTTTTGGTAAAAAGAAACTTTATCATTCTATTAATATTAGTATTGAGAACATATTAAGTAGCATTGATTAAATGAGAAGAAATTTTATATTAATATTTGAAATCAATTTTTGAAAAACAAAACTCTTAAATAAAAATTATGAAAACACTAATCTTATTTCTCGTGCTTCTTACTACTGCTTCAGGAGATTATTTATACAGTCAGGAAGAAAGTGATAATTTAGAAAATGAAGAGAATGAATCAAGTGAAAGCATTGCCGAGCGTGAGGAATTTATTTATACAAGAAGAGCCGGCGGTCCGGAAAAGATACTTCCTAAGAACGCTTTCGAAAAAGCAGTTAAGGAAAAATTGAAACTTCTCAAAGATAGTGATAACAGGAACAGTCCTACATCTGCAACCAGCTGGGTAAGTGTTAATCCTACGGGTATGTTCTATCAGCTGACAGGAAGCAGTTACATTTCCGGTCGAACAAACTCTATTGCTTTTCATCCTACAGATGTAAATACTTTTTATATTGCGGCAGCAAAGGGCGGTGTCTGGAAAACTACTGACGGCGGAGTTCACTGGACTGTTCTTACAGATAACCTCGGATCTATCTCAAGCGGTGCAATTGAAATTGATCCGGTGAATCCGAATATACTTTATTACGGAACCGGAGAATTGAATTATTCAGCTGACAGTCAGTACGGTGACGGGATCTATAAATCTACTGATGCGGGAAGCAGCTGGACGAAAATTGCAACAGCTGCTACTATTGGTTCATATATTTCAAAATTAATTGTACATCCTTCTACCACTAACATTGTTTTATGTTCAAGCAGAAACGGTATCTTCCGCTCTACTGACGCAGGCTTGTCGTGGTCTTTGAAATTATCTAATAATATTTCTTCCATGGAAATTGATCCTTCAAACCCATTGATACTTTATGCTGCCACGGGTTCTGGTGCTTCACCGAGTAATGTTTATAAGTCCACCGACAACGGTCTGACTTGGGCGGTTATAAATAACGGAATTCCAACTACAGTTGGCAGAATACAGCTTGCTGTAGCTTCTGCTATTCCAAGCCATATTTACGCAAGTGTTGCAAATACAAGCGGCACACTTAATGGTCTGTACAGAACAACAAATTCCGGAGCAAACTGGACGCTAATGAATTCAACAACAAACTATTTAAGTTCTCAGGGCTGGTATGACAATGCAATCGTATGTATTCCGGGAGATACCAACGGTGTCATAGTAGGAGGTCTGGATGTTTACAGTTCAGGAAACGGAGGTACAACGCTTACAAAAAGATCAACATGGTCAACATCAATCGCTACAAGTTTTTCCCATGCTGATATTCATTACTTTGCATATAGAGGTTCGGTTCTTTACTGTCTTTCTGATGGAGGTGTTTACAAGTCAACAAACAATGCAGTCTTTCCAGCACAGTGGGATCCGAAGCTTGGAATTCACGTGACTTGAAGTCGCG